>JAAUYB010086125.1_pt1 | contig 13754 bp, 11 predicted proteins | sample 7278071 | NCBI WGS metagenome assembly JAAUYB01 (sample SAMN14350121, study PRJNA611818) | marine sediment metagenome | isolation source: surface marine sediment (1.8m) | place: French Polynesia: Moorea | collected 2018-08
AACACACGGCGCCCGCTTCGCCTGTCCGAACCTGCTGCGCCAGATGGCCGAGGAAGGACAAAGCTTCTACGCAAGGTTCGCCGCGGCCGCTAAAGCCGCCTGAAAAGGGTTTGCGCCGCGCTACGCGCGTCGCCCGGGGGCGGGCCGGTCCTGACGGACCGGCCCGCCCTTGCCATACTTGCAACGGTAGTTCTGAGCGTCACGCTGCCATGCGCGGGAACCAAAGGCCGAAAGTCTTTGGTGACAAACCCTGTGCGGGCCGCAGGCGCGCGCCTTTTGGTAAGGTTTGGGTATCCAAGCGCCGTCAGAGCGCTTCGCGCAGCACCCCGGCGGGCGGCAAGGGTCCAGCCGGGCACGCCCGCGCTTCTGCTGCGTAGTTGAACCAGAACCGCTCGGTCCCTGTTTCGCGACAACGTACCCCATCCGGCAAGGCCAGGCAGGGCAACCCTGCGGCCTCGCACATCATAGCCACCAGCCGATCTAGGGCCGCGTCGTCCCCCCACCCCGCCATATAGACAGTTCCACCCTGCCGCACACAAACCGGCTGGCCGTTCTCAGCAACCAAAACGGTCTCCACCGCACCTTCCAACTCTTCAAGATACCCGACCACAGCCCCACCCCCGACCAGCGTCACCGGCATGTCAGGGCGCAGGCTTTCCACCCGCGCCACGACCACATCCAATCCTGGCCAATCCGGCGGCAAGGGCACCGGGATGTTGAATTCCCCGTCTCGCGCAGCCGTCCGTGGCCCGATCAGCAATACGCCCTCAAAGGCCGCCAAAGCTTCCTTCAACGCCTCTGGCAAATGCATCAACCCCGGAGCCAACAGCATCCGGTAGCCCGAGAACTCCCGCGTCGTTGGCGACAGGATTTCGACCGACAGACCTGCCCGTCGCAATGCCCGGTAATGCGCGAAGACCAGGTCGAAATACCGCAGCCCCGCGCCATGCGGCTGCACCTCCCAAGCCCATTCCGCGTCGTAGTCAAAGATCAGCCCAACCGGCGCTTGCACTGGTTGCACCTCAGGTGCGTCGGCCAATTCCAAAGCCACCTGCCGCGCCTCCGCCAGCCCCGGCGCCTCGACGCTGTCAGGCCGCAAGAGCCCAGCATGCATCTGTTCTTGCGCAAACGGCGCCTGGCGCCAACGGAAATAACACACCGCCTCGGCGCCATGAGCAAAGGCTTCCCACGACCAAAGCCGCACCATCCCGGGCAACGGCGCCGGATTATGCGGCGCCCAGTTCACGGGGCCGGGTTGTTGCTCCATCACCCACCAACGTCCACGCCCGACACTGCGATAAAGGTCATGGTGAAACGCCTGAAAATCCGGATCCCCCTGCCGGGCAAAGGCCCGTTGATGCGCGTCATCCGCGCCCACGCGATCCTCCAGAAACCCGAGCGGATAGCTGTCCCAGGTTGCAATCTCCAGATCCGCGCCGGTCTGATAGTGATCGAACTCGGTCACCCGCCCCATGTAATTGTGCGAAATCGGCGCGTCCGAGCCTTGGCGGATCGCCTCGACCAAGGCGCGGTTGAAGCGCACCACCTGGTCCGAGCTGAAGCGGCGAAACGCCAGGGAATGCGCCGGGTTGGGTTCGGTCACCGTCAGGTTGGGCAGGTCGATTTGATCGAAGTGATCATATTCCATCGACCAGAAGACATTGCCCCAGGCGGCGTTCAGCGCCGCGATGTCGCCGTAGCGCTCAGACAGCCAAAGACGGAAGGCCTGCCGCGCAGCCGCGGAATAGGAGATCACCGTATCATGGCAGCCATATTCGTTGTCGGTCTGCCAGGCGCCCAGTTGCGGATGGCTACCATAACGTTCGGCCATCAGGCGGGCGACGCGGGCGGCCTCTGCGCGGTAACCGTCGTGACTGAAACAATAATGCCGGCGGGATCCGAACCCGCGCGGCCGCCCTTGGCCGTCCAAGGCCAGCATGTCGGGGTGGCGGTCGAGCATCCAGCGCGGTGGCGTGGCCGAGGGCGTGCCGAGCACGATCCGCAGCCCTGCGTCGCCCAGGGTATCCATCGCCCGGTCGAGCCAGTCCCACTGCATGTCCCCAGGCGCAGGCTCCAACCGCGACCAGGCAAACTCGCCAATCCGCACCCAGGTCAACCCGGCCTCGGCCATGCGACGTGCATCCTCGGCCCACATCTCCTCCGGCCAGTGTTCGGGATAATAACAGGTGCCAAGCGTGCGTTTCATGCGCCTCTCACGCGTCCTCAAGCGCGTCATAGGCAGCCACCAGCTGCTCCGCGCTGTCGCGCACCTCGGCGATTCTGACGCCCGGTTTGTAGAGCGCCGTGCCGATGCCGAAACCCAGAGCGCCCGCCGCGCGCCATTCTGCGAAGTTCCCAGGTCCAACGCCCCCCACCGCGTAAACCGCTGTACCCACGGGTAAAACCGCACGGATCGCCTTGAGTCCGTCGGGGCCGACCAAGGAACCGGGGAAGAGCTTCAACCCATCCGCGCCGTTGCGCAGGGCGGTGAAGCATTCGGTCGGCGTCATCACACCGGGATAGCTGCGCATGCCGGCGGTTTTTGTGGCGACGATGACCCGCGGGTTGCAGTCCGGCGACACGATCAGCCGCGCGCCGATGCCGGCCAGTTGCAGCACCTCTTCGGGCGCCAGCACCGTGCCGGCGCCGATCAGGGCGTCCTCGCCGAATGCCTCGACCAGTGCTGCGATGCTGGTCATCGCATCGGGGGAATTGAGCGGCACCTCGATCTTGGTGATCCCCGCCTCGATCAGCGCGGCGGCCACCGGCGTGGCCTCGGCCGGGGTGATCCCGCGCAGGATGGCGATGATCTCGCGGGTCATGACATGTGTTCCTCTAGCTTGGCCTGGGCTGCGGAAAGCCCTGTCAGCGTCAACTCTTGCGCATCCAACAGCCGGGCGGGCACCACTTGCACCGCCAGCGCGCTGGTGTAGAGGCGTGCGAGCTCGCTGGCCCCAAGCACCACAACGTTCTGGCCCAGCCAGTAGGGCCGCGCCGCCGCCAGTTCGAGGCCGATCAACAGCCCCGATAGCCGCGCCCGCGCGGTGTCCGGAGACAGATCGTGCAGCAGCCCCTCCGCCCGCAGCGAAAAGAGCTCCGCCGCAAAGCCCGCTGGCCGGCCCATGGCATCGGCTACCGCGTCGACAAAAGCGGCGTCGTCCCAGCCCTTACCCACCGAATGGCGCAACACCGAGTCGCCTGACAGCAGCGCAAAGAGCTCCCCCGTCATAAAGGTGCGAAAGCTGACAATCTCGCCGGCGCTGATCCGCACCCATTTGCTATGGGTGCCGGGCAGGCAGATGATGCCATCGAATTGCGGCTCCTCGCTGAGGAAGCCGGCGATCTGGGTTTCCTCGCCGCGCATCACATCGGCCGGGCGCTCTTGTTTCACGCCGGCCAGGATGTGCACGTCGAGCCGCGGATCAGAGGTGTGCACGCGCGTCGCCTGATCCAGCGTCGGCGGCGTGCAGGGCACCGCGACATACGGTGCTTCGGCCCAGCCTTGGCGCGAGCCGGCCATGCCACAGACGATCACCGTGACGTTGTCCTGCGGTGGGAACGCGTCGCCCAAAAGCTCCAGCAAAGCGGGCTCAAAGGCCTCCGGGCGCAGCTGCCCCATCCCGCGGTCGGACTGAAACGCCCGCACGGGGCGCTGACCGGCCATCAGCCAGGCGCGTAGATGCGACGTGCCCCAATCCACGGCAATCCAGTTCCCGGGCATCAGCCTGTCCCCACCACGCCGCCATCGACGACCAGCGCCTGGCCGGTCATCATCGCGCTGATCTCAGAGGCCAGATAGAGCGTCGGGCCGACGATGTGCTCGGGCTTGAGATTGTCCTTCAGACACTGGCGCTCCATATGCGCGGCCAGACCCTCGGGCGTCACCCATTTCTCCAGCTGCTTGTCTGTCAGCACCCAGCCGGGGGCAAGCGCGTTGACACGGATGCGGTCTGGCCCAAACTCGCGCGCCAGCGCCCTAGTCATGCCGTTGATCCCGGAATTGGCCGTGACATAGGCCGGGTAACCCGCATTGCCCATCATGTAGCTGACGGACGAAAAGTTGATGATGCTGCCGCCGCCGCGTTCTTGCATCCCGGGAATCACCGCCTGGCAGGCAAAGAAATAGGCCTTGAGGTTGATGTCCTGGGCTTTGTCCCAGAAGGCTTCGGTCACCTCCAGCGTGCCATGCCGCTGGTCGTTGGCGGCGTTGTTGACCAGCACACTGATCGGCCCGTGCGCTTCGGCGACTTGATCGATGGCCGCCTTCAACGCCGGGATATCGGTGATGTCGCATTGCACGAACAGCGGTCGGTTGCCGGTCTGCGCGGCCATCTCTTCGACAAAGGCGCTGGCATCCGAACGCCCGACAAACCCTACCTTGGCGCCCTGCCGCAGGAACCCCTCGGTCAGAGCCGCGCCAATGCCAGACCCGCCCCCGGTGATGAACACCGATGCCCCGTCGAGGTCATGGAAGGTGGCTGGGATCATCTCAGTGGCTTTCTCTGGTCACAGGCCGCGTGTCTTTGCCGGTCAGGAAGTCAAGATCGGCGCCCTTGTCGGCCTGCAGCACGGTGTCGACGTAAAGCTTGGCGTAGCCACGGGTGTAATGCGGCGGATCGGGTTGCCAGGCGGCGCGGCGCTTGGACAACTCGGCCTCGTCCACCAGCAGCTCCAGCACGCCCTCTGACGCGGAGACCCTGATGCGGTCGCCGGTCTGCACCAGCGCCAATGGCCCGCCCGCTTGCGCCTCGGGCGCCACATGCAGGATCACCGTGCCAAAAGCGGTGCCCGACATGCGCGCGTCCGACACCCGCACCATGTCGCGCACGCCTTCGGCCACCAGCTTGCGCGGGATCGGCATGTTCCCGACCTCGGGCATGCCCGGATAGCCCTTGGGGCCGCAGCCCTTCAGAACCAGGATCGTGTCGGGCGTGACCGGCAGGTCATCGCGGTCGATATTGGCTTTGAGGTCTTCGATATTCTCGAAAACGTACACCTCCGCCTCATGCTCCAGCAGCCTGTCGGTAGCGGCGGAGGGTTTCACGATGGCGCCGTCGGGGGCCAGGTTGCCACGCAGCACCCGCAGCCCGGCGGCGTGTTTCAAAGGTGCGTCAAAGGCGTGGATCACGTCGCGATTGAAGCACTCGGCGCCGTCGGCATAGGCGCTGATGTCGCCACCGAGGACGGTTTTTGCGCGCCGCAGGAGGTGCGAGAGTTCGTCCAGCACCACCGGCATGCCGCCGGCGTAACAGAAATCCTCCATCAGGTACTGGCCCGACGGCATGCAATTGACCAGCAAAGGCACGTCTGATCCGATCTCGATATCCTTGAGGCTGAGTTCCACGCCGACGCGGCCCGCCAGTGCCAAAAGGTGGACCACCGCGTTGGTCGATCCGCCCACCGCGGCGTTGGCGAGGATCGCGTTCTCAAAAGCCGCGCGGGTGAGGATATCGGACGGTTTCAGATCCTCCTCGACCATCTCGACAATGCGTTTGCCGGTCAGATGCGCCAGGGCCATGCGTCGGGCATCGACGGCCGGCAGGGCGGCGTTGGTGGGCAGGCACATGCCCATCGCCTCGGCCAGCGACGCCATGGTCGAGGCGGTGCCCATGGTCATACACACACCCTTGGAGCGGCTCATGCCGGATTCAGCGTTCATGAAATCGGCCAGCGTCATGTCCCCAGCGCGCACCGCCTCGGAGAACTTCCACACATCGGTGCCCGAACCGATATCCTTGCCGCGCCATTTGCCGTTCAGCATCGGGCCCGAGGATACCACAATGGCGGGAATATCCACCGAAGCCGCCCCCATCAGCTGCCCCGGCGTGGTCTTGTCACAGCCGCCCAGCAGCACGACGCCGTCAATGCCATAGGCGCGGATCGACTCCTCGACATCCATGGCCAGGAGGTTGCGGAAGAGCATGGCGGTGGGCTTCATCTGCGTCTCACCCAGGCTCATGACCGGGAATTCCACGGGGAAACCGCCTGCCTCCCAGACGCCGCGTTTGACGCCCTCGGCGAGGTCGCGCAGGCCGGAATTGCAGGGGGTGAGCTCGGACCAGGTGTTGCAGATGCCAATGATAGGCCGGCCATCGAAAGCATGATCAGGAAAGCCCTGGTTCTTCATCCAGGAGCGGTGGATGAAGCCATCCTTGTCGAGCTTGCCATACCAGGCGGCGGATCTGCGTGTCTTGGTCATGGCGCTAGGTCCAGTCAAGGAAACGAAGGGCCGCGCCCGACCCTGGGTGGGCGCAGATATGGCTTGATGGGCGTGCACCGGCGTCGCTCTGCATATCAAGAGTTCGGAGCGAAACGTCACCCATGCGCCCTCCCGGGGGGAGGGTCGGGCGCGGCCCGGCGTGCCGCCGGGCGACAAGGGTCGAGCTTCGCGCGCCCATCACGCCGCCTTCCTCACGCGGGCCCAATCGGGGATCATTTCGCCGTGGGCGGCCAGCAGGTCGGTCACCAGGGACCGGATCTGGCGCAAGTCCAGCTCGGCCGCGGTGTGCGGATCCATCATGGCGGCGTGGTAGATGTGTTCCACGTCCTGATCGACCAGCGCCCGCACCACCAGGTCCTGCACGTTGATCTGCGACCGCATCAGCGCCACCAGCTGCGGTGGGATATCGTCCACCGCTGTCGGCTGCACCCCATTGTGATCCACGAGGCAGGGCGTTTCGACCACCGCCCCTGAAGGCAATTGCGGCACCTGACCGCGATTGGGCAGGTTGCCATAGATCGTATAGGGCTTGCCCGTCACCACAGCGTTCATGATCTCGGCCGCGAATTCATGGCTCTTTTCGAACGCAATCGTCTCGGCGCCACGATACGCAGCCGCTTGCGCGGACCAATCGGCCATCTGTTCCTCGCAACGGGTTGGGTATTCGTCGAGCGGGATCTTGAACGTCTCGATCAGATCGTCACGCCCGTCCTTTATGAACCACGGCACGTATTCCGCCAGATGCTCGGAGCTTTCGGTGCACATATAGCCGAGGTGATCCATCACCTCGTAGCGCACCGTGTTCCAACAGCGCGGCATTAGTAGCGGCGGTTTCGGCAGGCGCCCGGCGCGATAGCCTTCGCGCAGCCGCGGATAGAGCGAGCGGCCCTCATGCGTGAGTTCCAGAAAGAACGCCACATGGTTCACACCGGCGACGCGATAGCGCAGCTCAGAGGCCGGCAGGTCGAGGTCATGCGCGACCTCCTCAACCGTGTTCTGCACAGAATGACACAGCCCCACCTGCCGGACCTGCGGGTATTTCTCGGCCAGGGCCCAGCAGTTGATCGCCATCGGGTTGACGTATTGCAAAAGCAGCGCATCGGGGCAGAGCTCGGCCATATCAGCCGCCACACGCCAGAGATGTGGCACCGTGCGCAGGCCGCGCATGATGCCGCCCACCCCCAGCGTGTCGGCAATCGTCTGGCGCAACCCGTATTGCCGCGGGATATCGAAATCGATCACGGTCGAGGGTTTGTAGCCGCCGATCTGGAACGCGGTGACGACGAAATCCGCCCCTGCCAAAGCGCGGCGCTGGTCCATCGTCGTCTCGACCGTCGCGTGGCGCCCGCTGCTGGCAATGAGCTTGCCTGCCACAAGCGCGGACTCCTCCAACCGCTGCGCGTCGATATCCATCAGGGCAAATGTCGCGCCCTCCAAGGCCGGGAAATGCAGCACATCGCCCAGGATGTTCTTCATGAAGATCGTCGAGCCTGCGCCGATAAAGGCGATGCGTGTCATGGTCTTGCGCGCCCCTAGGTTACTTCACCGCGCCCAGCGTCAGCCCGGCGATAAAGTGACGTTGCATCAGGAAAAACATCGCCACCGGTGGCAAGGCGGCAACAATGCTGCCCGCGCTCATCAGGTGATACTGCGCCACGAACTGCGAGTTGAACGACGTGATCCCGGCCGTCACCGGCTGCGCATCCGGGCCCTGGGTCAGCACGATGGCCCAGAAATAGTCGTTCCAGATAAAGGTGAAGATCAACACCGCCAGCGCCGCAATCGCCGGCTTCATCAACGGCAGCACCACAAACCAGAAGATCCGCCATTCCGACACACCCTCGACCCGCGCGGCCTCGATCAGCTCAAACGGCAGGGCGCGGATAAAGTTGCGCATGAAGAGCGTGCAGAACCCGGTCTGAAAGGCGATGTGAAACAGCACCAGCCCCAGCTTGGTGTCATAAAGCCCCATGCCAACCGTCAGGTCACGCACAGGCACCATCAGGATCTGAAAGGGCACAAAGTTGCCCGCGATGAACATGAAGAAAATCAGCAGGTTGCCGCGGAAGCGGTAGATGCCCAGGGCAAAGCCGGTCATGCAGGACAAAGCCACCGCGCCAATCACCGTGGGCACGGTGATCAGAACCGAGTTCAGCATGTAGCGCGGCATGTCCGATTCCAGGAACACCTTGCCGTAATTGGTGAAAAACTCGAACGAGGACGGCACCCCCCAGTAGTTGCCATTGGTGAAATCCGCCAGCGGCCGGATCGAGAACATCGCCACCGCCACCAGCGGCAACAGCCACATCACCAGCGCCAGCGGCACCAACGCCTGGTAGGTGACCTGCGCACCGCGGGACCGCTTTTCGATGGGGGTCGGAAACATCGGTTATCTCCCTGCGACGTGGCCTAGCGGCGGGCGGCTTTTTCGTCCTGGTACATCTGCCACAGGAAGTAGCCGATGAAGACCAGCATGATCAGGAACAGCACCACCGCGATGGCCGAGCCATAGCCCATGCGGAAGCCGTATTCCGACAGCGCCTTTTCGAACATGTAAAAGCTGAGCACGCGGGTGGAGCCGAACGGGCCGCCGTTCGTCATGATCGAGATGAGGTCGAACGACCGCAACGCGCCGATGATGGTGACGACAAAGGCGATGAAGGTGGCGGGTTTGAGCTGCGGCAGGATCACATGCCAGAGCATCCGCCAGCCCTTGGCGCCATCAAGGCGCCCCGCTTCGATCTGTTCAGGGTCAACGGCGTTGAGGCCGGTGAGATAGAGGATCATGCAATAGGCCGTCTGCGGCCAGAGGCCTGCCGCGATGATCCCATAGGTCGCAAGGTCGGGATCGCCCAGCACGTTGACCGACCCGAAGCCAAAGAACCCCAAAAGCGCGTTCAACAGCCCTTCGCGCGGCAGGTAGAACCAGCTGAAAACGAGGCCCACCACCACCTGGCTAAGCACAAAGGGAAAGAAAAACAGCGACTTGTAGATCCGGATCCCGACGATCGTCTGGTTGAGAAAAAGCGCGATGAACAGCCCCGCCGGGATCGCCAAGAGGTACAGCGCCAGCCATTTGACGTTGTTCCAGAGCGACACCTCAAAGGCGCGGTCTGTCATCAGTTCCTGGTAATTGCGCAGGCCGACAAATTCGCCCTGCTCCGACAGCTCGCCCAGCCCGTTCCACTCAAAGGCGGAAATGTAAAAGCTTTGGAAGATCGGGATGATCACGTAGACCGCAAAGAACAACACCCCCGGCGCCAGGAACAAGAGCGGCGTGACCGTCATGCGGTTTCGCTGCATCCAGCTGCGCGGCAGGGTCGGGTCAGTGGCGGCGGTCATGTGGGCTCCTTTTCCGGAGGGATGGGTCCGGGCACATCATGCAAAAGCCGGTCTGCGGCTTGTGGATGGCGTGCCTGTGCGAAAGGGGGGTGGGGCGCGCAAACCGTATCTGCGCGCCCCGGGATTTTGACGTTACTTGTAGATCCGCTCGCGTGCCTGTTCGAGCCGAGCGAGGATGTCATCAAGGTTGTCGGGGAAGACCATGAATTCCTGCAAGCCTTCCATCCCGATCGACGCCATTTCAGCCGGGAAATCGCGGTCAAAGAACTGCGCGATGCCGCCCGTGGCGTTCTGGCTCAGCATTTCAAAGCCCTGCAGGATGAACTCATCCTGCGCGACCGAGGCATTGGCGTTCACAGGCAGCTGGCCCAGCCCATCCGGACCGTTGATCGCCGTCTGCACCTCCGCCGAGGTCACGTATTTCAGAAACGCACGGGCCGCGTCGATATTGGTTGCGCCCGAAGCGACGTGGAACGTGTCGGTCGGCGCGTCCTCACCCATCGCCACATCGGAAATGGCCGGGAACTGGTAGAAGTCGATCTGATCATCGGTCAGACCCGCTTCGCGCAGATGCGGCACCACGAAGTTGCCCATCAGGTAGGCCGTCGCCTCACCGTTGACGAAGAACGGCAGCGCCTCTTGCCAGCTATAGGTCTGGTGGTCGTCGATGAAGGCACCCATGTCGATCAACTTGCGCCAATTGGCGAAGGTGGCCTTCAATTCGTCCGAGGTCCAGCTCGCCTCACCGGTCGCCAGCTGCATGTGGAAGTCAAAGCCGTTGGTGCGCATGTTGAGGTAGTCAAACCATCCACCCGCGGTCCACAGGAACTTGGACCCGATGGTGTAGCACTTGCGCCCCGACGCGACGATCTTTTCGCAGTTGGCGATCTCTTCGTCGAAGGTCGTGGGCTCGGCCAGGCCAAGCTCGTTGAAAATGTCTTCGCGGTAGTACACGCCCCACTGGTAGTAGGTATAGGGAATGCCCCACTGCTTGCCATCGATGGTCATCGCGCCCTGCACGGATTCAAGCCCGGCATAGTCGCCCGCGCCCCACCAATCCGAGATGTCCATGAAAAGGCCCGCATCCACATAGGGGGCCATGCGGTTCGCGGCGTACCAGTTGATCACGTCCGGCGGGTTGGCCGACAGCGCATTGCGGATCTGGCTTTTCCAGGCTTCGCGGTCGACAATCTCCAGCTCGACGGTCAAGTTGTCGTGCATCGCGTCGAAATCGGCGGCAAGCCCTTCCATGATCGCGCGCGGCGCCGGGTTCGACATGTCCGAGATGATGCGCAGTGTGCCTTCGAGATTCGAGTGGCTGCCGGCGCTGGCCGCGCCGGCCAACATCGTTGAGGTTGCCAGCGCCGCAACGGACGCCTTCATCATGGAACGCATGGTATCCTCCCTAATGGTTCCTATGTGGTTTCATTATGTGAAACCTTGTTTTGTATATTGAAAACTAAACTCCGACTCGCCTATGCTTGTCAACAGCCGAGCGATCCCGCCAGAGCGACGCCGGCCGAAAGGGAGGATATGGGACAAATCCGCGAAACCGGTGACGGCACGATTGGGAAAGCGCTGCAAGTGCTTGACCTTGTGGCGGATTTTGGCCGGCCGGTGCGATTTGCCGAATTGCAGGACGCCTCCCCCCTGCCCAAGGCGACGCTCTATCGCCACGTGCAGGCGCTGTCGAACCAAGGGATGTTGCGCTTTGATGCGGCCACGCAAACCTACGCGCCGGGCCTGCGTCTGGTACGCCTTGCCCATGCCGCGTGGGAGCAAAGCTCACTCGCGCCCATTGCGCGGCCCTTTGTCGATGCGCTCTCGGCCGAGGTGGGGGAGACGATCCATCTGGCGCAGCTTGACCACGGCCAGGTGCTCTATACCGACAAGCGCAACGCCACCAAACCGATCGAGATGTTTTCCCAAGCTGGCAAGATCGGGCCGGGCTATTGCACCGGGGTCGGCAAGGCGATGATGGCCTTCCTGCCGGAAAAAGAGCTGCAGCGTGCGCTGAGTGCGCAATCCTATCATCCGCACACGCCCAACACGCTCACCACCCCGCAAGCCCTGCGCGCCGAGCTGGAAACCATCCGGCGCGACGGCGTGTCCTTTGACCGCGAAGAGCACGAACCGGGCATCATCTGCATCGCCGCGCCGATCCTGTCGAAACACGGCCGCGCCATCGGGGCGCTGTCGATCACCACCTCTACCGAACGCAAGTCATTGGAAGACCTCGCGCAATTGCGCCTGGCGCTTCAATCCACCGCCATCCGCATCGCGGAGGCTGCCGAGAACTGGCAGTTTCCCAGCCAGCCCAAGGAGACCCAGCCATGACGGGTGTCACGCTTCGCAACACGGTCAAGAAATACGGCGCCACCCAGGTTATCCACGATGTCGATCTGGATATCGACGATGGCGAGTTTTGCGTCTTCGTCGGGCCATCGGGCTGCGGGAAATCCACGCTGTTGCGGATGATCGCGGGGCTTGAGGAAACCACTTCGGGCAGCATCCAGATCGGCAACCGCGACGTCACCCGCGCCGACCCATCAGATCGCGGCGTGGCGATGGTGTTTCAGACCTATGCGCTCTACCCGCATATGACGGTGGCGGAAAACATGGGCTTCGGGCTCAAGATGAACGGGTTTCCCAAGGCCGAGATCGCCGAAAAGGTGGCCGAGGCGAGCCGGATCCTCAAGCTTGACGACTACCTCAAGCGCAAGCCCAAGGCGCTGTCGGGCGGCCAGCGCCAGCGGGTCGCCATCGGCCGGGCCATCGTGCGCGGGCCCGAGGTGTTTCTGTTTGACGAGCCTTTGTCGAACCTCGACGCTGAATTGCGGGTGGAAATGCGGGTGGAGATTGCCCGGCTGCACAAGGAAATCGGCGCCACGATGATCTACGTGACCCACGATCAGGTCGAGGCGATGACGCTGGCCAACAAGATCGTGGTGCTGCGCGCCGGCCGGATCGAACAGGTGGGCAGCCCGATGGAGCTTTACGCCAATCCAGACAACAAATTCGTTGCCGGGTTCATCGGCTCCCCGTCGATGAACTTTCTGGCCGGCACGGTCGAGGGCGGCAAGCTGCGGGTACCTGCGCTGGATGACATGCTGATCGACGCCCCTGTCGCCCTACCCTCGGACGGCTCACCCGCCTTCCTCGGCCTGCGCCCGCAGCACCTGCGGGTTACACCGGGCGAATCCTCGACGCGTCTGGACATTCGGGAACGCTTGGGCGGCGTGTCTTATGACTATCTGCACACCGCCAGCGGCGAAAAGATCGTCGTCGAAGAACGCAGCGACGCCGCCGTCGAAGAGGGCAGTACGGTCAAGCTCTCCTTCGACGTCGAGGATGCCCTTTTCTTTGATGGCCATACCGAAGCGCGCTTGCGCTGAGCTTTACGCGGCCGGTGGTCGGCCATGTGGCGGGCAGCGTGAGTGATGCAGGCGGCGATCAATTGGTCTGGAAGCCGTTGCGGTGTTCTCGCGCTGACGGGTAGTTTGGGCGCACCGGAATGGCATGGATAGGTTCCAAGCAGGTGTGATCGCGTCAGATTGAGTTGGGCGCGAACACTGCTCGGCGCTGCAATCAAAGACTCAGTGAGCGTTCATCAACGACAAGTACAGTGAGACAATCTCGTAGTTCCGTAGATCTATCGTCACACACCCATTGTCAATCTGAAGGTGCTCCCGATCCGTTTCGAGCAGGTCGCAGCGGTGGACTGCGCGGACTGAGGGATGGAGCTTGAGCGTCACGGGGCCGCGGGCGTTGTGGGACTCGAAGAGGCGGATGACGATGCCTTTGCCATCCTCGGCGGGTTTGACCGTTTCGATCACAGCGCGGGGGGAATTGCAGCGGACGATTGGGGCCGTGACGCCCGGCCCTTGCCCCGGCCCAACAAACATGCGGGGCGGCAGGTTCAGGGCGTAGGCCTCAGCCCGCACGTCGACGCGGGTGTCGCCGGGATGCGGCAAGAGCGCGTAGGTGAAGCGGTGGTGGCCCTGGTCGGCGGTGGCATCGGGCATGGTGGCGGATTTGATCAGCGACAGGCGCAGCACGTCGCCGCGTACGTCGTAGCCGTATTTGCAGTCGTTCAGCAGCGCGACGCCATAATCACCCTCCGACAGGTCCGCCCATTTCTGCGCCGGCACCTCGAATTGCGCGGCGTCCCAGCTGGTGTTGCGATGGGTGG
>JAAUYB010079776.1_pt1 | contig 13742 bp, 16 predicted proteins | sample 7278071 | NCBI WGS metagenome assembly JAAUYB01 (sample SAMN14350121, study PRJNA611818) | marine sediment metagenome | isolation source: surface marine sediment (1.8m) | place: French Polynesia: Moorea | collected 2018-08
AGGGAGTGCTGGAGCGAGGTGGAGGTGGACGAGGACCTGAACCTGGTCGACGGAGGCGGCGTGCTGGTGTCCACCCTCTCCGTGGAGTGCTGCAGCCACTCCTCCATCCCGTCCGAGGACTCGAACAAGCTGAACGACGACTTACGGGGGGAGGGCGGAGACAGGACGATATCTCCTTTTGGGAGCTCCACTCCTGGTTGGTGTTGTTCCCCCTGTAGTTGGCCATGGACAAGGTGCTGAGGAGCTTCGCGGAGGCCAAGTACTCTGACGCCTTCAGGAGGCAGTTCCTGCAAAAGGTGAGGAAGAGAAGCGAGGAAGGAAGACGGGAAAACAACTAGGGATTATTGATGGTCTCTTTTTAAGGTTCTGTCCAACCTGTCGGAGGCCGACCTGAGCGCGGAGGCCACTAACGAGCTGTTCAGGCTCTTCCTAGAGTGGATCCTAGTGTCGGACAGCCCGATTTTGGTCGAGTTCGGCCACAAGTACCTGGGGTGAGCCACTTCGTCGTCCTCCTTATCTTGCCCACCCTCAAGGTGACTTTTTTTTTCAGGACCCTGTCCGAGTGCAACCCGGAGCTCTTCCACACTTTCGTTAGCCCCAACCTGGTCATTGAGATTTTCAACGATGCCGCCAAGGCCAACAAGGTGGAGCTGGTGCGGACGGTTGGACAGATTCTGGACCTGCTCAAGGAACTGCCAACAGCGGGCGGGGCGGTGCCGGCGGGACAGCATAGAACAGTCGTCAACGTTACCAAAGCTCACCTATTCAGTAAGCAGAGGTTTTAGTCTTCGGAGAGATCTCTCAAAGTGCCTGTTCTTTTTATCTTGCAGATTTCCTCCGTGACCAGGGCATCCACCTGTCCGTGGCGGCTGCCATCTCGGGAGTCTACCAGTCGCATCCCGAGGTCCTCCCCAACCAGTCAGAGTGGCCGAAGCTGGCCGTGCTCGTTGTCAAACTTCTGGCCGGATACCGCCTGGACACGTCCTCGGTCGAGGATGGAGCCATCGCGACTGCGACCGAGACCTTTTTCAGCGAAGCTCAGGAGGTCAGCATGATGCTCCCGCTGGTGTGGGGTCGCTCCGAGGCCACGGACGGGGTGGAGGAGTGTCTCAAGGCGTTCTACGTCATTATATCCACGGAGGAGTCGTACAGCAAGCCCAGCTGCGCCCTCGTCAGTGTCATAGACAAGATTCCTCGCCGGTTCCTCAACCTCTCGACAAAGGCCATCCTTGAGGAGAGCGGTCAACAGCAGGGCGAGGCCAAGACAGTCATTGGGCTGCAGACGATGATCGAGTGGCTGACACAGCACCCTGGCAGCACAACCTTGTCGGAGTGGATCCAGCAAATGCTCTATGGTCTGCAGAAAAACGACAAAAACTCAGTGCTGATCGAAATTGCACATTCAACGACAGAAAAGGTATGGTGTACTGCAAGTTTTACATGATTGTGCATTTCTTTTCTGTCACGGCTTCCATCTTTCCATTCCAGCTCTTGCTAGCGCTGTCTGATTCCCGGTTGCGGCCCTCCGTGGAGCCGATCCTCTTCTTCCTGCTGCTGGGCTTCCAGCATTCCGAGTCGGTCTTTCACTCGGTCGTCTCCCACCTGCCGCGCTCCCTCCGCTCTCTCAAGAAGCAGGATTCCTCCTCAGCGCTGCTCACCCTGGGGAGACTGGGCGAGTCGGCTCACTTCCTCATGAGGCGGTTCCCCAACTTCCCGGAGCTGTACAATCCGGTGGAGGAGGCACTGGCCGAGGTGCAAGTGGGACCACCTACAGAGGCCAGAAGCTCGGGTGAGTTTTCACGCATGCAATATCCCGCATTTTGCGGTTACGTAGATAGGGAATGCGTGGGCAGGAAAAGGGCGAGTTAGGGCCGGTAACGAGACGGAAGTCACGAGACGAGATCGAGACAGCAACTCACGAGACGAGACAGGACACCAGACGGTCTCGTTCCATCGGTCTCGAGACGAAAAGTCACGAGACGAGACTACACTCAAGACACAGTAAATTTTAAAAAATGAATCTTCAAAAAACCTCATTTTTGCCTATTGAAGGGACATTTTTTGGACCGATACCAACATTTTTTTTCGAGACCGTCTCGCGAGACAAAGTGACGAGACGAGATCGAGACGGTCTCGTCTCGTCCCGCCTCGCCTTTTTTAGAGTCGAGAGACTCGAGACTGTCTCGTTACAGGCCCTAGGGGCGAGACACATATTAACAATGGCCGTCATCGCTCTCCTTGCAGAGTTGAAAACGCTTTCCTGGCTGAGTCCCATCCACTCGACGACGTTCGCCAACGACCAGGAGGGGGCTGTCATGGGCAAGGGGGGGAGGAAGCGGCCGCGCAGCTACTCACTGGTGGACGAGACGCTCTCTTACAGGTCCGAGACCGGCATGGTCGGGCTTATCAACCTCGGCAACACGTGCTACATGAACTCTGTGCTGCAGTCCCTCTTCATGAGCAAAGAGTAAGTTACTTCGTTGAAGAGAAACCTGCCGTGGGAGTCTGACAATGTTTTCTTTCCAGCTTTTGCGAGGAAGTGCTCCAAGCCCCCCTGACGTCATCCCAGAACGTGCTGTTTCGACTGCAGCAGGCCTTCGCCTTCCTCAAACTGAGCCAACGCTCCATCTACTCTCCTGCCGAGTTCCTGAAGGCCGCCAGGCCCCCCTGGTTTGAGCCGGGTAGGCAGCAGGACTGTTCTGAGTTCCTGAGGTACCTGCTGGACACCCTCCACGAGCAGGAGAAGACGGGCGCGGGAGGGAAGGCGGCGGTCACTTACGGGGAGCACAAGGTCATAGAGTCAACGCAGCCGCTTCCCTCCGTCACCACCTCCGCGCCAATGGAGAGCGACGATGAGGCGAAAAACGCTCCTGTCTCGGTTGTGGCGCCCACCGTCGCCTCCGCTAAGGTCTCGTCGGCGTCCAACCTCGCCCTCGACGTGATATCAGAGGCTCCCGAGAACGATGACGACGACCGCGCGGCAGCGGCGACAGCGGCCGACGAGGACGAGGAGATGATGAGCCAAGACGGGCGAATGGAGGAGGACCACTTTGGCAGCCGAGGAAGCCTCACGGCAACACCCGCTTCAGGATTGCAGCAACAGCAACAGCAGCAGCAGTCGCAACGGGTAGGAGCCGAAGGCAGTGGCGCGGGGAGCAGGGTGGCCCTCAACCTAGACGACGACGAGGACGTCGACTTGGCCGGTTCAAGGACCAGCCTCGGTTCGGGAGGCCTAAAGCGGTGGACGACGGAGGAAAACCTCTCCTCCTCTGTCAGCGGCTCCAGGGAGGGCAGCAAGGTGGACCTGCTGGAGGGGCCCTTGCACGACTCTCACTCCAACTCCACCGACAGCGGCATCCAGAGCGTGGGAGATTCCATCAGGGGTTCCAGCGACTCCATGGGCAGCAACCCCCAGCCCATGGACACCACCATTCCGCCCAAGGGCGCCGAGGGTGCCCCGCAGAAACCTCAGAATAGCTCGCCCTTCGTCTCGCTGATGCAGCAGGTGTTTGGAGGAAAGATGCAAACCAGTTACACCTGCCTCACCTGCCGCTCAGTATCGCTGCACCGAGACATTTTCACCGAGCTGCATCTGGCCATCCCAGAGATATCGCTGAAGGCCAACGAGAAGTCGAAAAAGACCCCGGCGTCTAAGGAGGAAAAGAGTCCAGCTGCAACGCCTGTTAGTGGCTGCGCTCCCCCGCCTGAGGCTGCAGCGGTGACGTCTGAAAAGAAAGAAACAGGGACTAAAAGTAGCGTGGTGGACCAAAAAGCCACAGCAAAAGATGAAAAGTCGGAGAGTGACTCGTGCGAGGCCAAGACTCCGACTCTGCTTCTCCCACCATTGTCAGAACTGGTACCAAAGAACTCGGAAAAGACGGCATTCCCCTCGCCCCTGACCATGGAGTCCCTGGTGACGACGTACCTCCAGTCAGAGATGCTACAGGGGGACAACAAGTACCACTGCGACAAGTGCGCAGGACTCCGCGACGCGGAGAAGACCATCAAGATCCTGGAGGGCCCGCAGTACCTAATCTGCACCCTGCTTCGCTTCAAGTACGACCGCACCGTGAACAGGAAGAGCAAGGTCTTCACCGACGTTGACTACCAACTGGACCTGGAGCTCCCTGTGCATCCGGGCGGCGAAGTGGCGGCGGCGACCGGCGGCGCGTCCTCGTCGAGGAGAGAGCGGTATTCCCTGTACGCGGTGGTGGTGCACTCGGGCTACAGCTCGGACGGCGGCCACTACTACACTTACGCCAGGGAGCCTCTCTCCGAGAAAAGCGGCGGCGAAGGCGGGAACTCCGGTGGCGGAGAAGGGGAGGCGGAGGAGGAAGAGGCCACGTGGTACATCTTCAATGACAGCAAGGTCTCCTTCTCCACGTTTGAGTCATTCAAAAACGTGAGCAAACGGTTCCCCCGTGACGCAGCCTACCAACTCTTCTACCGCAAGACTTCTGGACGAGAAGCGGCTTGCCAAGGCCAGCGGCAAGCCACCCCTTCGCCAGAGACCGCTTCTCCCAGCCGGAGACCCCTCAGGCACGACCTCAAGATGGCGGTGGAGAAGGACAACCTCAAGTTTTTGCGGGAGAAGGAGCGGTCCGCCAGCAAGTCGTCATCTTCGTCGTCTGGCTCGTCTCCGCTGTGGCAGCAGAACCGGCGGTGGGACGACGACGGCAGCGGGGGAGGAGGAGGTGGAGGCTGCGGGGGAGGGGGATTCAACTCTCCAGGGAGACTGGTCTGCTGAACAAGAAGAGTGCGAGTCGATCACGGCCTTCTCTCCTTCAAAAGCGTTCATCCCCCACCCACCCCGTCATTTCCCGCCTTCTTACCGCACCCGTTTTAGTTATCCCACTTTCCTGTTTTCCTTGTATCACTGTATCACTTGTATCACTGTGTTGGACCTGCCACCTCCGCTATGCTTTGTGATCCCATTCAGTCATACAGCCAGGCCTTCCCAGACTCCCAAGCGATCAAACTGAAGCACCTTCTATGTGGGGGGAAATGATACATTGACTTCCCCCGGCTCGCAATACATATGTCACGCCTACGCCCATTCCCTCGTCATTATGATGTCCTCCTCCTTCACGTACTCTCCAAACGTGTTTAGCGAACTCCCCCCATTCTCCCCGGATCTGTGATAGTCTTGCTACGTTAATACATACTATATACCACTGCTGGCTTGATATGTAGCATGTCTATTCAATGCTTTATTAATTCTCTCGTGGCTGGATAAATAAAAAGAAACCTTTGTAAAAAAAACGAAAAAACGAGTCGTTTCTCTCCGCCGCCTACTACTTTTCCGTGGGCAAAGGGAAACAGAAACTCTCAAGGGAATTCATCTCCCTGGTGTATGTTTGAAACGAATTCCTTTTCCATGAGGCGAAAGGTCAACAGTCACTCAACAAAATATTTTGGGTTTTCTGTTCTATTCAGTTCATACTCTTAGCAGTTGGCACCAATATTCTTCTGTAATAAAAAATACTTTCGCGCTTTCCCCTCCTATCTCTCATTTTTTCCCTGGGGAGTCGAGACTACAAGGACAGTTATTTCTTTCCATCAATTACTAGCATAGTTTTTTTTACATGGTGGTAAGCGGCACAATATTTCATTAGCGTTTCCTGGGGTATCACCTACACCATTGGTTTAGGCATGAGCTTTCATGACCTCGCCAGGGTACAGGACACGTGCGTAAGGCGGTTTGCGGGTGCTTTGCTTTTTTTAAACCCCAGGTTCCGGGTTCCAACGCCTTTCTTCTAGGTCAACTTAGTTCCCCGTTGAATGGAGTTTACTTCGTGGAGGTTTCCCAACTGTCTTACCACTCCTGTGGGACGTCCATCGCCCACGCTTCGGAAGCACTGATTCACCGGACGGTGCCTTCGCCAGTCCCGTACCATTATCACGCTCTCCACGGAGGGGTACACAATGTACCTAGTGTTTCATGTTCCCACATCACAGCAAAGTGCTCGCGCTGTTACATTACCAAAGTTGTCCTATATTTTTTTTCGGATGTTTTTCGCCCTGCTGGCGTACCGTGTGGCTTGATGCTGGAGTCACCGACCATCGTGCTCTCTGTACCTACATTCAATTTTGTCCGTCTCTCCACCCACGCGAGGTACGAACGGTCGTACAGACCAGACGACGAGGCCTACTGTGGGAATGGGTAGGGTACGGCGCGTCCGCCCCCCGCCTCACATCGCACCAATAATGGGCGGGGGAGGGGGAAATAGAGACCCTCCGGGAGAGACAGAAAGCATGGCGACGTGTCCACCGGCGTCTCGCACACATGCCCATAGGTAAAGAAGGAGGATAAACCCCCGAACCGACAGAGAATTTAGAGAGGGGGGGATGGTATAAAAGGCCACGGCGGCATATCCCGGAAAGGGCACAGTAATTCCGGAGATCGAACGGAAAGGTGAAGCGAGGACGTTACAAAAAACTTAGACTTTTTCCGACATGATGCCGTCGAAATTATTTTTTAACTCTGCGAGACTTCGTCTCGCCCTCATCGTTAGTGCTTGTCTGATACTGTCGTGCAACCCCGTGGTGGCCTCCCCGGCGGCGGCAAGGGCCGGAGGCAGCTCGTCGCCGACTGAGGGAGGTGAAGTGAGCGTCGACAGCGGCGACGGCCAAGGTGCCGTAGCCCGGCAGAAGCCAGTGCTGAGAGTTGGCAACTGCATCGGCCACTCTTGCGCCATCGCCAGCCTGGCCATCGGCGAGGGAGAGTCGCTTTTGCTGCCCAACCCAAGAAACCCGGTGGCCGTGGGACGGAGCAAGAGATCCAAACGCCAGAGGAGGTCCTTCCGCCAGAAGAGAAGCGGGGTCGAAGGGAGGAGGAAGGGGAGCCACCTGTCCTCGCTGCTGTCCATGAGGGGTAGGTCAGGGCTGAGGGGAGCGCTGAGGAAGATGCTGAGGAAGAGGAGGAACTTCCCCGGCTTTGAAAGGGGGAGTGAAGGCGAAATGATGGAGCTCCTCCCTCCCCAACCGGAAGTAGAAGAGGAGGGGGAAAGTGTTTTGCCGCCGCCGTCGCCGCATCAGGAGAGTGCAAACTTCAATCGCGAAGGAAGCGCCGTCCAAACGAGCTCCTTCCCCTCGCACCTCAACCCCATCTTCTCCGGGTACAAGTTCCTTGAGCGCGGGGAGTGTCGCCCTGCGCCGGACGGAAGGAGGATGTTCTTCTGCCCGTCTCCCGCGGCGGACGGGTCCCACCACTGCGTGAGGACGGACCAGTACTGCGACGGGGTGCCGGACTGCCCCAACGGGGAGGACGAGGACCAGGGGAGGTGCTTCTTCTACAGGCCGGTAAGATAGTAAAGACGAATTACAGAATAAAACCCTTCGTTTATCGTTTCCTCTCTCTCTCTCATTTTGCAGTTGGTCTCCCAACTGGAGGATCTGGCCCAGACCCTGAACCTCGTGTTCAGGCCGCTCTTCTCCTCCGCCCCTCCCCTCCCTCCCCCTCCCTCTTCGTCCTCTTCGTCGTCGTCGTCGTCCGGCTCTCCGCAGCCGTCGTGGCCGCCGGAGGACTTCGATCCCACCTCCGCCTCCGCCTCCCGCGTCCGAATAGAGCCCGTCCCCTCTTCCTCCGCCACCCACAGTCTCGGCTACCTTCCCCCGGCCCCGCCTCCACCTGAGACTCACCTCCCAGGCGGCGGAGGAGGTGGGGGAGTGGAGAGCCTTGGCGACATCGACTTCGACCTCATCCGCCGGATCCAGGCGGAGGAGGACACGCGGCAGCTGGAGATGATCTCGAGAGAGAGGGAGAGGCTGGCCACGCAGTCGCTATCGGATCTGGAGGAGCTGCTGCTGGAGGGGGAGGAGGACAGGGAGAGGCAGAGGCAGCGACAGTTCCTGCAACAACACCAGCAGCAAGAACAGCAGCAGCAGCAGCAACAACGGCAACAACAACAGCAATCAGAGCCGAGTCGTGGGACGGTCTCCGACTTTGAAGGCTTCCGGAAGTTGCGGAGTTGAAACCTGTAACCGCTTTTGGTTGACCTTTTCTCCCTAACCCTGCGGCGGCGGCGATGCATGCACGTGCAAAAATTCATACTGCTTCATTTTTTGCGTCTCCCATGTACCCTATTCAAGAGCGTGGAATGCTGTGGACATATTCAAAATATTTCGTACAGAAATAGCGAATGAGAGAGAGTGACAGACATATTGAATACGGTATTAGAACGAACAGGATGTGGCTACAGAAATACAACGTTTATTAAAAGTTCACGCTTGTTCACATCGATTTTTACGCGCTCAAACCATATCAACCACATCCTTTTGTCGCGAGGCGGTTGCCACGGAGGATTTGGTCTTTTCTACGCCTCCTCCTTCCTCGGTCGTCCTCAGCATTGTTCTTGCGCTTCACATGAGGTCGCACCCGCAGGAGGATGAGACCTTCTCCTTCTTGTAGGGGTTCTCCGCCTCCCTGCCGAACCCGACCAGCAGAGGATCCGAGGACTCGTGGGAGGTCACGAATTGCTGTCAAAAGAAGGCGAAAGGTCACGCCAGTCATTGGCACGCAGTCTGTACCGTACAATCTTCGAGTCATCGACTGTGTCAATATACAGTACAATACAAATCGAGCATATATTTTCAATTTTGAGAAGGTCACGAAAACTGTAAAAACTCAACCCGATTCGAGAGTATGTTCGTCAGAAATTGAGCTAAGGAATGCGGATGAAGTTCCGGCTTTAACATTCTAAATTGAGCCTGCTAGCCTTTTTTGGGCAACAGTTCAGACAATTTGCATAGTCCCCCTACCTTCAAGTCCTCCACCGCCCTCGACACAGCTATCCTCTGGATCGCCGCCTCCCTCCGGAGCTGCTCCACCTCCTCCAATTGCTGCTGGTACTTCATGGAGGTGAGCTAACGTAAAAGCAAAGTGAGAACATGCTTTGTGGTGGGTGAGAAAAATCAGCAAGGGAAGCATCAATATTTCTTGGGTAGTTCTTAACAAACGTCGAGACAGTAATAAAGAATGACGGGGTGGAAAGCAAAAGTTTTTTTATTCGTGGAATCCCCCTCCTTCCCACACCGTGTGTACAGCAACGCGTTCAGTACATCGCACAAACATGCAGCTGCAGGCGTGACCGGATCAATGTGTACACTATATAATATCATCTATATACCAAAATTATCTAGGAAAAGAAGAAAAAATGTCGATGACCGCTGACTTAATGTCTAATGAGCTGTTTCTGATTGCAATCATAGCAATAGTTACCGCCCTCAAAAAAGTGCCAAGTATATAAGATTTTGACCTCTTTCTTCTAACTTTCATGTTATAAAATTCTTGTTGGGGATGTACGGCCAAATCTTGCACACGACGACCGCTAGATCTGCATCAAATCTCCCTAGTCAAGCCAAAAAAAAATAAACCTAAATGTTTGATATAACAAGAGAGGTACCCTTCAAAACCATTTTCCCATTGATCTGGCCATGGCTGCATTTAGTTAGGTGTAGAAATAAGAAATGATATAAAGTTTGGGATGTAACAAAAGAAACATAGCGAGTTGTTGCTTAACGCCGAGACAGTAATAAAGAATGACGTGAGGAAAAGAAACAGTTTTTTCGTGGAAGCCCCCCTCCACTCCGCACGGTGTACAGCAATGCAACGCGGATCCGTATATCGTACGCCTTCCATGTATTTTTCTCAAAACACGCAATGAGTGACGTACCGTGTCCAGCATGTCTTCCTCGTCGTGTCGCATGTTGGACGCCGCCGGAACCAGGAAAATCGCCTCCCAATTGGGGATGCCGGACGAACTAAAGACTCCTGCTCGAGCACCAAGTTTTTAAGTTAAGTTCGTAGCTGTATTCCTTTCTGTCAGCAAGACTCAACTACAGCAGCAGCGAATGTCTCACATCACCCTTGTCAGCCGGCGGCGCCGGCAGCAACATATTACAACAACACATGTGTTACGTACGTGGGGAAATAACAAGGGCAGGAATGCAGGTCGGCTGCCTGCCGTACACACACTTAGAGCAAGAGCGGTGTCGCGACGAGGGCGCTCGGAGACGAGGCCGGCCGAGACACCGGTGGAAGCACAGGTGGTTTTATGAAGGGATCTCCGTCGCCGAGAGAGGGAGGAGGAGGAAATGGAAGAGGGGGGGGGACGCCGGGATCGCAGAGCAAGTTTATGAGGATGGGACTAGCAGGTGCTTCGGTGACTCAGGAGTGCCGTCAATCGCGTAGCGGAAAAGAGAGGAAAGAAAATGAAGCACACAGGGAAACAAGAACAGACTCTGTTCAAAAGGTGTGCGGCGGGATTTGACAAAGTTTTGGTTGTTTGACAAAGTTTTGGTTGTTCACCAAATTGTAAAGGGTAAAAAAGGTTTAAACGTTAAATTTGAGGTTGACGAAAAAAAAGAAAAACAAAAAGAAAGAGCACCCCCAAATTCTGTTGCGCGGATAAGGTCAAATTTAAATTTGGAGGTCCTTTTTGAGGTCAAAAAGGCCAAAAACGCAAAATCGCCTAAAATTTCACAATCGTTTTTTTGCATTTTTTTGCAAAAACTACTGGTCAGAACGACACCAAAATTTGTACAGTTAATCACATCAATATTATCTACAAATGTTCTTTTATAAAACAGTCTCTATTTCGAAAAAAATCGAAATTGAAAATCGTTCCCAACAACAAAAACAACAACAACAACAACAACAACTTTGACAGTTCCATGGTCTGGACTTCGCCGCAGACAAAAAGAGAGGCTATTCCCATTCAATACATCTTTGCATGTATTTCCTCATTCGTCTGCATGCATCAGCTCCCTTTTTTATGGACAGTACAAGAAAGACCTATCCCCATCAAGTGTACTCTTCGTACTGCGGTCCACTCCAGACCGTATAAAAAAAGAAGTTGCTTTTTGACGCCCTTTCAATCAATCATTCTACTGTACGTACTCTACAGTATGTATCCTGCTACAACTCCTTTCTTGTCCTCTCTTTGAGCATGGCCTTCCTGGCAAACTCCACTTGTTCGGTCTTGCTGTAGATCCAGTCAAGTGTCAGGTTGTCACCCAGGTCCTCAAAGTGGGGCACAACCTGCTCCAGGATCCTGGCATTATACTCGTTGTACCACTGCACCTGCTCGCGGTTCATCAGGCTGAAGTCAATCAGACTGGGCTCAAACGGCACCAGAGTTATCGTGTCGAACGTCAGGAATCCGGCTGCACGGGGAAAAGAAAAATATAGTGTGTTGCTCGTATTTGGGGAAATAAAGTGTATTCGTTCTCACTTTCTTCCGGCTTTTCAGGGAACTCCTTCCTGACGACCTGCACTATTGACTCCAGCCGGATCCCGTACTCGCCGTCCTTGTAATATCCGGGCTCGTCCGAGATGAACATGTTTTCCCGTATGGGAGCGGCCTTTAATTGTAATGGTTTGGTGGGTGAATTCACAAGAGGTGACCTGGGTGCACCTTCAATTGTTATCTGACCTTTATGCTCCCCTCACTCATACGTATGTTGACGGGGCCCTCATGCACGCTGAGGTAGGCGCCAATGCCGTGGCCGGTGCCGTGGCTGGAAATGTCACATATGCACTGTATACCAACGGATTTCTCTCGTTGTGTAGCTCTTCCTCACTTGTAGTCCAGCCCTGCGTTGAATAGGTGCTGCCTGGTGGCATAGTCTAGCGCCGTCTCCAGCGTGCCGTCTGGGAAGACTGCGCGCGCCAGGTCGATCTTGCCCATGAGCACCCTCGTGTACCTGTCCACCCACTCCGGGTCAGGCTCTGAGCCATAGAAGAAGGTGCGGGTGACGTCGGTGGTGCCGTCCAGGTACTGCCCGCCGGAGTCCACTGCATGGAGAATGAGGGGAGGAGCAAATAAATTAAAAACTGTTCCAATGAAAGAAACCGTATGAAAAGGGGGCATATTTCAAACATCCAGTATAATACTGTATCATATTACAGAAACATGAATAAATGAACCGGAAATGAAAAGGTACCATTCGATCACAAATTCAATAGCCAACAATTATACGTACCCAGAAAAAGAGCACTCTTGTTGACTTTGGCATTTGTGTCGTCCTCCGGGAGATAGTGGATAAGGGCCCCGTTGGTGCCGGATGCAGCTATGGAGGGAAAGCTGTAGCCGCGGTTTAGATCCTGCTCTTCACGGATCTCAGCCAACCTTCAAAGATGCGTCATGAGTAAAAATACCCTAAACCACAAAATATCGTGGAACGCCAAGAAACAGCACAGGACATGAATAAAATGCGCAGAAAAGAAAGACCAGGCCTGTTTTTTCAAGGATGTGCCAGTCGGGGAGAACATTGTCATTAAATATTGCAGTACAATCACCTGGCTGCCGCGCTGAGCTCCGTCCAGTCCTCTGCCCCGTTCCTCGTGATGTCGTTCTCCAACTCTGCGAAGAACCTGCAGCAGGCGTAGGCGTCCCTCAAGTGGGCGGCCACCATCCCGTCCGCCTCAACTTGGTTCTTGATGGACTTTGTCTTGAGCACGGGCGAGTCCGCCAGCTCGATCGCCTCCTCCGGAAGCGCCTCGTACACGGCGTAGCTGGCCCCGGTCAGGTACATGGACGCCTTGGTCAGCAGTATCTTGTCATCATCGTCCAGCGCGGAAGAGGCCCAGGCGGAAAGGTCGGATATGGTGTCATTGTATTCCCTTCAATTGAGAGGAGAATGGGAAACTACAAAGTTCGAATAAAGGTGAGGGAGGGGAGCTAACACGCGTGATTTTTTTTACTGGCTCGATGGTGAAAACTATACGGGGCAAAACGTGATGCGGCGGCGGTCAGGACAAATGCTATTATCGTTTCTACCCCTGGAATGTCTGCCCTTTAAGGTACTGAAGGTATACAAGAGTTCCAAAAATAAAGATCTCAAAATGTCGACAAGGGCACTGCTTCTTGCAGGTAGGAGCATGACGAGAAGTTCAGTTCCACATGATACAGAGTATACTGACGAGAAAAGGAAAAGGTCTACTCACCGTATCTCTACTTGTGCCTGGCCCAGGTGCTCCCTCACTCCCTCCGTCACCTTTTCCGTGTGCGCCCATATCTTGACATCCCCCTCCGCCTCTACAATCGCCGTCGACTGGAACGTCGGAGTGACGTACAGGCTCTCCACCGTGGACGTGCCCTCCCCGCGGAGGTTGAGCAGCCATGCGATCTCGTCCCCCTCCGTCAGCACCATGGCGGAGAAGCCGCCCTCCGAAAGCTGAGAGCGGAGTTGGACCAACTTATCCTTGTAGTCCTGTCCGGCGTACTCCAGGGAGTGGACCACAAGGTCCTTGGGCTGAAAGAAGAGAAAGTCAATTAAAAAGCATAAAAATATGCGGTAGTATAAATATCCTCATTTTTGCCCATCGTACTGTACAGTACAATATCGTGAAAGTTTTTTATCACCGTGAAGGGTTCCCTCCCATTCTCCTCCGTCCATATCCTGTCCACCAGGTTGTCGGCGATGCTCTTCATCCCCAGCCCTCCCTCCTCCAGCTCCCCCGCCATATCCAGCCAGGTGGAGGCGCCGATTAGCGACGGGTCAGCGCCCACCTGCGTGGTCGGAAACGGGAAATGTCGGTTTCGGGACCACTCAAGATTACCTAATGCAACTAATTTCTGAAAATGTCACCAGCACCACCACCGCCCACCCACTACCTGGCTGCCTGCGCTGAGGTTGGCCGCCCCCAGCAGCCACCCCGCGTAGGTGGGCACCTCCGGCTGGCCGCTCCGCATCAACTCCCAGTTGCAGTCGATCTGGTCGTCGGCCTGCAGGAAGTA
>JAAUYB010024712.1_pt1 | contig 13740 bp, 16 predicted proteins | sample 7278071 | NCBI WGS metagenome assembly JAAUYB01 (sample SAMN14350121, study PRJNA611818) | marine sediment metagenome | isolation source: surface marine sediment (1.8m) | place: French Polynesia: Moorea | collected 2018-08
CCCCCCCCCCCCCCCCCCCCCCCCCCCCCCCCCCCCCCCCCCCCCCCCCCCCCCAAATTTCCCCCCGTTCCTCCTCCCCTTGCCCACCTATGCCCTCTAGCTCGGTTAACTCAGATTTTCTGGTATTTAATTGTTGTTTCTCTCATTTCAGCGTAGCTACAGGCGAAGGAAAGCATTGGTTCTTTCTATATAAATCCCACGAACAAATACTGGAGCTTTTTGATTCATTGGGTTCAGATCAAGAGTATATTGAAACTTATCTTCCCTATAATGCCGTATATGAATATAATTCTTTTCCTGTCCAATGTAATGATAGTGAACTGTGTGGTCGTTTTGTCCTATATTATCTTATTTGGCGTCTTTTCAACCTTGACAGTGAGTATGAAGATATTTTAAATGACCTGTTTACATGTGACTGCAAAAAAAACGAGACAAAAGTAAACGATTTTATTAGGACTCTGTAAGAAATGGAATTACCAATAGAAATTAAACAATCTTCAGTCCCCCAAGAGATAACTGTACCAAAAAATTTTGGCAAAATAATTTGTCCCTCTCGCATGTTAGTTAGCGGCCCTACCATGTCTGGGAAAAGTACTTTTGCATTGGAACTCATTACTCATAGGGAATTAGTGTTTGACAAAGAATTTTCTCGGATTATTTATGCCCTGCCTGAAGATTCGATTCATTTGCATCAGGACTTTATAAAAAAAATAGAGAAAGCATATCCTAACATAGAAGTGGTTGAAAGCTTGCCAAAAGTAGCAGACCTTCATTTAAAAGAAGATAAATTACACAAATTACTTATTATTGATGATCTGATGAGTTCTGTCTTTGATAACCAAACTATGATGGATCTTGTAACAAAAGATTCGCATCACTGTAACTGTAGTGTTGTGATAACTTGCCAAAATTATTTCTATCCCTCAAAGTATGGCCGCACTTTTGTTAGAAATTGTTCAGAAAAGGTAATTTTTTTCGACAAAACTGATGCAAAGCAACTAAGCATCTTGTCAACTCAGATTTTTCCAACAAAACCTAACTTCCTAAAACACTGTTTTGAATGGATTTACAAGGAACATGCTGAGGCTCAATTAAAATATCTTCTTATTGATTCATCTGTCATAAGTCATTTCCCTCATAATGCAATTGTTAGGACATTTATTTTTCCCGAGAAGGAAAAAATTCGACCTGTTTTGTTTTTTCCTGAGGAGACAAAAGAATAAAGAAGGATGGTAAAAATACTTTAAACAATGCGCGTTTATTGCGAGTTTATTCGATATACCCAAAAGGAAACGTATCGGCTGTTATATCTGCTGGTACAATGCGCTGTATATCAAGTACATTATTTATGCGAATATTAAGAATTTTTTTAGTAACTGTGTTCTCATCTTTACATGCAAAGTTACGAAACTGGGGTACAGAAGTCTCGGCGTATGAGTTGTTTTGACGATCTTTCAGGAATTTTTCTAATTTTGTGACAGACAAACAGTCTGCAACAATTTTTGAACTTAAAGTTAATCCGCTGATCTTTATTATACTTTCTTCTCTTTCCCTGGAGGAATATGCGATAGAATAGTTTTTTCGGCCAAGGCAAGAAAAAGCCTTTATCTGAGTTTCTGGTCCAAGTTCTTTTTTGAAATCCCCAAGGCATGGGGAACATGTCAATGGGATTTTTGCAGACCTTTTGCCACTAAAGATAATTGAGTCTGTGTCAACATAAAAGAGACGAAACCCAGTTTGTTGAAGTTTGCACATTTCAGAATGTAGTTTTACCCGCGCCAATGCCGTAATAAAAGCACCAATAATACAATTAGTGTTTCTTTTGGGACTTTTGTTAACACTTTCTACCTGAAGCTCGCAAATATCATCACTAATGGGTAAAATATCAACAATTTCTTCATTGCAGAAAGTTTCATCCATATCTTTTTTGGACCTCACATAGAGGATATCGGGGTAATTTGATTTCTGTGAAAATTTTCCAAGCATACTATTTGCTAGCATTTTAAAAGTGTTTCTTTTGCTACTATTTTTATCCAATTTGTCAGGAGTAAGGGCCAAATTTGTGTTTGAAAACTGCATCCTTTCATTTATTTGTGTCAGCCGGAGAGATTCATCTTCCGTCATGCGGCTATGCTGCAAGAAAGTAAGCATACATTTACTTCTCGGCATTGTAGACTCTGGGAACAGAGAAGTTTCGCCTGCTGGAGCCAAGAAGGAGATGGCTTCAAGGTTGGTTTTGCCAGCATGGGGGTGGGGAAGGTGGGGGGGAAAGGGGGGGGGGGGATGAGGGCAATTTTGACCTCAAAGCAGTGGGGATCGGGTGGGGAGGTAGGCGAGAGAGGGGAAAGGTGGCGCAGGGGGCTAATCTAAGGTGTTGCGAGCGGGAGGCGGGGGAAGGGGCCTTCCACTAAAGGTGATTACAATATATAAATATATTTTTACGTACCCTTATTGTATATGAAGCAAGTACTTTCATGTATTCTCTCAAAATCCTCGATTGCTTTCCAAATTGGTAGATTTCAAACCAATCGACTATCTGAAATTAACCAGAATATTAAAGTTCGTATAAACATGTTTCTTTTACACAAACCTGATATCCAAGTCTTGCTGCATATTCCAACTCAACTGTGCAATATGTACCGCACCACGACCGATCCCTGGAAATAATGGCCTAATTTCTATTATTGTTCTTCTTTTTCTTTTTTCGTTTTGTATTCTTTTTACCAGTCGGAATGGTGGCAGGCACCTAAAATTGGGTTTTGATCCTGTTTTTGGTTGGAGCATGGTTTGCAAAGAGTAAGACAAGATCGTCCCCTAGTTGTCCGATAAGGCAGAATTGGCAATTTTAAATTCTTAGGGGGTAGAACTCTAACAAGAGCTATGCCGCAGAGAGCACGGTTGTCTTTTGCTCTAAAATGATCTCCGTCAAACTTTACAAGGCCCAAAACGTCGGATGTCATTATCTGGAGAAAAACTTGACAAATCAGAGATTAAAATATTCTTTAATAAACCAACCTCGTAGGAACCAATTGGAAACTGCGATATCATAGCAATATAGGCATAGAACCCATTCATGTCCAAATAGTTTAACTCTTCATCCGGATACAAATCTTGCGACCAATGTAGACAGAGCACCTCGTTCAAACCCCCTCTAATTGCCTCCCTAGGATGTAATCTTTGCGGTGGTGGGTAGCGATAAATTTTGGAGAGAAAATATTTTATTTCGGGATTTTCACGCTTTTTTCGCCTCCATTGACATTCCCATGTGGTTGAGACCGCCAAATTTTGATGTTTCTCTTTCAGCAGATTTATTTTTCTTGAAAATTCGGCACGTTTTTCAGCTTGCTTTTCTTTATTTGCTTTACTTTTGAAAAAACATTCTGAAGGTTCATGGCCATGATAGAAACAACCATTATAGAACCATACTTCAGAGCTAGAAAATGCATCTGGTCTTGTTATAGCTAAGTCTTTTTGTCCGAAAGGAGACCAAGAATCAATAATGTTCTTATTAGGATACTTCCATTTCAAAAAGCTTGTGTACTCAACCTCTCCAAGAGAACTTCTAAAGTAGACTTCTTTTTTTACTGACTTTATGTCGGATGATTCTTTGCAAAAGTGCAAAAATAGATGAAATGCGTAGGTTGGTGCCGTAAAAATAGGCGGATTTATTGGGTGGAGTAAAAAAGTTTCTTGGTCTGGTTCTAAATGAGTCTGCAATACGATTTGTGCCTCAAAAGTCTCGTGCAAAAAAGCCAATACACCAATGGCAAGCAATGTTACTTGTTTCAATACATAGTCAGTTAAATTTTCTAAAAATACCCAGCTTTTTGTTTGAGGCAGTGAAGAGCAAAATATTTTTTTTTCTTCCACATCAGCCTCACTGTCCTCGAAACAAAAAAAGTCGTCTACTGTAGGAGGCAAACCCACATAATCATAGAACCGCGGTTGAAGCCAACGAAAGGGAAAGTATGCATATGGTAAATGATGCTCTTTGGACAGTTTTTGACAATTTAGGTTGATATAATTTTCAATCTCAACAAACCGAAGACCCAAGTTTTTTTCTTCTACCAGCATTATTTGACTATGCTTTTTTACTACATTTGGTGTAAATCCATTAGTTTGAAGAGCTTGCACTATATAAAAGAGATCTTGGCCATGAGCAAGAATAGTTGAATTGGAGAATTCTGAATTAAGAACATAATCCAAAAATTTTTCAACAACACTCATAGATTGTTTACAAAATACATGAAGACTTTTGTATGGTACTTTTCTCTTCGCAAATCTTGTTTTTCGGCCTTCGGGCGCTAATTCTGGTTTAAACAGGGTGGGCCAATACGGTTTTTTTAAAAATGAAACTTTTTTGTCCATCTTAGAAACACTTGAATTTTTGTTTTCAATTTCATCATCATAAAATATGCAGGAGCTGAATGACTCCCTTGTTTTTTCTTCTTGCAATAATGAACAGACTATTGGCCTTTCCTTGTCATAACCGTATTGGCATTCGTCACATTTGTTATTAACAGTATAACAGGCCTTACATTTGCCTGGATTATAACCAGAATATTCAAAAAATACAAATGCCAAATTAGTAAATTCCTTTTTTAAGGCAGGTTTTTGCAAAGCACAAAAGTGGTTTTTTTGCTGTAATTCCCCGCAAAAATTGCAAACCCGGGTACCGCAAATATGTTTTTCAGCAATGTCTTTTTGGGATTGAAAAAAACGATTTCTTGACTGATACATGTTACATTTAGGACATTTCCAGCCCCAACGACACACCTTTTTAAAATGAAATTCTTTGCAATTTTTTGAATACAGTGTAACATTACATTTCGGACATGTTTCTCTTTCTTCTGGCAAAATTTGGCCATTACAAAATAATTCTTTTGTTTCAAGTGTTGTGTAGGTGGTCTCCGTGGAAAATACGCGTCTACATGCGAAACATGACGCCGCATTTTTACACCTATGCTGACACCCTTTGGATGTAAAAAAGTTTTGGCAAAAAAAGCAGTATGTTCCAAATTTGTGAAAAAAGGGTTTTAAATGCGGAATCACATAAAATTTGTTTGCTATTATAAAGTCAGAGTGATTGGAAGCAAGATAAATTTGACGTTTAGAAACATTTAACATTTTTGGTACATGATCAAGAAACACACCACTTTGCGCATGAAAAATCGTAAATTGAATATCTAATGAAACTTTTTCCTGATTTTCACCAATAGAAAGCGAACATTTAGACAATAGTTTTTGTAAGTCCTCAAGACTTTTTGCTTCTTGATGAAGTTTGCTTGTTGATATCTGACTTTGAACTTCGTTCAAATTTGGAATCAGTACTTTTTCTCTCCATACCTCCTCGTGTTTTATGTTTAAAAAGTTATTCGGGTGTCCTTCGTTATACACAGATGCATGAATAGCATATAAAATTGTAAGAAGTAGATTCTCTATGCCAGTTTTTGCGTTTGAGACATATACTTCATTGCGCCAGGTGAAGCCAGAATGTCCTGCAAATAATAAATATATGCATATTCCGTGTATTTATTTCTTCATTTTTCATTCATTTTGTTCCAAAATAATGCATGTTAAAATGGTTTCGACGCCGTTTTGAACGTCGCAAATGTCGCATATTTCTTAGAGACAAAACTTTTAGTTGGACTTTAAAAGAGGGGTTTAAGCGAAGGGTTTGAAAAGATTTTAAATAGTTATATAGCATAGAAAGTACCCGGTTTGCAATAATTGAGGAAGGTGTTGCCAAATCATAATTGCCTGAATTAAGGCCCCGCAAAATATTTTTTTCTATGACAGTCACAAAAACTTGGTGATAGTTATTTTTATCATATAAATGTTTGAGATCATTTAATAATTGAATAAGTGCAATTTTCAGTCCTTTTGCTACGTTAGAAACAAGCGGTGGTTGACGTCTTCTCCCATCTATATTTAAGTTGTACAAATGATCATCAATGCCAAAACGTAAATTTCTTTTAAATGCGGCTCTTTTTACTGAAAACATTGCAAAGGGGTCTTCATATATATTTGTACCTGTTAAAAGACTCTGCTCAGTCACTCTTGTTTGTTTATTGTTGGGAGCATCATTAGTTTGACTGTCATAATTCCTCTTCCTGCCGCGGGCTTGAATATCTTGTGAAGGTATATCGGCTTCTTGTGATGAACCTGTCGGTGGTGACGCTGGGTCTGCCCCCGAGGTACTTGGTGAGGACCTTGGAAGATCTGGAAAAAAAAATTAGAACGAGAAAAGGAATAAATAAAAAAATTACCATTTGACGCATATCGTTGGTTGAGAGCTTCTAAAAATTCGTCCTCGGTTAAATCGGACATAATTCTGTGTTTTGTCCAGGATTTTGCTTCAAATGCTTTCTTTTTAGAATATCCAAGGGGAAGATATAAGCTGAATCAAGTTGCTGAGCGATCGATACGGTGCGGTCCAGCGGGTGTCTAAAAGAAAGCCCGATTAAACGCCATCTTTGTGTTGACGTGTTGTGGACGGACACAAGCAACGGAATACCCAAAAAGGTACTAAAAAGGTAAAATGATGTCGCCGAAAAGGACTCTTTATATTTCGAAGCATATGACTCCGACATTAGCCAACCTTCCAGTCCAAAGTCAATGTAATTACTCACTAGGTGGTATAGTGAGGCAAAACACTATTTTTGTACCGGTATCTGCGCATGAAAAACACATATATGATGTTGAAAAGCAGATGAGTCGCAGCAGCAAACCAAAATTACCAACAACAGTTATTCCGGCAATTCCAATACCAAAAATGCGTAAGAAAAACAAGAAAAATATGACTAAAAAGGTTCAAAAGGGGGGATTTAAAGACATTAGGATTTCAACGACAGAAACTAACAAAGAGCTGGAAAGAAAAAGTGGAAGAGTAGGAGGACTGCGCCGGCCCAAAAAAAAAGCTGACAAGGAGACTGAATCTTCTATTCAACGAGAAGAAGAAAAGACGCCGCCGCCGCTTGAAAGCGAAAACACGGGGAAAAAGGGAAAAGCTAAAAAATCGGAGAAAAGTGGAAAAATATCTGATGAAAATGCTGGCTCTGGGAAGGAAAAAGTAGAAGCAAAAAAGAAAAAAGACAAGGAAGCTTCGGAAGACTCATTACTTGATGAAAAGGATGCCAATGAGACAAGCCGTACTCTAGAAAACAACACAAATATGGAATATGAAGAAGAGTCCGAGCCTGAATATCCAAGTACAAGTGAAGATGAAGAAACTGAAACCTACGATTCCGAAGAAAAAGAGAGTTCTGAAGAAGCTGTCACAGAAGATGAGGAAAGGGAAATGGAGTACGAAGATACTTATGAGGAAACTGAAACTGAAAGTGAGAGCAATGAAGAGGAAAATCCGAGTCCAGCAAGAAAAAAGAACAGGAAGAACATGAGCACAGATGACGAAAGGAAAGAAAAGAATCAAAAGGGTGACGGCCCAACTGTGTCAGAAGATACAGACGCAGACCACATGACTTTTGACCTTTTTAACCACCCGTTAAAGGTATACACATCTTAGTTAAACACACCAATTTTTTATATTTTTTTTTCAGATTTCTTCCATCGACCTCCGGAACCTTAAAAAACGAGGAAAGGGAATTAGAGGTCTTAAAAAGAAGAAAAACTCCCAGCGTGGCGGCTTCAAGCTAGTCCCCTAAAATGGCTTCAAGGTAAGACTTTCAGCTGCCATTATACTTCTCAGCTACTACCTAACATTTTTGGACTTGTTGCAGCGTACAGGTCGAACATGGAGCTCTCCTCGGTGAAGATTGGGTTGAAGCCAACTTTATTGAAAAATACACTAACCGACGCTACGAATCCGTCGAATTTCAGGAGTTTCTGTCTGTAAACAGTATAACTAACGCAAGCAGAATCGAGTTTTCTTTGCCAAGATTTAGCGGACCGCACATGTATTTAATTCATGATGCTTACTTGAAAGTAGACATTACCCTTTCAAAGAGTGACGGCTCTGTCCCTGCCGCAACTGCTGAAATAGCTCCTGCAAACAACATTCTTCATACTTTGTTTTCGGAAAGCAGGCTTTATTTGGAAGACATCTTGATTAATGACTCGAACGAAAATTATGCCTATAAGGCATTTTTGATTGATCTCTTTTCTTATGATAGCAATGCTAAGTATAGCTTTTTGCAAGCTCAAGGATTTTACCAAGATGCTCCTAATCATATGGATGCAAGTGCGGGGAATGCAGCTTTTACTTTAAGAAAAAAACTTTTTCGAAATGAATCCAATACTGCGTATTCTCTTGATGCGGTAACTCTTGTCGGAAAGCTTCACACAGATTTAAGATCATGCAGTGCAGGCATTATCCCAGGCGTCTCTCTTAGAATTGAACTAACAAGATCATCAAACCCCTTTGTGCTGATAAGACCAGTTCTCAACCCACCACAGACAGATGACTATACAATCAACTTAAAGAACATCAGTTTACTATGCCCAGTAGCAACACTATCTAGCGATACTTTTCGAAAACTGCAAAAACACCTTGCTTCTCATGATGCAACTCTTTATTACACTAGAGTACAGGTAACAAATAGAGCTATTCCAGCTCACAGCAAGACATTTGTTTCCGATAACCTTTTCCCGGGAACACAGCTACCATGCAAACTTGTTTTAGGTTTTATTCCAACAACGACCTATCTTGGAGACATTAACAAAAATCCCTTTAATTTCGCCAGAAGTTGGACGTGGGAAACGTCCTCTACTGTAGGAGATGACGAGGCTTGGACTAGTCTTCCTGGCGGTAGTACATCTAATGTGCAAGGGGTCGGAGATACAAAAACAGCATTTCTAGAAAAAGTCAGTCTTACTTTAAATGGCAAGAGTGTAGACGGCTGGGAAGGTAGAGCTACGGCAAGAAATGATACTATGATGTTTGTAAGGCTCCAGCACTATTTAGGGCTGACAAAATCGCGTACTGGAAACAATGTAACATTAAACGAATTTATGGGAGGCGCATTTTTTTGTATGTACGATTTGTCAACTAGTGGTCAAAGCGCAATTGATTCAGTTATTCCAGCAGTACGCCTTGGGAATCTTCGCCTAAAAGTTGAATTCTCTGAAACTACCGTTGAAGAACTCACTCTTATTATGTACGCAGAATTCCCTTCTCTGATACAAATAGACAAGTACCGTAGAATCAAAACAAGCTTTATGTAGACCCCATTCCGCTCGAGGATCAAGATACTGTATGTATGTAAAATAATTGAAAAGAAAATAAATGTTTCATGGGTTCTTAAGCGTCATAGTTATCTCCTATGTGTTTTACTTTGTAACCGATACAGGGTTCTTGTACGTCGGTGGACTTTTACGCTAAACATGTCTGTCTTTACGACCAGTGGTTGCGCTAAACATGTCTGTCTTTACGACCAGTGGTTGCTGTGGGCAATAGATGTGAAAGTTGTGTCGATAGAGAGACTTGTCAGCAATAGGGAGCCCTTGTTCGTCGGTGTGGATGTGAAAGTTGTGTCGGTAGAGAAACTTGTCAGCAATAGGGTGCCCTTTTTCGTCGGTGTGGCTTTCCTCTGCCTGAAAGAGAGAGTACAGAAACAAAATTCAAAAGCGTATTATGTTCTTCTAGAGAGCAAAAGCTTTCTTTTTCTTGGGTCTATTTCTGGGTAAGGAGACGCCCTATGCCCGGCATACTGGAGGGCTTTCACGAGGCCTAGCCGCTTCCTTCCCATGCCCCCTTCCCCTTGCCTTTCCTTGTCTTCGCCCTTCCGGCCTCTTCGTGCGAGGCCTAGCCGCTTCCTTCCCATGCCCCCTTCCCCTTGCCTTTCCTTGTCTTCGCCCTTCCGGCCTCTTCGTGTCTTCGTGGGATCCCCCCCAGCCCACGCCCCTGCTGAACCGTTCTCCGCCGACCTCCTGCGCCCCTCCGCCCGCGTCCCCCAGCCCTGTTTTTCCGCCTTCCCCCCTCTTATGGTTACTACTAGGGGTAGGCACTGTTCCCGATTGCCCTCTCTTTTTGCTTATGGTTACTACCAGGGCCCCCGAGGAGGAGGGATAGAGAAAGAAAGCCCCACCCAGCTCAGGCCGATGGCTGGTAGGGCTGCTCGTACATGTCGGTGGCCGCCAGCTCCATGGTGAAGTTGAGCGCGAAGGTGAGCGTCAGGGCCAGGTCGTACATCAGGCCGCGGAAGGTCCCGTTCTCCCCCCGGTAGACGAAGGGGGCGTTGGGAACGTAGGCCGTCCTGGAACGGGTTCGGAAAAAAGATTTGATTTTTTAATTACCTTTTTTGACATATTGGGTCGACCTTTCCGTTGCACCGGACCCCTTTGGTTAGAGTTTATTTTATTCCTACCAATTTTAAAGGTTTTCAATCCATCGGCAAAAAAAATCATCAAGCTAGAAAAGTCAAATTTGCGAAATTAGAATATTGGCTTTAAAAAACGTTTCCTGTCGCATTGCCGAAATGGAGGGATGAGGGGATGACGGAAAACTTGGAAAAGGCACCTCGTTGTGGTTCAGAGATTGTTGTTGTGAATATGAATGCAGAGGAGCACTAACAATTTAATATGCCACGTCTGAGTTTATGTCTATATTATTCTGGAATACTTGGGTCTTCCAGTTTTAGGTAGTGTGTAGGTCATTTCTTTGGAGAATTTTAAGTCCCACTTTTTCATTTTCATCGATATTGCAGCGGAACCCCTTTCTTCTTCTTCTCTCACCTGAAGGCGATCCCCCCGAGGTCCTCCCTCCTGTCCCACAGGTACTGGCTCTCCCCGAGGAGCTCCAATCCATCCCGAGACACCCTGGCGTAGTCCATCTTGACGACGGGGACGTCCTGCGACACCCTGTACCACTCCCGGACGAGATCGCCGCCCTCCAGGACGAAGAACATGCTCTCCAGGGTGAGGAGCGGGGAGGCGGACTCCCCCAGCGAGGAGGCGTTGCTGGCGAAGACCAGCCAGACGCTGGAGGCCAGGTCGAGGCTCGTGAGACCGCCAGAGAGGATCTGCAAATGATGAAACGTGCTTTAAAAACTATTTTTCTTGTTTTCCCAAATCTTTAGGGGCATTTGACTAAAGCTCTGAAGGAATGAGACATCGAGGTTATAGCACATTTTCGTTTGTTTGCTTGTGTTTTTTTTGCGGGAAAGTGACTGCTTGGCTGTTTAACTACCTTGAAGTCCTCCTCCTCCCTGAAGACGTACAGCGTCATGTCCCCGTCTGATTCCCCTTCATCTCTGCTCCTCTTATGCCGCTCTCCTGCCTCTTCCAGAAGGAGCCCTCGGACGTCCAGTCCCTTGTAGACCACGCGAAACTCGGACTCTCTCGCCAGGGTCCAGTTGCTCAGGAGTCTACGCGAAAACAAGCGAAGAGTGTTTTTTTGCTCATACTGTAGTATGTCTGATTTAGGGCAGATTTCCTCCCAAAAGAACGTAGTTTTCCTTTATGGCAATCTTTGATTAAGTCTTTTTCTGCCACGTTCTTTCTTTTTAATCCATGCATTTTGTAGCATGCCGTTTCGCAAAAAAACATATGAAGAACTCCTCACCTGTTGACTTCAAATGCATCCTCGTCCTCCAGCGCCCCTCCCGATCCCCCTCCCCCTCCCCCTTCGCCGCTCGACGACACCCAGACGACATCGGACACGGCGGCGTCGGTGAAGCCCAGCACGAACTGGCCAACAACATGCACAGGGCTCAAGGTGTTGTTGCTGCTGGTGGTGCTCGTAGTCGAGGACAGCAACACTAGCAACAGCAGCAGCAGCACTTGAGACATGGTTTCTTCGCTGCGACTCTTATGACACTGTTCTAGATATAGGCCCGCACTTCGGGTGAGTGCGCGTTTGATGGTACATTGTTAGGGACACGATTGATGGCAGTGGCATGTCCTTCTCTGCAGAGCAACTTAAATGCCTACTGTCAGGTGAGTACAGGAATTATTGGATTCTGTGTCGTGTATCACTCCTATGCTGAAGGGAGAATGGCTTCAATGGCTATGCGACAAAGAAGGCTCTTGCGTGCGTGTGCCCCACAAAAGTGCGTTAGAAGTTCCGTGAAACCCTGGAGTGACAATGAAGATAAATCTACATATTGCCTATTAGCTTTCTCATATTTTTAACAATTTAAAATATGTTTCTTGCTAGGGAACTCAGAGGTTGATTTGTAGAGTGAGTGGTACAGCACACCACTCCTTATTGCCGCAGACAGGGCAAAATTTGCTTCCTTCCACCCATGGCACCAACCAAGACCTGAGGACCTTCGCGCGACGACGACAGACAAATTATCCACCGCAGCAGGGGACAAAATTGCCTTTCAGCCGCTTTGTATGTAGTACTGCACCATGGCTAGGAGAGCAGAAAGAGAGAAGACACAAAAGGGCAAACAATGGAGCTCGATGTATAATTCTTCCTGTGCTGCGCAGTACAAGAGACTCTCTTGGAAGTTTTATTTTTTAAAAAATGGCAGGGGTACAAAATTGCTTCTTGTACCCCTACATACATGATAGCGACACAAAAAAGCAGAAAGTACCTCAAAAAATGGCGCTATACCGTCAATGCGTCCCAGGTACAAATGTACCAGTTGATTCCCATTTTCCACACATAGATATTCACGTGGGGTAAAGATGAACGTGACTAATTGTCACACTTCCTCTTAAATTGCTTGGTGATATTTCGTGGTGCATTATTGACATGTGTAATTATGAAGGGGGATAATAATTCTTTATTCGGTCCTTTTGTACCCCAATGCAACACTCTTGTGAGACAGCAAGTATAGGGCAATGCTTTCTCTAAACATCGAAATTCCTTTGTGACAAAGAAAAACTGAGCTCTTTCTTTTCATTTTCCCCTCTTTAATTGAAACTATCACTTTAAAACAACAACTCTGGTATTTTTTGCGAAACATACGTACCTTCCTTTGCAGAAGAGCAAATGTCACTTAATTTTCTAGGGACAAAAGATTTCGCCACGATCCAACTTTCTTTCCTTTCACCAGGTCTCAAGGGAACAACCCAATGTCTCCCAAAAGACTTGTTTTTCCAAATCAGCAAAAGATCGAAACAGCAAAGAACATTTGCGTGGAAACAACGGAGATTTTTTTGTAACATTTGCAATGTCAATTAATTTAAAATATCAAGAAAACTAAGGTTAGTTCCATTTGACCCCAAGTCAGCCGGGAAAAAACAAAAAAAAATGTCGGCATCTGACGGTTTCCCCTCTTTTCTTCGCGAAAAAAAAGCAAGGGATCATTTTTCAGTCTCTCGCCTCCTCCAGTTTTTTCGTCTTCTGTCTCTCTTTTTTTGTACGGGAAATTTCATCACCTCTGCTATCCGGGCTATTTTTTGACGGCTTCGTTTCCCCCTGCTGCTTAGGAAAACATGACGGTTTTTTTCGACAGCAGAGAGCCCGGGAAACAAGAAAAAGATGCAAAGATTTTCCGACAACAACAGCTGAGAAAAAAGGAATAGTAGGCAAATCAACAGTTTTATGGCAATTTTCCTTACACTTTTGAACTGAACTCATTCATGTTTTCTCGAAAAAAGGAGCACTTAAAATTACATTCGGTCATTTTACGGACTGCTAAAGCACTCAGACAGGGGGGAGAAAATTCCACGCTAGTTTTCACGGACTCAACAGAAATTCCCGAAAAAAAGCTGGAAAGAATGGGAGAAAGACTGTTGAGGAGAGAGGGGGCATCTTTTCTCTTTCTCTCTCTTTCTGCTCTAATCCTGCCCATTCAGAGATTAGGAGGAAAAGAGAGGAAAGAGAAA
>JAAUYB010187363.1_pt1 | contig 13735 bp, 14 predicted proteins | sample 7278071 | NCBI WGS metagenome assembly JAAUYB01 (sample SAMN14350121, study PRJNA611818) | marine sediment metagenome | isolation source: surface marine sediment (1.8m) | place: French Polynesia: Moorea | collected 2018-08
AGCTTGTTGAGCTTTGGCTTTCATTTCGTCAATTTGAGCATTCAACTTATCCAGTTGAGCTTTTACTTTTTCTTCGTAAGCTTGTTTACTTAAGTTGGTTGGTGTTTGAGTCGCCATCTATTTCCTCCTCTATTTGTTGAGTTGATAAATTCCTATGTTTTATTAAATAGTTAATTAACTCACACTAAAAGCAATACAAATTAAACTAATAACAAAAGTTGCAGCCAACCCACCTAAAATAAGATAGGCATATTGTTCTCTAGGAGTGGGATATTTTGCCCCAGTCATAGGAGGGGTTACGGGATAGTTATTAATCAATCCTTCTTGGTCCACGGTGTATCCTTCTGTGGTGGGAGCATTATTTTGATTGATTTCTTTTCTCTTCTCTTCTTGGGTTCCTTCTCTTTCTATTCTTGCAGCAACATCAGAAGGAATTAATTCACTACCATCACTAACATTGTTGTCTAAGGTTTTGGTATTGATATCTGTGTTGTTAATCATAAACATTTTTGAATTCAACAAGCAGGTCTGTTTCCTGCGCCGTTATTACTATCATAGGACAATGTTTATATTTTGTCAAGTTTTTGTACTAACAAAATGCAAACAAAGTGTATTCACTGTGTGACAGAAAAAAATATGATGTTATGATCTTGTTAAGACAAGTGATAGATAATGTGAGTACAAACAAGTTATGGCTAGAACAAAACCCAAATCCGACAAAGTGTTAACCATACGTCTTCCTGAGAGGGACTTATTACGGTTAGAAGCCTACTGTATGGAAGATGGCAAGACAAAAACCGAGGTTATTAGACATTTTATCCACAGTTTGCCCGTAAAGGAACGTTCAACTACGGAAAAAGCGGGGTAATTGAAATTACCTAACTCCCAACTCCCAACTCAGCCTACTCCAAAAGGGTTTTCACCTTTCCGTTGGGAATCAAAACGAGGCGAATGGTTTGATGATTCGACGTTTCCAGAGGAGAAACAAATTCAGATCCCGGAACAGGAAAAGGAATTTGAGAGCGATAAATAGCTGCCGAACGACCTAAGGGGATGGTTTGTTTCAGAGAACCATCTTCTTGAACAATTAAACGATATTCTAAGGTTTGTGCCAAACTTTGGGGGGGTTCCCACCGTTCCTGAAAATATTGACGAACTTGGGTCACTTGGGGAATCGCATCGAGGAGACTGGTTTGAGGGGGCGATTTTGGGGTTACGTTTGCGTCTGGGGACAACAACTCAGTCGGAATGGTGAGTTGATCGCGATCGCCCGATGAGGAGGGCAGAGTGAGCGTATTCCCCCGATTACCAGCCTTGGCTTGTAGGGTTGGGGGTGGGGGCAAAGTGGGGTTTTGAATCAGTTGTTGTGCTTGTTCTGGGGGTAAACTGGGCATCACAATCGGGGTTTGGCCGTTGGGTAAAAGATGGGTAGGAACCTGATCAACCGTTACCGAACCATTAGAAGGGTTAGTATTTGCGGTATTGGGTTTAGGGGGTGCGGGAGGGGCCGCTGGGGGTGGCGGTAGAACCCTTAAGGGAGGGGCTTGCACAGCCACAGTCTGGTTACGGGGTGGTGCGGTTGCTTGCCCGATTTGACTGGGGGGTGGTAGGGGGTCACGATTGGCCAAGGTGGGGGCTAAAGAAGGGTCAGGAAGGGGGGTTTTCGGGGGGGGTGGTACGGGGGGTAAAACATCCAGGAAAGACAAGGGATTATCTGCGGTTTCTGTGGTGTCTTCCGTGGGGGTATCCCTGGAGGTGACTTGTCTAAACCACTTGACCCCAACCGTAGGGATGACAATGGCGAGGACAGCTACGGTACCAGCTGCGACCCAAACCCCCACACTTTTTCTTAAGGGGGTGGTTTTAGGGTTGGTTAAGGTAACCACCGTATTGTTATAGGTTTCTAAAGCATTAACCAGATCAAAGAGTTGGGAAATACTTAAACGAACCGAACCATGAGAGGCTTGGGAGGCTAAGGAACCAAAGGTTAAATGATGGTTGAGTAGGCCTTGAGGGGAGAGGGACGGGGGGATAATGCCTTGTGTATCCATGGCCGGCTGCGTTTGGGATAAGGGTTTCTCTTCCGTTGCTTGCCAATAGGTAGCAGTTTGATGGAGAAACTTTTTTACATAGGTTTGAACCACGTTGTGTAATAATTCCAGTTGATTGCGATCGCCTTTAACGGTGACTTGATCTTCTTCTAGGAGTCGGGGATCATCAAATTGCAGTTCAAATTCAATGTTATCTAACGAGACTAACTCACCCCAACGGGACAACAAAGGCCGTTTATCCCACAATTTCAGGGTACAGGTGGGAGGGGTATAGGTTTGTAGGGGGGTCTTATTTAATAACATCATTTTTAAGGGAAGAATAATACAAAAAGGGATCAGTTTATGAAGATTTATAATCGAGCAACGCTAACCACAAACGATCATAGCTATTGTCTCCACTGTAGAATAATAAATCAATTAATAATTTAAAAGCTAATTTAACTTTTTGGTCGGGAGACAATGGTAAGGGATCGGTCTTTTTTGAATAAAAGTCCTTAAAATTTTCTAAATAGTTGCCCAATAGAGTCGTTTGAGCGGGATCTTTATTTTGTGCTGTCATTTGTTCTAGGAGGGTGACAGCGCGACGAATCAACTCTTGATGTTGTTGGTTAATGTAACAAACAATCAGAATCAGCGATCGCAGTTGCTCAACGTTCAAGGGATGGATAGGTTGCTCTCGGGTTGTTTTGTCTCCCTTGGACCACAGTTGGACGTTTTCGATTAAAGTTGTATTGATGTCTAGATCAAGGGCTGCTTGTAGAAGCATATCTGCATCTAGGGAAATTAAACACTCACTGGCCAACAATACCAAATCGAGATGGGTTTGCATCTGAGCAAGTTGTTGTGGGGTGGGTGGGTTAGTTAGGGGGGTATCTCCCCAAGTAGGAACTGACTGAGACATCTTAAACCACTGTGGACAGACAATAATCGGTTTCGTCCTTAATATAGCAATCTTTTCAATGTATTAATAATGAGGAGTCTCTTATGAGTTTAGAAGCGAGTGCTGCTGATGTAGCCATTAAACAAAATTTAGAACAATTTTTAGTGGTGTTATCGGTTTCTTTAAGCGTGGCCACTGTGTCCCGTATTTTTTCCTGGTTTCGACAAATTCCTTACACCCTTTTATTGGTTATTGTCGGCTTAGGATTAGCCTTTGTTGATGTTCGGTTGGTTAATCTTTCTCCTGAGTTGATTTTAGAGATTTTCTTACCTCCTTTACTGTTTGAAGCTGCCTGGAATATTCGTTGGCGAGAGTTAAAAGAAAATTGGATTCCTGTGGTGTTATTTGCCGTTATTGGGGTCATTATTTCGGTGGTGGGGATCGCTTTAGCATTGAGTCAATTAACGGATTTGGCTTTACCCATTGCTTTGTTGGTGGGAGCAAGTTTATCGGCCACCGATCCGGTTTCTGTGGTGGCTTTATTTCGAGAATTAGGGGCTAGTAAAAAGTTAACGGTATTGATGGAGGGAGAAAGTTTATTTAACGATGGGGTCGCGGTTGTTGCTTTTTTATTATTAGTAGGAATACCGTTAGGAACGGAAGTGTTTTCGGTGACGGATACAGTGGTTAGTTTTGCTAAGTTTGTTGGGGTTGGGGTTGGTTTAGGCTGTTTAGTTGGGTTTGGTATTTCCTATTTAACGCAACGGTTTGATCTGCCTTTGGTTGAACAATCTTTAACCTTAGTTTCTGCTTATGGAACCTATTTGATTACTGAAGAATTAGGGGGATCTGGGGTTATTTCTGTGGTAACAGTGGGAATTATTTTAGGTAACTTTGGTTCCCGTATTGGCATGAATCCTCGGACGAGATTATTAGTATCTGAGTTTTGGGATTTTCTGGCATTTTTTGTGAATTCTATTGTCTTTTTATTAATTGGTGATCAAATCGAGTTTAGTAGTTTGAGTGATAATTTAGATATTATTGCCATTGCTATTATTGCTGTTTTGGCTACTCGTTTTATTAGCATTTATGGACTGGCAAAGTTTAGTAATGTTTTCACCAAAGTTGATATCAGTTTACCGGAACAAACGGTGCTTTGGTGGGGCGGTTTAAGGGGATCTGTTTCTATTGCCTTAGCCTTAAGTGTTCCTGTTTCTTTGAGTGGACGACAAGATATTATTGATACCGTGTTTGGTGTGGTCCTATTTACCCTCTTAATTCAAGGCTTAAGTACACAATGGGTTCTCAAAAAATTAAACTTAGTCGGCGATCAACCCTTACGTCAAGAATATTCAGAATTATTAGCTCGAAAAATTGCTTTAGGGCGAGTGGTTGACTATTTTAAAACCTTAGATGAATCTCCCCGTATTGATTCAGAATTTTATCGCTACGAAAAGGAATTAGTCACAGGACAATTAAAGTCCATAGAGGAAAAAATTGCTAAATTGCAAACCCAATATCCACAACTAAAATCTATTGCGACCCAACTACTTAAGGACACATTATTAGATATTGAAGCCGATACCTATGCCGAATTAATTCGCAGTGGTAAACTAGGCAAAAATCTCTCTCCTTTGATTTTAGATATCTTAGGAGAAGGGGGTGAAACGTGAACGGTTCTGCAAAATCTTGTGTAACTCCACAACTTGACCAATAATAGCGATCGCTGGTGCCTCAAAATTAACTGCTTCGACTTGTCCTATAATCGTTTCTAAAGTCCCCCTTAACTGTTCTTGTTCCGGTCGCGTTCCCCAACGGACCAAAGCAATGGGGGTGTCAGGGGTTAACCCTCCTTGCTGCAATTGTGGGATAATCTGACTGAGGTTATGGACTCCCATATAGATAACAATAGTTTGGGACCCTTGGGCGATCGCACTCCAATTAATCTGGGGCCGATATTTTCCCACAGCTTCGTGACCCGTCACAAAGGTAACCGAGGAACTATACCCCCGATGGGTGACGGGAATACCCGCATAAGCAGGGGCCGCAATCCCCGAAGTAATTCCTGGAATCACTTCAACGGGAATACCGGCCTTCACCAAGTCTTCCATTTCCTCCCCTCCCCGGCCAAACACAAAGGGATCTCCCCCTTTCAGACGAACCACCACCGGATATTGTCTTGCTTTCTCGATTAAAAGTTGAGTGGTTTCTGCTTGCAACTTGGAGTGACGACCCCGACGTTTTCCAGCATCGATTTTAAGGGCTTGTTCACCGATCATATCCAGGATCGGAGGGCTTACCAGCGCGTCATAAACGACGACATCAGCGTGTTCGAGCAAAGTTTTGCCTTTTAAGGTCATTAACCCTGGATCACCGGGGCCTGCGCCCACTAAATAGACTTTGCCTAAACAAGTTTCGCCGATAGTTTGCCTCATTTGGTTATTTCCTCTACCATCAATTGAGCGAGTTCTGGGGTTGCGCCGAAGGGTTGTCCTAAGTTAAGTTCAACGTGGGGTAAACTATGCTGTAATTGTTGAACCTGTTGATCAATAACTGTGGTAATGCCGCCTGTAAAGAGAAAATAAGGCACAATGGTAATGCGTTGTTCACCCTGGTTCACTAAAGCGTTCACTTGCTCTGATAAACTGGGTTTGATACTCCAATAAGCCACGTTAGCCTTTAATCGAGAAGCGATCGCTTCAACGGAACGGTTTCCCCCTTGACGACGACTGCCATGAGCGATAATCATTCTAGCGTCTTGGCCATGAATTGAGAACTGACGATCAATAATCTTAATTAACCCTTTATAACTTCCTAAATAGGGACACAATTCTATGTGCATTTTATCGCCTATTTTTTTTTTGGCTATGGCGACTTGCTGAGGGATATCTTCCTTAACATGAACCCCTGGTAAGAGAAATAAAGGAACAATTTTCAGACGATTAATGCCTATTATGTCTAGTTTAGTAGCCAATTGTTGAATTTTTTCACTTAAAGAAATATCAGATAATTCTAACGTGGCTGTTTCTACCATGGTTACGGGAGATAATACCGTACAATGGCTTGGTTTAGTGGGTTGATTGGCTGTGTTAGTCTCAAGTTGTAGTTGTTCTTCTACTAGATAGGATAATCTTTCTAAAGCAATTTGTGGCCGTGGATCACGACTTCCATGAGAAACCAAAAGATAAGCTGATGTTAAAGTCAAAGTATATATTCAATCAATTCTGTGTCTTTTTATGATACGGCAATTTTTTAACCGTCATCCTCAAGTGGTCATTTTGCCCAAGAAAAAGCTAAGCTAACTATATTAAGGCTATGTTGATGGTTCAGGGTTCAGAGTTCGGAGTTTAGGTTTTATTTATTGATAATTGAATTATGATGGTTCCAGAATTAGCGATCGCCACTTCTAACCTAACCAAGCAATTTGAACGCCATATTGCGGTTAATAAGCTAGAATTAGAGGTGCAAGCGGGGGAAGTGTATGGATTAATTGGTCCCAATGGTGCCGGCAAAACCACCTTGATCCGAATGTTAGCTGCGGTTGAAGAACCCACCGCAGGAGAAATTCGTATTTATGGCGATCGCTTATCAAGGGATAATAGTCATCCCCGTCTGAAGCAAAAGTTGGGCTATCTTCCCGATGATTTTCCCTTATATGAAGACCTCAATGTTTGGGATTATTTAGATTATTTTGCTAGACTATATCACTTAAAATTACCCCATCGTCGTCGTCGGATTCAAGAAGTCTTAGAATTAGTTCAATTAACCAGCAAACAAGACAGTAACATCAAAACCCTTTCACGGGGAATGAAACAACGATTAAGTTTAGCCAGGACAATTTTACACGATCCCCTTCTCTTACTATTAGATGAACCAGTTTCAGGATTAGATCCCATTGCCAGAATGCAGTTTAGAGAAGTCATAAAAATCCTGCAAAGTGTTGGTATGACGGTTCTCATTTCTTCCCATGTTTTGAGCGATTTGGCGGAATTATGTACCTCGGTGGGTATTATGGAACTGGGATATTTAGTAGAAAGTACCTCATTAAAAGAACTGTACGAACGATTATCCCATCAACAAATTATCATTAAAACTTTAGGAGATTTAGAAGCATTAAAACAAGCATTAAAAGGTTTCCCCCAAGTAGAAGAATGGGAAATTATTTCTCACAAAAATAGTTTACGAGTCAACTTTTCAGGAGGAGATGAAGAAAGTGCCAAATTACTCAAACATCTCATTCAGCAAGAAATTCCCATCGCTGAATTTCATTGTACCCAAGAAGATTTAGAATCTATTTTTCTTAATTTAGGTCATCAACAAGTTTCCTGATTAATGTCACCAAATCACCCACAACTGTAGGAGAAAAAAGTAAATGCTTTTGACTTATATCGATAAAATTGGAGACTGGAACCCCCAATTAATAAGGGAGTTGAAAGGGCGGTTTAAAATCCGAAATCTCTCCATTGCTGGTATTATTGCCATTAGTATTCAAGGTTTATTACTAATCGCTTTTAGTGGACAACTTCCCATCGATTATGATGCCATAGATGCCCCGCCATTCCAATATAGCCGTTATTGTACTGCGACACCTCCCGATAAGTCTTACGCCCCCTATAAACAACTACAATGTATTCAAGATTTATTGGGGAATTGGGTGATTAATTGGCAACTGTGGTGGTTAGATATTTTTAAAGTTCTCAGCGTTATTGGGTTATTTATTTTATTAGTTGCCGGGACATTTTTACTGATTGCTGATCTCTCAAAAGAAGAAAACAAAGGCACATTAAATTTTATTCGTTTAAGTCCCCATTCTTCTCAAAATATTTTATTAGGAAAAATCCTAGGCGTTCCTTCTATTATTTACTTTTTATCTGCCGTTTTATGTCCCCTACATTTAATCGCTGCATGGCAAGCAAATATTTCTCCTAGTTTAATTATTGCTTATTATGGAGTTATTATAGTTAGTTGTGCATTTTTTTATAGTCTTTCTTTACTCTTTGGTTTAGTCAGTTCAAGGTTGGGAGGATTTCAAGCTTTTCTGGGAAGTGGACTAATTTTGATGTTTCTTTTTCTAACAACAAGTGTTGTTTTATCGTCCCATGAGTTTATTTCTCATACTCCTCTAGATTGGCTAACTTTATTTTACCCAGGAACCAGTTTAGCTTACCTAGTCGAGTCCACTTATATTCCTGTTAAAACCGCCGAAATCGATTACGAAAGTTTACATCAATTTGCTTGGTACAGTAAGCAATTTTGGCAAAATTCTTTTTTAGGAATTAGTTTCATTGTTACTAATTATTTAGTTTGGATTTATTGGATTTCTCAAGCATTAAATCGTCGTTTTCGCAATCCTAATGCAACGTGGATTAGTAAACTCAATAGTTACGGAATTTCAGCCAGTTTTATTATTATTACCACAGGATTTATCTTTCAATCAGGACGAAGAGGAAGGTTTGAATATCACATTTTTGATAATCTGATTGTCTTACAAATATTCATTATTACCTTTACTTGTTTATTAATGGTAGCCTTAAGTCCTCATCGCCAAACCTTATATGATTGGGCAAGATATCGTCACCAAAACCCTGAAAATCCCCGTTCTCTGCTGCGAGATTTAATTTTAGGGGAAAAAAGCCCTTCACCCCTAGTAATCGCTCTAAATTTAGCCCTTATGTTCGCCTATCTTATCCCCACAACCTTGATAGCACCCCTCAAGCATCCGTTTAGCATTTTATTGGGATTATTTATTAGTCTGAATATCTTATTAATCTATGCAATGGTAGGTCAACGGATTCTCTTATGGAAACTGCCAAAACCGGCTTTAATTGCTGCTGGGGTGATTGCCGTTTTAATGGTTGTCCCTCCTTTTATGTTGACCATCTTAGAACTGACTCCCCATGAAGCAGTCACCCCTTGGTTATTCACGATTGTTAGTCTGGCTGCGTTTAATCGTCATTTAGATACCCTAACCATGATGTCAGTTCTCTTTCCTCTTTTGAGTCAATGGGGACTTATCGCCTTAGGTAGCTATGAAATGAGCAAATGTTTACAAAAAGCAGGGGCATCAGAAACTAAATTGTTGTTCAAAAGAACATAATTATCCGTCCTCAAAATCTTCCCTCCTGCCTTCTACCTTACTACTTTTAAGGGGATGGAGGCGGGTTGTCAGGGGACGTATTGCCCGACGGTGTGGTTTCTGTTGTCGGGGCCGATAAATCTGGTTCAGGTTCTTTGACTTCAGGGGCAGGAATAAAGAACAGAGCGAATGCTGCCACCACTAAACTGGCAATTCCCAATGTAGCAGGAACCGCTCGTTGTGCCAAGGGTTCATCAGCAGGACGATAGCGACGGGATAGGGGTTTTAACTGTAAGGTGAAATCAGGTAAGGTACGACTATCTGAAAAAAATTGGTCAATGGCTTCCACTAAATCAAATAATTGTACTGTGGTTAAGGTGAGTTCTATGGGGTTGTCTGTTTGGGTGGAAGGATACCAAGTTAAACGATGAAGATGTTGATTGGATACTGTCTCAAGATGAATTTTGTCCTCTTCGGCCTGACTTTGCACAGGATGAGGAATTCCACTGAGATATCCTTGGGCATATTCACTGACCGTTTTCACTAAATTTTCTAGAAAACTAGAACCCCCTTGGAGTGTTTCGGTAATTCCGATAAACTTGCATTCTGCATTCGTTACAATGGATAGTACCGAACTCGGATCATTGCTATCCGTGGGGGACATACCACTACTCAACCCTTCCAAAATTAAAGTACAATTGGGCAAACTATACTGACGTCTCATTTCACGCCACCTCCCCATCAAATAAACTAATCCAAAACCGTTGCATCCCAGCAGTACCCGTACAAAATAATAACTGTTTGAGCAAAAATAAAGCCAGATCATTTAATTGCTCTTCTGAACTCAAATAAACCGACACTTTAGCCCGACGAGGGTTCATCCGACTGCGAAAATGAGCGCGAAATTGATCTAAATATTCAGCCAAGAGAAAATGACAGGTAACTGGTAACCCTTTTTGGTGCATTTGTTGTTCTGCCAGCAATAATTGGCGAATTTGTACCGTTAAAGGTTTGACGCGATAATTGGCAATGATGACCAAGGCTTTTGCTTGTTCTATGGTGAGGGTATCACGAGCATAAGCTCGTCGCCAAGGATTGGTAGAACGGAGTCGCCACAGTGCAATCCGATTTTTAATAATTGTCTGAAGATCGAAATGTTGAACAGTCGCTAACATCTGCTCCGACGCACCTAGTTCCAACGCTTCAAGCGCAAGGAGTAAAAGGTCGATGTGCTGTTGAATGCGGCCAGCACACCGTTGTCCAGAAATACTGAAATCTGGCAAAACGTCTAAAATAATGGGTTTTGACTCAACAGAAGAATTAGAATCGGCCATTGTGCTTAAAGAAGAACCTACCTTACCATCGCATCAGAGATCATATCTCAAATTCAGGAAAATTGTGAAAGTCGATCGCTTTAACTTTGAGATAATCTTTGCACCGATTCTCCCCCCAATAACCCATGAGCCTCCACTAAACAATCAGGAATTTGATCTCGGTGAGGACTTTGGACTAAACAGTTAGATAAATCTAATTCCCTCACATTTTCCGCGTTTTTGCCAGGAAACCAGTGACCACCATTTCCTAATAGATTGTAACGCATTTTTCCGTATTCAATCATATCGTAAGCTAAGGCTAAATTTCTGAGCCATAAAATCGTTTTAATATTAATATTTCCTGGGGTTTCTTGATGATCGGGGAGTCCTTGCTCCCAGGTCTTAACCCAGTCTTCTCCTAAAATCTTAATGGCTTCTGCTTCTAATCTTGTCAAAATTGGCTCTAATATGGGTTGAGGATCATCTAATAACGAAAGGGTCTTTAAATGTTCATCAAAATCCGTGGGACGAGCGGCCCCTAAACTCAGGGTATGAACTTGTGGATGGGATAAACAAAAAAGATTATTAAAAACGATGGGACTTAACGGTTGACATAATTCCAGCAATTTCTTGGGGGGATCATAAAGTTTTCCTCCTTTATCAGAAGGACTAATAATAAACACCCCCATATCATGGTTTTGGGCTGCTTCTATGGCTGGCCAATTCCTTTGATTAATATAGTACCAATGGAGATTAACGTAATCAAAACAATCGGTTTCGATAGTCTTTTTAATAATATCAGTCGAGCCGTGGGTTGAAAATCCAATAAAGCGAATTTTGCCCTGTTCTTGTAATTTTCGGGCTTCGTCTAAACAGCCCCCCGGACGAATACAATTATCTAAAATTTCCTCCGTATTAATACCATGTAATCCAAACAGATCAACATAGTCCAGGTGTAAAAATTTTAAAGATTGATTAAATTGTTGACGAAATTCTTTGGGGTCTTGTTTGGGGGAAACTTTGGTTTGAATGATTAACTTTTCTCTGGGAAACTTCGGAAGGATTCGCCCTAGCTGCATTTCTGATGTTCCGTAGCCTCTAGCGGTTTCAATATGATTAATTCCCACCTCTAAAGACCGCTTAATGGTCGCCTCTAAATTGCGCTGATTTTCTTGCGGAATTTGCCAACCCGGAACATCTTTCCACTTATGTTGATAACGCATTCCTCCACAGGAAAAGACAGGCATTTCTAATTCTGTGCGACCAAATCTTCGATAGAGCATAACAATAATTCAATGATAATTAAATGAGTAATGATTAATAATTTTAAGCTTGGCTGGCTTGGCTAACAATCTCGAGAATGCGTTGTTGATAGTCATCTTTAAACAGAGAATCTACGCAAACTTGAGCCACCTTTTGTCTGGGAATACTCCCTTCAAACAGGGTATCTGCGGATGACATCAAAATTGGATCTGAGTTATCCTCGTTCTTGAGGCCACCAGGACGGACAATAGTGTATTTTAAACCACTATTTTCTAAATAAGTTTCTGCTTGTTTTTTCCAGTACAAAACTAACCAAAACAGATTGAGCGGATGAAAAAATCGGGAGACACACAGGGAAGAAACGAATACAAACTGTTCTATTCCTTGCGCTTTAGCCACGTCGACTAAATTTTTTGTCCCTTGATAGTCCACCTGGTAAGGGCCGCTAGGATCAAGACTCGGTCTAGCCCCCGTTGCACAGAGTAACACCGTACATCCCGATATCCCTTGGGTTAAACTGTCCATCTCTAGGACATCACCCACCACTAACTCGGCCTCAGGGGGCAACATGGTCTTTGCTCTGTCTAAATCACGCACTAAAGCTCTGACGGGGATTTGACGATTGACCAATTCTTGAACAATCCGACGACCGGTTTCTCCAGTTCCACCTGCCACTAATGCTTTCATCGTCACACTCCTTTGACTTCATTTAAAATAGATACTGTAACATTTCTTTATTGTATGAAGTTTCGTAACTTTCGTAACCATCTAGGAATCTGACGACCTCACCCTCTCCCACAAACTCACTGTAAACTAACTTTCTAAGAAATCGTTATGCAATGTCAATGGCTCAATAATCATCCTAATCAAGTCTCAGATACGTCTCTCAGCCATCTTAAAGATAAGCAGGTTACACAAGCTCTAGAGGCGAATCCTGTTCATTTTAAGACCCAATTTGTCGGCTATATGGAGATGTACAGCGATGGTGATACGGTGGCCAATTATCTCAATGCTCATCAAGACTGGTTTTGTCGTTGTGCTGCCCCTATGAAAACGGAAGCGATGGGCAATAACGGTTATATTCTAACAGTGGGACGGTTTGGGTCTTTTGGGTATGAAGTGGAACCTAAACTTGCGGTTGTCTTAGAACCCCCTGTCCATGGGGTTTATGAAATGCACAGTGTCCCCATTCCCGATGAACCCTATTTAGGTTATGAGGTGGATTATCAAGCTTCTATGAATATTAAAGAAATTCCCAGTCATTTAGGGGGGCCAGGGTTAGCAAAAGCCTTTAAAAAACAGCATCAGACCGCAGTGCCGGAGATTATTACTAAAGTTGAATGGCATTTGGCCATGGATGTGGCGGTACAGTTTCCTAAATTTATTCATAAGCTACCCTTATCCATGATTCAGAAAACAGGCGATCGCCTTTTAACCCAAATTGTTCGCCAAATCTCTCCCCGTTTAACCTATAAAGTCCAGGAAGATTTCCACACCAGACAAGACTTACCCATTCCCCCAAAAACGAGCCGTCATCTTGAAAAAATTGAAGAAGTTGCTCTAGAACAAGCAGCGTAGTTTTAGAGCAAAAAAGTGGGAGTAAAAAAGCTCGACACTCCCCACAAATCAAGCAGGTTGAAATTTGAGATATAGTATTTACTGCGCTCATATATTGCACCCGCGAGGATCAATGGTTGAGATTTGATTTTGGCTGTACTGGTGCAAGGTGTCAGTTGTACGTTTGACTTTCTCAAATCTATTGCTTATGACTACTCAAAGAGAAAAAAATCAACAAATATTATTAAATTGGATTGAAAAAGAGGTTAATAGTCGTTTACAACAGTCCTTAAGTAATAGAATTAGTATTCTTTTGCGTAAAGAAGAAGACCCTTTATCGGTTCATCTTTTTGGCGAAATGGAATTAATATCTAATGTTGGTCAATCAGAAAAGGTACTGTCGAGGACAGAAATCTTTACCGTTTATCAGCGAGATGATATTAAGGGAAGATTATTGATTTTAGGGGAACCAGGATCAGGAAAGACAACCACTTTATTACAATTAGCAAAACAATTATTGGAGGTAGCTAAAAACGATATCAATCAACCCATCCCCATCTTATTTAATTTATCAACGTGGGTACATGATAGACAA
>JAAUYB010012902.1_pt1 | contig 13692 bp, 15 predicted proteins | sample 7278071 | NCBI WGS metagenome assembly JAAUYB01 (sample SAMN14350121, study PRJNA611818) | marine sediment metagenome | isolation source: surface marine sediment (1.8m) | place: French Polynesia: Moorea | collected 2018-08
GGTTTAAGAAATGTAAAACACAGTTCTGTGAGGAGTCAAGGTTGGAAAATCCATTGAATCAACAGAATTTCGAGGGGTTGAACAACTCACTTAACACAAGATCTATGAATAAGAAATTTTGGACCGGACTAACAACTGCCTTATTAACCACTGTAGGAACCACCGCCCTAATCGGTGTCTCCCTGCAAGACTCAGAAGCATCTGGCACGATGGATAAGGTAGAACAAATAGGAGAAATGCTAGGAATTGGGACGCTTGTCCCCCAGAAAAGTTCCGATTTTCAGATGCAAACCGTTGTCAGTTTAGGGCCAATCCAAACAGATGCCAACACTGAAACCGCCCCAAAGCAGATAGCAAGCCTCTATCTTCATCAATGGCAGTATCAACTGGCAGTCACGTTAAGAATTCGTCAGATTCCTGTATTAACCTTTTTAGGGTCAAAAGCTGATTTAGCAGCCCTCAAAGAACAAGGAGATGACATTGATCCCAGTAAAATTGACAGCGAAGCCCTCAAACGGGCCAAAGCCTTCGCCAACCGCCTAAACGAACTTCATAACGACAATACCTTTAAAGCAGAAAACCTAACCGTTACTTTAAATTCCGATAAAACCCACAGTATTAAATTAAATTCTGAAGAATTAATCAAACTCGATTCAGGGGTTATTCTACCGGACACCACTCGTAATGAAGCCGTTGACGCTTTACAAGCGACCAACCGTTTACGACGCATAATGGGAGAAGCCCCTCCTTTAGCTGCTATTGTGAACCCCAATCAAACCCGTGATAACGAGTCAGGGTTAGCCAGTGTTCGCCCCGTCACCAGTCGTCGTAAGGGGATGGCCTCCTGGTATGGGCCAGGGTTCCATGGCCGTTTAACCGCTAATGGAGAACGCTATAACCAAAATGGTTTAACTGCAGCCCACAAAAGCCTCCCCTTTGGCACTCAAGTACGGGTGACGAACCTTCATAATGGTCGTTCGGTCATCGTTCGTATTAATGATCGCGGTCCTTACATCCATGGACGAGTGATAGACTTATCCAGAGGAGCAGCCAGTGTGATTGGTCTCCTGAACAGTGGTGTGGCCCCAGTACAATTGGAAATTTTGGGACGTTAAGCCAATGCGTCTGTTAACCACAGTGGCCGGGTTACGCACTTATTTAGCTTCGGCCAGGGACAAGCAGATGATCGGCTTGGTTCCCACCATGGGAGCTTTGCATCAAGGTCATATCAGTCTCATTCGTCGTGCTATGGCTGAGGTGGACGAGGTGGTGGTCAGCATCTTTGTGAACCCCCTACAATTTGGGCCACAGGAAGATTTAGCCCAATATCCTCGTCAACTGGAAACAGACGCTCAACTGTGTGCAACCCTGGGAGTCAAGGCTATTTTTGCCCCAACCCCGACCGAAATGGGCATTCACCCTCAGTCTGAAGCAATCACCCAGGTTATTCCCCCACCCCAGATGCTCACCACCCTTTGTGGCCCATTTCGTCCTGGTCATTTTCAAGGGGTGGCCACTATCGTCACGAAATTATTGAACATTGTTAGCCCCGATGTGGCTTATTTTGGGGAAAAAGATGCTCAACAATTGGCTATTATTCGTAAACTGCTTGAGGATTTAAACCTGCCGGTGGTCATTAAAGGCTGTCCCATTGTTCGAGAAGCCTCGGGACTGGCTTGTAGTTCCCGTAACCGCTATTTAACCGAAAGTGAAAAAAAAGAAGCGATCGCTGTATATCAAGGGTTACAAGCGGCCAAACAAGTTTTCATGGCTGGAGAAAGGCAAGCTCAAGTCTTAGTTAATCGCGTTAAAGAACAGTTAACCCCCCATTCCGCCATCACCGTCCAATATGTTGAATGTGTCCATCCCCAAACCTTGCAACCCTTAGATACCATCGAAGAAACAGGTTTACTGGCTATTGCTGCTTATGTGGGGTCCACTCGACTGATTGATAATATGGTGCTACGAGTGAGAAAACCGATTATTGCTATCGATGGGCCAGCCGGTGCCGGAAAATCCACCGTTACCCGTCAAGTGGCCCAAGCCCTCAATTTAACCTATTTAGATACCGGGGCCATGTATCGAGGTATGGCCTGGTTAGTGTTAGATTCGGGCATCCCCATAGAGGATGAAACGGCGATCGCGGAATTGGTCTCTCAAGCCACCCTCGAATTTATCCCCTCTCGTGATGAGCAACCGCCACAAATCATTATTAATGGGGAAAATGTCACCCAAGCCATTCGCACCCCCCAAGTCACGGCGTTAGTGTCTCCTATTGCTGCCTATGCTGCGGTTCGTCAGAAATTGGTCGCTTATCAACAGGAATTAGGAAAATTAGGGGGACTTGTGGCCGAAGGGCGAGACATTGGCACCAACGTTTTTCCCGATGCAGAGGTTAAAATCTTTTTGACGGCCTCAGTGCAGGAACGGGCTAGACGACGATTGATTGATTTTCAGTCGCAAGGACAAGATAATATCGATATTCAAAAATTAGAACAGGACATCGAACAACGAGATTATCAAGATAGTCATCGAACCTTAGCCCCTTTACGGAAGGCCGAGGATGCGATGGAATTGAATACGGATGGTTTAACCATTGAAGAAGTGGTTAACAAAATTATTCAGTTGTCATTAAAATAACTTGACCCCTTGATGTTCTAAATACAGTTCTTGCCAAGAGGGTTGACGATAATCTGCGTTTTGGCTTTGATCAACGTACCCCACCACATTAGGGAGTTGTTTAAAATGAATCTCTCGATTGAGATATTGATTAATTTGCTCAAGAAAATTTTGGGGATAATCTCGAATAATGGGATGTTTGATCACCATCGATTGATATTTCCCTTCATCGGGATCGGTGACAATATCGAGACTCAACACCGCTAAAGGTTGAATGAAGATCCCAGTGGCGGCAATCTCAAATTTTCCGTTAATCTTCTTTTGTTTCAAAACAGCGACGAAATGACCGCCTTCGGGAATATTGTAGGGAATGCTGTCCTGATCAATTATGGGTTCCACCTCAATGTTATAGCCTAGGGTTAACCCTTCTTCTAGGGTCGTGTCTTCGTAGGTTTGCTCGGGATGAGGCACATAAATGGTGAACTGATGTAAGTCTAACCAAGGATTATTAATGGCTTCATCCGTTTCAGATTTCCAAGCATTATAACGTTGTTTCATGGCTTTCCCCACATAACTTTCTTGGTTACAAATATTAATCAGGGCAAGACTGAGAACACATTGCTCAAATTTATTGGTTGCCAGAATTTCTGAGGGTAAAAGTTCCATCAAACGTCATCCTTATTGTCACCTAACCCCATGATAGAAAGGAAGTTAAACAGAGAATCTTAAGTTTCCTTAAAAGGTTATTGTGAAAAGAGTTCGCTTTGGGTGCGGACTTTTCTCATGGTTTGAGGTAGTACCCCCACTAATAAAGCAAAGGTTTCATCGGGTAAAAGACTCGCGGTTTCGAGATCAAACCAATTTTCAAACTGGTTGAGGATCACTTGGGCCCTTTGTTGAGCAATGGTATTATCACTAATCTGTTTAGCTAATTTCACCCATTGTCGCCGAATTAAATAACTATTGATTCGTTCTTGGGGGATTCTCGGGGTCATTAAGGATAATTTACCCACCGGTAGCACATCAATAACATCGTGATCAAAATTTGCCCCGATCGCGGCCCCGGGCCCGGCAAACTCAGCATGATAGGGTTTATAGAGAATCAACCCATTTTTACGACGGGGATTAATCACCAATAGTTCTTTATTGTGCAAATGGTTGAGGATATCCTTGATTTGCTCTTGTTTTTGAGAATTCATTTTCGGTTTGACAACATCATGAGACATGGGTTTGGATCTGTTTTTGTAAAAACAATCGTTGAGAACGAAAAAAAAGCCAATTGGTCCAGGTGATTTCAGTTTCTGAGATTTGATAACCGTTACTTAAATACAATTTTTTGGCAGGATAATTGTTATCTAGAACATGAAGATTCAGGGTATGATATCCCCATTTTACGGCAATTTCTTCACATTTTTGGAGTAACTGCTTGGCAATTCCTTTTCTTCGATGACTTTCCGTGACCGCTAAGTTACTAATATAAAGATAATGGCAATTGAACCCACTTTTAACACTGAGTTCAATGGTTCCAATTACTTTTTCTTGAGTTTGCTTAGGGGTTGCATTGACTTCTACTGCCACTAAACAACGATAATAAGGAAGGGTTCCCCGGAGACGCGATCGCAAATCTTCGTACACCCCTAATTTTAAAATGGGTTGCAAAAAAGAAGACCACCCTTTAGCGGGGTGAAAACTAAGGGTCAATACCTCACTTAAGGCTTTTGCATCCTGTAATTGAGCCTCCCTAATAGTAACAGAAACCTCACAGGATGTATTTATCTCTAACTCCGAACTATCACTCATCAACGATGACAACCCACAATGATCCACAAGCTATCTCCACTCAATTTTCAAATGAGGTGAATTTCTGATCACCCTCTATTATGACCTTTTTGACACCTCTCAATCTATCTGATCTTTTATAATGTTAAAGTAAAAACATGAGAAGTGACTATGTTTGATTTTATTAATTCTTTACTGGGTCGTCATCCCGACAAGATGAAAGCCAATGTTGAAATCTACACTTGGCAAACTTGTCCCTTTTGTATCCGTGCTAAATTACTTTTATGGTGGAAAGGAATCAATTTTACTGAGTATAAAATTGATGGGGACGAAACAGCTAGGGACAAAATGGCACAACGTTCCTCTGGAAAACGATCCGTTCCTCAAATTTTTATCAATGATCAACATATTGGGGGATGTGATGACTTATATTCCCTCGATGGAAACCATCAATTAGATCCCCTTTTAATGAGGGAAAGTTAAGATTTTAAGCCACATAATCTCCTGATTTTCCACCCGTTTTACTAATTAGACGTATACTTTCAATTGTCATGGATTTTTCGATGGCTTTGGCCATATCATAAAGGGTTAAAGCAGCGACGGAGACGGCGGTTAACGCTTCCATTTCGACCCCTGTCTCTGCTTGGGTGATAACGGTTGCTTCTATTTGATACCCTGGTAAGCTGTGATCTCCTGTTATATTTACGTCGATTTTATGTAAGGGTAAGGGATGACATAAGGGGATTAAGTTAGCTGTTTGTTTTGCTGCCATAATACCGGCTAATTTTGCAGTTCCTAAAACGTCCCCTTTGGGGTTATTTCCATTTTCTATCGCTTCCAAGGTTGTTAGTTTCATTCTTATTTGTCCCCTAGCAACCGCTTGACGACGGGTCACCTTTTTAGAAGAAACATCAACCATGTTTACTTCTCCTCGTTCGTTGAGATGAGATAATTTAATCTCAGATTGATTAGACATTAATTTTAAATTCTCCCTGATTAACTTTGAAAATCTCTTGCCATTCTTCTTCTGATAAGGGTTGTGTTATTAATTCTATCTTAAAATGTTTTTTGGCAGCTTGGGTTAAAATTTCAATAATATCTCCTCTAGAATAATTACTAGATAATTGTTCCCTTAAGTTTAAATTCCAAGGGGCAACTTGATTAAAAATCGTTTCAAATAACTGCTTATCTGTTGACAAAACCATAGAACCATGTTGCAAAATTGACTGTTTTCCTCGACGTTGTGCGCTACCGATTAATTTACTACCATCTGCTGTTATTAAATCTGCCATAGTTGCTGTATTAAAACAACTGGAATTATGGATATATCCCCGTTTTGCTGTGCCATATTGTAAGGAAATACCTAACGCTTTCCATCCTTGAATTAAAAAGGTACAAATATCTTGATAAATAGCCAAAGTTTTACGATTATCTAAGGACATAACTATCATATAAGTTAAATCATCTTGATGTAAAACTGCTCTGCCTCCTGTGGGACGAATCACTAAATCTAAGGGTTCCTGTTTCCAGATTAAACTGTGCCAATGTTGAGGATATTTTTTCTGTAAATAACCTAAAGAGATGGTGGGTTTTGACCAAGTATAAAACCGTAAACTAGGTAATATTAATCCATTTTCGTGTTGTTCAAATAACCAGCGATCAATGGCCATTTGCACTTTTCCTGATGCTTCAATGGGAGGAATTAAACGCCATACTTTTTTTAGACTCATCAAACTTTTAAATAAATAATCTGACCTAAAATAACGATTATACCTGTAACAACCAAGGCAAAAATATCTTTACTTTTATAAGATACTGTTTCCCCAGTTGTGGGAATACCTTGGTATCCCCGCGATAACATTGCCTGATAAATCAACTCTCCCCGTTCATAACTGCGAATAAATAAGGAACCGATGGCATTTCCCACAACATGACGAATCATTTTATTATTGCTCATTAAGTTACGAGAAATGGCTGCCCGTTTCATTGCAGTAAATTCCCGATTTAATACATCGATATAGCGATACATAGAAGCCATAATAGCGACTAATAAAGGTGGCATCTTTAAGCCTAATAAAGCTTTAAATAAATCAGGAATTTCTGTGGTAAGGATTAATGTATTTAACATCAATAACGACAATATTACTTTAGTGGTTACACTGCCTAATACCATTACTCCAGTGCTGGTAATTTGTAGTATCCACCAAGACCAAATTACATCCCCCTCAGGACGAAATAATGTCCCCAATAAAACCACTCCCACAAAGGAAAACTCAATGATAACTCTCGATAACAAAGTAAGCCAAGAAACTCGACTCATCAAGATTACAAATAAGACTCCAACCCCATAAATGACCCAAGTTATCCATTGTCCATTGGGAGTTAGGGCAATAGCAAAAACGCCAATAAAAGCACATAAAAGTCGGACTTGAACATTCAGAGAATACCAAAAAGTATCGGGTTGTTTTTCTCGCTTGTTGATGAAAGAATGAATATGTAACAACATTTAGAATTTAAAATTTAAAATTTAGAATTTAGAATGAAAATACTGTACCATTCTAAATTCTTGATTCTACATTTTCCCCTATCACTCTTCCCCTTGTTGATGGTTAGCTTGTGCAGAAGGACGAATTAATAATTTACCAGCACCCCAGGCCACACCAAACGTGATCACAGTCCCCGCTAAACCGGCTAGAGGGGTAGCCACACTCTCAGGAACCCCCCGTAAAGCGTACTCTTCAAAAACGCTGTAGAAGGGCAGTTGATTAGCCGGCGCATCTTCTATGGCCTTATCTTCAAATTCCAAGTCTTGCGCTACTCGTTCTAAACCGTCGGGATCAGAACTGGCAAAGGGAGAAACAAATACGGCGACAATGAGAGCAATACCTATTCCAGTTAAGATAAAAGAACGATTACCCTGTGTATTAGAATGTTGATTTGTCATTTTCAGAATTATTCTTTGGTTAAGGGTTAATATTTCTATGAACTATGAACATTTTCTCTGACATCTAACTTGAGAGATGAAGGACGATCGTAGATGAGATCGGGACGCGATCGCCAAACAAATCCCACCGCGATTACAGTAATTATGGCTTCTCCAACACCGATGAAAATGTGCCAGGATACCATAGCAATCATGGATACCATTAAGGGAACGGTTCCTGATAAGGCTAATTGTAAAGCAGTGGCGATCGCAGCAATCACCACACTACACCAAGCTGCCACTACCGTTGCAGTGGTCATGCTTTTCCAAGAATTTCGACCTAGGGACAAACGAATGGCTTTATAGAGATAATATCCGCAAAAGGTTCCAATCAGTCCCATATTCAAGATATTTGCTCCTAAAACGGTTAAACCGCCATCTTGGAATAAAACTGCTTGAACGATAAACACCACGGTTACCACTAAAGTTCCTGCCCACGGACCTAGGATAATCGCTGCCAGGGTTCCCCCGACTAAATGGCCGGAAGTTCCCCCAGGAATGGGAAAGTTAATCATTTGCGCTGCAAAAATAAAGGCTGCACAAACCCCCATCAACGGGACGGTTCTTTCTTGATAGTCTTTTTGTACTTTCTGTAAAGAAACGGCAATTAAAACAATGGTGATCACCCAACAAAATAAGCTAACACCAGGATTCAAAAAGCCATCGGGAATATGTAAGGCCAAATAGGGAGTAAACAGGGAATTTTGTATTATTTGTTCCATAAAAAGTCAACCAAGACCTCTTTGTATTTATTTACCTTCGTTCTCTTTTTTAAACGTTTTTTCTTAGTTTGATAGTTATTTTCACAACATCTTTAGATTTGAAGAGATTAAATTGACTCTAACAACGGTTATAAAAATTCAGTGGTTTCTAAAATTAATCTAAAATAATGGGTCTTATTCCTCAAAGTTTAGGCAACATTACTCTATTGGTCCCTCATCAGCAAAAATTAATCAATTAAAATGAAACCTTATTTGGTAAACTTTCATAAACATAAGCAGTGTCAGACTATTGTTATAGGAATCATTACTTTTTTATGGGTGGTATTTCAAAGCAGTTTTTTTCCTGATTTTAGCTTGGGAAATACGACGGATCATAAAGGATTCCCTGTCATTTTTGACCATACTAACCTATTAACTATTTATGAAGGTAATGGATCTTTATCTGCCGAAGAGAGAGCCGATATTATCATCCGTCGCTTAAATAATATTGCTAATAATAGTCGCATTGAAATTACTGATGATAAGTTTGATCTCGATGATCAAGGTAATATTGTTATCATTTTATTTAATAGAAAAACATTAATGACGGTAACAACAGATGATGCAATGGCTGCCGATAGTTCCCGTCAAGAGTTAGCAGAAGTTAATTTAAACGCTTTCAAAAAAGCCTTAAAAGCCTATCAACTTGAACGTCGTCCTTTTTATTGGGTTATTGGTGTTATTTGTACGATCATCAGTTTATTGATTTTATTATTAATCTTAAAAATATTTGACTTGATTTTTCCTTATGTAAATGCTCGTTTAGAAAGTTGGCAAGGAACCTTGATTCCATCTATTCGTATCAAAAATCTTGAACTTTTATCCGCAGAAAGATTAACAAAAACCTTTAAAACTATTATTAAAATTGTTCGGCTAACGTTAACTTTTTTTATTCTTTATATATTTGTTCCTATTGTTTTAGGTTTCTTTCCCCAAACCAGAAAAATCTCTAACTTATTATTTGATTATTTGATTCGTGCTATTAATACTGTCTTTAGTGGATTAATGGGTTATTTACCTAATATTTTTGTTGTCGGTGTTATTATTTATTTAACCTATTATATTTTACGATTTTTAAACTTTCTTTTCAACGAGATAGAAACAGGAAATTTACAATTTTCTGGCTTTTATCCTGAATGGGCCCAACCCACTTATCGACTGCTAAGTTGGCTAACGATTATGTTAGCTGCGGTGTTTGCTTTCCCCTACTTACCGGGGTTTAATTCTCCTGCATTTAAGGGGGTTTCGGCTTTTGCTGCTCTTTTATTTACCTTGGGTTCGACAGGAGTTATTTCTAATACAGTATCAGGTTTAGTGTTGATTTATACTCGTGCATTTCAACTATCTGATCGGGTAAAAATTGGGGATGCGGTAGGAGATGTTCTGGAAAAAAACCTATTGGTTACGAGAATTAGAACGGTTAAAAATGTTGTTATTACTATTCCCAACTCTGTCATTATTAATAGTAATGTTATTAATTATAGTGCCTTAAAACGAGACTTAAAAAGACCTTTGATTTTACATACCACTATCACCCTGGGTTATGATATTCCTTGGCGTAAAGTTCATCAGGTGTTAATTACTGCTGCTCAATCTACTAATTGTATCTTAAAAAGTCCGTTACCCTTTGTCTTACAAACCGGGTTAAACGATTTTTATGTTAGTTATGAAATTAATGCTTATACCAATGAGTCAACCAAAATGGCAGAGATTTATTCGGAGTTACACCAAAATATTCAAGACAAATGTAACGAAGCTGATATTGAAATATTATCCCCTCATTATAGTGCCATTCGTGACGGGAATCATAATACTATTCCAGCCGATTATTTACCCGAAAATTATACCGCCCCAGGATTTCGTGTCGACCCCATTACTAACTTATTAAACCCTAATCATCATCAGGTTAATGGCTCTGTAGAAAGTCATGAAAATTAGTAAATAATGAGGAATTATAATGAGGGTTGGCATTACTGAAATTGAGAAACTTCCAAAAGGACAGTATAATTATAAGTCTATAGAAAAAAATAAAAAGGTGCGTCAAAAACGCACCCGAAAGTCATGCAAATAACACTTAAATTACTGATTAAGCCTTATGGTGATCCCGTATTAATCTCATCAATTAGTTTAGCATCTTTGTGTTAAAAAAACTTATATTTAAGCCACTAAACTATAAAAAAAAGTTAATCAAAATAATAAGTATAGATTATATTATATTTTAACATTGTTTTTAATAGATTTTTTTCTATATACAGCCATTACATTAACCCAGATACGCTACAACAAAACGACCAATCCCTGCTAAATCCGGTAAAATCTCAATCCCCTGATAACAACCCGATGCTTCTAATAATTGTTTCACGTCTTCCCCTTGTCCCGCCATCATTTCTACTAAAAAAATGCCCCCGGACACGAGATAATCGGGAGAAGTCTTGATAAGATAAGTAATGGCATCTAAACCGTCATCTCCCCCGTCTAAAGCAAGTATGGGTTCATGTTCTTTCACCTCTGGTTGGAGTTGAGACAGCAAAGAGGTGGGGATATAAGGAGGGTTAGACACCATCCCACTCACTTGTCCCTTTAAAGGGTCTAAAGGAGTCCACCACGATCCTTGATAAAAGTGAATTTTAGCAGAAAGTCTTTCATGGATAGCATTTTCTTGGGCAATCGCTAACGCTTTGCTGCTAGTATCCACAGCATGAATAGTAGCTTGGGGAAAACTATCTGCTAGGCCGAGGGCGATCGCACCACTTCCCGTTCCGAGATCCACCCAATGGCCAGAGAGCAGATCAGGGTTAGGACTATTTTTAGCAGCTTCGACGACAAAATCAATCATTAACTCCGTTTCGGGACGAGGAATTAAGACATCAGGGGAGACTTTCAGAGAAAAGTGTCGCCAAGGAGTGACTCCCACCAAATATTGTAGGGGGACTTTTTGTTTAACTCGACGTTGCCATAGTTGGGATAATTCCCATAAAGGGTATTTTAGGGGAATGGGCGATCGCTCTTTGAATAGTCCTAAGCGCAACGATAAACCATCCAAGGGACTCACCGCTTGCAGTAACCAGTCTACCTCGGAGGGGGAGATATGAGCAGCGATCGCTTCTTGTTTGGCCCAATGATACCATTGAGCTAATTCTTGTCCAGAGATGGGAAAAACAGAGGCCATATCTTCTTTACTAAATATCGTCGCCAGGTCATCACTCCTGACATCCTATCTCGTCTGGAAGGACTCCCTACGGTCGGTTTATTTTTTGGTCGGTAATTCCCCTCCCGTTATACGAACGTTAACGGGAGACCCCTTACCGACATTAAAGTTGGGGTTGATTTTCGGAATTCGAGCGAATAATCTTCATCATTTCCTCAGAGGGCCAGAACCGTAAACTCCTCAGTAACGCATTGTCATTTTTTTCCAAGTTAGCAATTAAACTGCTCAAAGAAATAACATTAATATCTATCGTCTGACCAAGGTTGGGTTGAGTTTGACTAATGGTATCGATCCATTGATCAATCGTTGCTTTTTCAAAGAAGATAGGGACAATTTCTTGATCATCTTGTTTGATCGTTAAATAAGATTGATCGGATTCAATTTTCGCTAGATATAAAGGCACATCCCCTGGATATTTTTGACCTTTTTCGCTGACTAATGCACGAGCGGCCTGTAATTCTCTGGCACTGGGAATATAATCCAAGAACAGACGGGTGGAATTGGTCGAAGTTTCCCGTGCAATTTCATAGATACGACTGAGGGGGAGAACGCGAATACGATAGGACCTTGCCATCTCAGGGTCTATTTTCCCCAACTCTGTGACAAACGCTTGAGCTTCTGTGCGACTCATGAATACAGGGGTGACGATATCCCCATCCTCTAATTGACGACCAATGGGCAATCCTTCTTGACTGAGTACACTATAAACAGGAACCCCCGACAAAAATTCCACAATTTCCGACTGTGGTAAAGCAACCACTGGAGTTGGTTTTATTAAGCTCAGGTTACTAACCGGGTTAATCAGAATTCCTAGGGTTAAACTCCAACGAATAATACTCTTCATGGCGTTTTTGCTGATCAGTATAACAAAGGAAAATCCCCAAGGGTTTAAGTTGGGGATCTTTAAGTTGAGTGACGATTTTATTGGCCTTGGTTTTGCTGAGATTGAATGGCATCCTGAATAAATTTCATGGTTTCTTGGGAAGGAATCAACTGTATTTGTTTGAGCATGGCATCATCCTTCATTTGTAGTAAACCAATGACATTTTCTAGGGGAACGACTTCGATCTGCACGGTTGGGGCAATATCAGGCTGATCTTTTTTCATTTGCTCTGCGATCGCCTGAATGGGGGCTTTTTCAAAGAAGAAGGGAATCACTTCTTGATTATCTTGTTGAATGGTTAAGATACTATTTTCTGGACCCCCGCGTAGGGTAAAGAGGGGAACCCCGCCCTGATATTGCTGTCCATTATCGTTTAACACTTTTTTGGCAGACTCTACCGCACTTTGCATGGGAATATAAGCAAATTTTAAAGACTGTGTGTCTGTGTTATTGGCCAAGGCGAAACGATAAACTTCTCCCAAAGATACCGGCTGTACTCTAACCCTATTACCTATGTCTGGCTGACTTTCTTTGAGTTGATTTAGAAATTTGTTGGCGTCTTGCTGACTCATAAAGACTTGTGTTACCTTTTGGTCGTCTTCTAGGGTCGCAATCAAGGGACCGCCCTGGTCAGTGGTGATAGTAAAAACAGGAACCCCTTGCAACACTTTAATAACATCAGCTTCAGGAAGGGCTAAAACTTTCGGCATTTGACCGAACCAAGTGCCTATCAGGGTACTGCCTAATAAACCGAGAGTCGCACTCCAACGGATTAATGATTTCATCACAATTAACCTCACATTCTATAGGGATATGTATACTGAATTTTGATTATAGAGTCCCAGAAACTCTTTTGAGTCTAGGATAACTTTTCCACCTTATCAGATTCAGTTCAAAATCGTTGACTCAATAACCTAAATTTTTCCTTAAATACCTTGAATATAGACTCCTAGCTGATTAGACTTATTATTTTCCTAGCAAGTTCCTCTGTGGGGAGATGGGGAGGGTGGACAGCTAAAAACTGATCAGTGATAACGGATGAGGGGATAATTAACAATGAGAGGAAATTTCTGAATAATAATGCTAATCACTGATTCTCTACTACTGGATTATAAACGATGTTCACGCCGAGCTTTTCTCAACCTTCATGGTGATCCCACACAGCAAGATCAAGAACGGGATTTTTTGGACAGACTTCGACAGGAAAATAAACGTCATATTGCCTCAGTTTTAGATACCTATTATCCCCATTATGAAAGACTTCCATTCTCACAAAGTAGTTGGCAAGAAAAAGCACAAGCGACCGAAGTTTTAATGCAGCAAGGGGTTGATTGTATCTATAAAGGCATATTATGGGTTGATGATCAATGTTCAAACTCCATTGAGTGGCGGGAAAATTCTCCGAGAATTCTGCCGTTTGGTTATGATTATTTAGGAAAACCCCATTTATTAATTAAAC
>JAAUYB010221083.1_pt1 | contig 13684 bp, 11 predicted proteins | sample 7278071 | NCBI WGS metagenome assembly JAAUYB01 (sample SAMN14350121, study PRJNA611818) | marine sediment metagenome | isolation source: surface marine sediment (1.8m) | place: French Polynesia: Moorea | collected 2018-08
ACCAAAGTTCAAAAAGCCCAAATTTCAAGTAAACAGTATCGGAGGGCATCCGAAAACTGAGGCCAACCACCTAAACGACTGGGGACAGCCCCGCCTCTGGCCAACTGTTGCAAGAGCAGAGATGGTTAAGCGGTCTGGATGAGCCAGTAATCCCTATACGCAAGTCCGGGAGAATCCACTCACTTCAGGGAGTGGAGTATGTCAATGCATTTGAGACGCAAGTTAACAGTTAGATAGGTTTTTCTAAGACGATTAATTGTATTATATTTGTATTTGTAATAAGATGATTTTTGGCTTGATTGGCAAAAAACAGTATCATAGACTACAAAACGTCTTGCAAACGGTTCCATACTACCACAGAATTATTGCTAATAATTCTTATTAAGCAACGAGACAATCGGGGGTGTAGACCATACTACTTTTTTGTGTTATTATGGTAGATAGTCAGGGTATTGTGGGATAAGTGTGGGTCTACAAAACCACTGTTAAAAGACAGTACAAGAGTTTGATTGAACACTAGGTAAATAAGACCTCAGATATTTAAGTAAGTTTGTCCGTAACCCGAAATACAGTCAATTTATGCTTAGTCGTCGTTCTTTTATCACCACCACAGGAATTTTAGCATTAGGCCATCTCTTATCAAGCTGTGGGGGTTCTCAGGCTGATTTACGGGTGTTATTGTTGCAGGGTTCGATTCCGCCTCAATTACTCAAGGCGTTTCGTCAACAACTGCCCTCAGCTTCGTCTCTGGATTTTAAACCCCAAGGGCAGTTAAAGGAACTGTTTGAGCTATTGGAGACTTGGCAGGGTAAAGATGGGGAAAATAAGGGATTATTGGCAGATTTACCGAAAATTCCTGTGATTAATCCGCCCCCTCCTTCTCTGAGCGATTTTATTACCTTGGGGGATGGGTGGTTAACCGATGCGATCAAGAAAGAGTTAATCGAGCCTATCAGTATAGATCAGGTTCAAGCTTGGGATAGCTTACCTGAGCGTTGGCAACGGTTGGTCAGACGGGATAAAGAAGGAAATTTACAAGAAAATGGCTTAATTTGGGCTGCGCCGTATCGTTGGGGAACAACTTTGATGGCTTATCGCTCCGATCAATTAGACTGGCAACCTCGAGACTGGTCTGACTTATGGGATGAACGATTAAGCGATCGCATTTCCATGGTGGATCAGTATAGGGAAGTGATGGGATTGACCTTAAAAAAGTTAGGACAATCCTACAATACTCAAAATTTGGACCAAGTTCCTCGGTTACAAAGGGAACTTTTCAACCTCAATCAACAGGTGAAATATTACAGCGATGAACACTATTTACAACCGTTAGTGGTTGGGGATGTTTGGGTGAGTGTGGGATGGTCGAATGAGATCATTCCGTTGGTAAGAAAAAACCGTAATATTAAGGCGGTGGTTCCCGCTTCTGGTACGGCTATTTGGTCGGATGTTTGGGTAAAACCAAAGGGAAAAGAAGGCTCAACAGAGTTATCCCAAACGGCTCAACAATGGCTTGATTTTTGTTGGCAACCGCAAGCAGCGAAACTGATGTCTTTGTTTGCTGATGCTGCGTCTCCTATGATCAATACTGTAGATAAAAAAGACCTTTCCCCTGAGATTATTAATAATCCTTTGTTGTTGATTGAATCAGCTATTTTTGAGCAGTGTGAGTTCTTAGAACCCTTATCAAAAATAGCTGAAGAACAATATATTAAACTGTGGAAAGAAGTGAGAAATAGTTAACAGTAATCATCCAACTTTAGAACGCCAACGACTGTAACTAGAAGCCAGTTTACCATCATAATTATTTTTACGATATCCTGGTCCGTTGTAACCTTTTGCAAAAGCTGCCCAATTTTTACGCTGTAAAGCAGAAATTAGATTGTTATTTTTGCAGAAATTCAACATATGTCTGAGTTGTTGATATTCTCCTTGATGGGCTTCAATTACCATCTGTTCAACACTAGAACAGCCTGCCACTTTATAATTGAAGCCCATAACTTGCCCCAAACCCCAAGAAGCCGATTGCATTGCTGGAATAGGATCAAATTCCATAGCATCCATCAGTCGTTTCCATTCTTGAGATCCTCCTTTATATAGGCTTGAATTCCATTTAGGACTGGAAAGATCGGGTCGGGTTTTACTGACAGGTTTAGGGGTTAATTTATAGAACCAATGCGCTTCAAATAAAATTTTCGGTCTAGCGGGGGCTGGTTCGTTAGTTAAAAAGCCTTTTCCTGCGGCTTCAACTTCAACAACTGCTCGAACAACGGCCACTTCTAAGCCAAACTCATCTGCTGCTCTAGCATAGTCTTGTGAACTCAGTGCCTTCTGCTCATAACCATCAGGAATAGTTACGATAAATTGGCGGCCTCCATAATTAATGGGTGGATAGACATAGTTAAATCCTTGTTGTGTCATTGGTTTTGTCTCCTCGATAGATATAGGTGGTTGAATTATTGGTGGTGTTTGAGTTATTTGAGTTTTTCGGGGTACATCAACTTCAAAATGAATGTGATGGTGATGTCCACCTAAACTTTTACAAAGTCCTTCTTTAATCAAGGTTGTATCATTGAAGTAAATTTTGTTTTTTCTGACCAGTGGTTGTGCATGAAGTGCCTTTAGAATGGCCCTGGCAGCATTTCGGTCGTATTGGGACAGAGTCCAATTGCTTAAACCATGTCCTCCTCCTTTGCGTGGTAAATATATATCACAAGCATTTCCACATTGATGTCCTCCATGATCTTTAGTAAAGCCACCATGAGGACGACTCACATCATTAATGGGGATAGGAGAAATATTTGAGCGGCCTCGACGATAATTATCTTCGTAGTATTTTCCTGCTGCGGTAATTGTATCTGCAAGCCAATTGGTGCCATAATCGTGATCATCACTATTGTCTTTACGTTCGTAGTTAACAAAGCCTTTCCCTTCAATGGGCATTAAAACCCAGCGAGGTGCATTAGCAGCTTGTAACCATTGATGGGTTAATCCCCCAACATCAATACGCCCATCTCCTTGAACGGTTGTTCTCCCTTTCACAATGGATTGAAACAGCTTAATCGCCTGAATCAGACCTTGATCTGCTTGATTTCCGTCATTAAACCAATTAAAACCTAACTCTTTAAAACGTTTTTTAACATTTTTAACATCTTCAGAGTAGTTATTCCCACTAACTCCTACACTTCCTTGAAGGGAAAGGGACAAATCTTTTTGAGGTGGGACAGGGATAGGTGAGGATGATGGTGATGATGGAGATGATGGTGAGAAGTGTTGCCTCTTTTCATTTGTCCAAGGTAAGTGCCAATGACTGGGCCAAATATACCAAACTCCATACCCATAATCTAACTCGAGTAGATAATGACCATCCTCTGCGGGTGCATATTTACGAACGTAGTAATGTTCCCCCATAGGAACTTCAACTTTTTGGTCGTCTGGAAGGTCTGATGCGCTAAGGGTATAACGTTTGAGGTAGGTGAGTTGAGTGGCTTCGATTTTGGTGCGAGGGGGAACTGTTTTCCAGTTGGTGTTTTTGCGAAGTAAATCGGATTTAGAACTGCGCTTTCTTCTGAGTAACCTCGTCCCCACTGAACTTGACTTGGCATCTTCTTTAAGCATCTCAGGAGTCTTGCGAAGTCCCCCTATGACCATTCTGTCACTGTTTTCCCCTAGGATACGAGGTTCAATCAGAGGGGTGGGACCTAAAGCAACGTTAAAGGCTTTTTCTAGTAAACGAGTGCCTCCACTTTGTTGTTGAACCCAGTCTTGATTGACTTCTAACCAGTCTTTCAGGGGAATGTCAACGGCTTCGTCTTGGCTTTCGATTAAAATTTTGGTGATGCCATAGTTGCGATCGACTTTAACGATATCATCCCAGATTTCTTGGCGCCAAGGAGACATAGTGCCATTGGTGTTGACTTGTTGTTCTTCTTGCATGATCCTGGCTAAAGCGCGGTTGAGTTCGTATTTCCAGGTAGTGCCAACGATTTGATTACCTCGTAAGGCGATCGCTTCATTAATTTGAGCAATGGCTTCTTCTAGTCTGGGGGGAATGGAATCTTTATAGGCATACCCCAGTTGAGCGTGATATTGGTGGTTACCTGGATTACTTTCCACTAAGGCTTCAAAAATAGGAATAGTTTTGGGGATTTCTGATTTAAAGGCTTTGGTTCGCCAACTCAAGCGACGGATTTCTTTTGCTCTTGTAAATGCTTCTTGTTGAATGTTTTGGGGCGCATTTTTAATGTCTTCTACTAAATCATAAACCTCTGAGGTAGGGAGTCCATCTTGCAGTTGTTGGTTGACTTGTTTAATAACAGATTGTTCTGCACTCAGTTGTTCAACTTCTCTGGCTAGTTTTTTCCTATTTTCTTCAACCAGACTAACATTTTTCACCTGACCGATAACCCTTCCTAAAGCAGCATTGAGAATGGCTTTCCCCCCATATCCTCCGACTAATCCTGTCACAAAAGCAGTAAGACTAGATGTAGCACTATCTACTTGTTCTGCGGCCTGTTGGAGAATTGAGCTTATTTGTGCTTCTGTTACCCCTGAGTCGGCTAATTGCTGTGCTAGTTGTGTTGTATCTTGTGTTATGGAGGATTTAAGCTGTTCGGGTAGGGCAACATAGGCAATAAAAGCACCACCAATACCTAAAAAGATTTCTCCAATAGAACCCATGTTCACACTATAACCATTGTCTCCCCACTTAGGCAATTCTAAGGAACCATCAATTGAAATGGAGTAAAGAATACCACCTAAAGCCCCAGCTAAGGTTAAAGATAGATAAGTTGGAGCAGCAGTAGGGTTATTACGACTAATTAAGTAAGTAAAACCTACGACTAAAGCTAACCCACATCCAAAGGTGAATAAAAAACTCACCCAATAACCTAAATGAATTGTCTTTTTTCGTTCTGTCATTGTTTTATTCTCTCTAGAAAAATAAGTTAGTAATTGTTACTGAATAATTCTGATTGGTTTTAGGTTTAAGGTTATGGTTAGCCTCCAGTGTCTTCGGAATGACCATTGAGCCATTCTTGCCCTTTCTTACTATTGAGAAGAGAACTAATAAGGTGCATTCCACTGGTAGAACGCATTAATTTATTCATGTCTTCTCCATCACCATGCGAAAAGGTGTAAATATTTGAATTACCTAAAGCATTTGGTTGAGGTGCAAGGGATTCAACAATTTCTTTAATTGTCTTTAATTGTGCATTCTGTCCTTTGGCTAATAATTCTTCACGAATCAGTTTAATTAAACTATCAAAATCACTCAGTGGGACGGCTTTATAGCGTTCTTGTTCTGCTTGAGCTAATTCTTTAATAATATGGGTTTCATGCCGTATTCTCTTAGTGTGAATACTTGCCATTTTTTCATTTTCACGCTCAACTTGTGCCATTTCAATCTTTGTTGTAATCTCTTCTAGCTTTTCTGCACGTTTTTTTTCTGAGTTTAGCTTCCCTATTTCTGCTAATATACCTATCCGTTCTATCATTTGTTCTAGTTGTTTTTGTCGCATCTGTAATACTGAATTTTCTTCCAAAATAAGACTTTCTTTCTGAATAGCTGCAATTTCAATGTCTTTTTGTGCTTTTTGAATGTGTTCTTCTTCTTGTGCTTTATGTTGCTCAATTTCTTTCATCGTCGTAATTTCTTGTTTTTCTGTTATTTGTTCTACTCTATCTTCTAGATCAAAATTGTACAATTCCATTTCTATTTCATGATCTATTTTTATCTTCTCTAGTTGTTGGTTATTCTGAAGATGAGCTTTTTTAAACTTTAATTCTTCCGATTCTATGTCTGTTTCAATATTTAATTCTTTTTCTCGTATTTCTTTTTCCATTTTTAATTCTTTTTTTCTGATGTCCTCTTGTGTTTTTATTTCTCTATCTCGAATTGCTAACATTATTCCTTGTATAGTATCAGTTCTTTTTTTTAGAACTTGAGCATCTAAGTAATTATTGGGATTATAATTGTTACTTTCTTCAATTGATGCAATAACAACAGCATTCGGATGTAATTTTAAACCTAAGTTATTTATTCCCTGGTTGAGATATTGTTGAACTTTTAAACTCAACTTTTGCCGTCCTTTTGGATCATCTGTTTCTGAATTAGGTTGATGAGCAAAATCTAGGGTCATTTCATCATCTTCTTGGGTTACTATTTCAATAAATTTACTTTTAATTGTCTCAACCATATTATTTCCTTGACGGTATCCTATTTTTAATTCGTCAATAATACTTTGTAGCTCAGGCTTAATCATATTTTTAAAGTCATTCTCTGCTTGCCTTATATCTAGTTTTTCGGTTATATTAGCAGCTTCAATTCTATCTACGATCCGTTGTTGAGATTCTTCCGTTAAAAAACTAAAAGATCCAAGGGTTTCTTCTAAATCGATTTCAATCTCATCGTTTGACCATTGTTCTATTTTTCCTCCATAAAGTTCTCCTAATGTATTTTCACTTGCTGCTTGTCTGATAGCAGCATCAAATCTATCTCTAATTACATTAGCAACACTTTCTTGCGTGATTTTTCCTTCCTTAGATCGCAATGAACTCGCTTTTTTTACATTCTCAATTTCAACATAAACTGTCCCATGTATTTCAGTCCGAAAATAGTCTTTGGTTCGTACATTTGATAACCGAATGGGTATAGAAAACCCTTCCCCTTTTTGCCCCGCATGAGGTTGTAATTTGCCAATTATGAACGAACTTATTTGCTTTTTACCACCCCATATTATAATCATCCCTAAAACCGCTATAAACACCCAAGCTAGAATAAACCAGCCAATCCAAATAGTGTCTTGAGTAGGTTGAGTAGTTTGAGTAGTTGGAGTAGGTTGAGTCGTTGGAGTAGTTTGAGTCGTTGGAGTAGGTTGAGTCTTCTGATTATCGGTCTCTTGGGCAATAGTAATGGTTTCAGTCTGGGAAAGTTCAGTATAATCGCTCTTGATGGGAACTTGAGCAAGATGAAAAACGAGTGCTGAGTTAACAGGCATTATTATTTTCTCCTTCTTTAATGGATTCTCAAATAAGTAGTCCAATGCTATCTCATACAATGATCTTGTTCCTACAAATTAAACATTTATTAAGTTAAGTATTATTACAGAAGTTGATGATTTTATTGACAGTTATACTAACCATTTTAGTGAAGTTTTGTAATTTTTAATAAACTATTACGATCGCTTTCACTCAATCCTTCTCCTTGTGCAATTTTTTGACAGAGTTTCGGTAATTTTTCTGCCACTTTTTGTCTGATTCTCAGTTGTACTTCTCCCATTTTTTCGATGGGTAACTCATCGAAAACCCCTTGACTGACTGCTAATAAAACCGCTATTTGTTCAGCCACAGGAATCGGTTCATACTGGGGTTGTTTCAGAACTTCCCTAACTCGACGGCCCCGTTCCAAAGTTTGGCGGGTAGCTGCATCTAAGCGGGTGGCAAAGCGAGAAAAGCTTTCTAACTCCTCAAACTGGGAGTAAGAGAGTCTTAAGTCACCGGCAACGGAACGATAGGCTTTAAGCTGGGTTTTTCCCCCCACACGGGACACGGAACGACCCACATCTACTGCGGGTAAAATGCCTTTTTGGAAGAGATCCGGGGTGAGATAAATTTGTCCATCGGTGATGGAGACTAAGTTGGTGGGGATGTATGCAGAGATGTTTTGCGCTTCTGTTTCCACGATGGGTAACGCGGTTAAAGACCCCCCTCCTAAGTCGGGCCGCAGACGGGTAGACCGTTCCAACAAACGGGAATGGATGTAAAAAATATCCCCAGGAAAGGCTTCTCGGCCAGGGGGACGACGCAATAATAGGGATAATTCTCGATAAGCGCGGGCGTGTTGGATGAGATCGTCGTAGATAATGACAACATCGCGTCCTTGCTGCATGAAATATTCCCCCATGGATGTGGCCGCGTAAGGGGTGATGTATTGCAACCCTGGGGGACTTTCTCCTGGGGCCACCACCACAATACAGTTATCCATGACCCCATAGGTGCGTAATTCATCGATTAGTTTAGCCACCGCCGAACTTCGTTGTCCAATGGCGCAGTAAATGGAGATCACTCCAGTTTCTTTTTGGTTCAAAATGGTGTCGAGGGCGATCGCGGTTTTTCCAGTTTGGCGATCGCCTAAAATGAGTTCTCGTTGTCCTCTACCAATGGGGATCAATGCGTCGATCACTTTAATTCCGGTTTGCAAGGGAACGGTGACCGGGGCCCGGTCCATAATAGCTGGGGCCTCTCGTTCGATGGGGAAACGGTTGGTCGTTGCGATCGCCCCTTGGTTATCTAACGGTCGTCCCATCCCATCCACTACCCGTCCTAATAACTCCTCACCAACGGGAACATCCATTACCCGTCCGGTGGGATACACTTCGCAGCCGGCGGTTAAGCTTTCATCAGCATCTAGGAGAATAACCCCTACTTCTTGGGGGTCAAGGTTGAACACCATGCCTAGATTATTGGACCCCAAACTAACCACTTCTTCTGATCTGACTTTGGGGAGTCCGGTGACGCGGGCGATCCCACTACCTAAATAAGTAATGGTTCCAATTTCTTGAGGGGTTAATTGATGCTGATGATCGTTTAAAACTTGCTCAGAAACATCAAAAAAATGGTCTAATATGCCTTGGAGTGAGGGGTTATCGGGTGACATTATTTCCTCCTTCTAATGATTGAGACAGTTTGCTTTCTAGTTCGTCTAGATAGTAGTCTAAGTTCCAGGGAATCTTATAGCCATGGTTTAACAGTTCGATGCCACAAATAGAGTCATCGTTACTTTCAAAATTGATGTGAATGTCTTGGCTAAATTGTTGTTGAAGGGCTTGGGTTAATTGTTGTTTTTGTTGTTGGGAAATATTGAAGGTTGAACGAATGGTAAAGGAGTCGTGTTTTTCATTTTGTAAGTTACTATCTTTCATGACTTGATGATGGGCAAGTTGGGGTAACCCTTGAATAAATTTATTGATTATTTGTTGTTCAAGATCAGCATCAGCCAAATTTTTTAAGGCTTGTCTTGACAGGTTCATGATTTGTTGATTGGCTTTTTGTTTTAAGGTATCTAAAAAGTTATGTTTTTCTCGTTGTAACTGTTCATACCATTGTTGACGAAGCATCTCAATTTCTATTTTTGCTTCTTTAATCAATTTCTGTTTTTCTTGTTCACAGTCTTGTTTTATCTGTTCCATTCTTGCTTGTTTATTTTCTTCCCATTCTTGTTGCTTTTGGCGATAATAATCTGCTTCTTGTTGTGCTGTTTCTCTTGTTTCTTCGGCTTCTTCTAAACGACTCATAATATTTTTTTCTCGTTGTTCCATGGCATTTGTAATGGGTTTATAGAGAAACTTTTTGAGCAAAAAGACAAGAATCAGAAAGTTAAGAATTTGAGCAAAAGTAGTAAAGGGATCGATTAACATAATTTTCCTCACATTATTGTTTCATAGTTGATGAATTACGCTGCACTAAACCAGTAATAATAGCTAAGACAAAAACACCAATTAACGCCAGTCCTAATAAGAGTTTACCTCCTTCTAATAATCCAGCCCCCAAAGCAACAATCGGAGGGTTAGAAATAGCAATACTGATCACTAAGGCAGGGAAAAATTTATGCCAAGAGGCTTTTGTTAGTCCCACCCCGTAACAAACAAAATCAAAAAAACCAGTCATTAAAAAGCCTGTGAGTAAGAAAAAGTTATGCTCTAAATGACGTTGACTTAAGCTATCAATTTTATTAATAAATTTTTGACCAACGATTCGCTGGACTAAGTTACGACCATAACGTTTTGAGAGGGAAAAACTCAAAGAACAAGAGATTAAGTCAGCCAAACAAATGACCAAAAGTCCTTGAGTAAAACCCAAAAGTCCCCCTGATAAAACAGAGTAGGCTGTCCCTGGTAACGCTGGAATAACAACGCTGGTAAAACGTAGGAAAAAAATGCCCACAGGAACCCACGGACCGAATGCTTCTACCCGTGTTCTCAGTTGGTTAATTCCGTAGTGGTTGATGGCGACAATAACCAAGATAACGAGGGAAAAGATAGCCAGAAAACGCAGAATTTTACTAACAGTTTTAGTCATACCTATCTCTCCTTAGTCTGACCAAGCTAAATGTCTGACGGTGTGTTTTTCTTCCTGAGATAATACAATCTGAGTATTTTGCTTTGCTAACCCATACGCTTGATAAAGTTCTTCAAATTCAGAGATTTTTTCTTTCATTTTTCCATCCCATTAACTTCATTGATTACTGATAACATAATTCCAAAACGGGTTGGCAAAAATGAGAATTAAAGTAATAACAAAACAGTAAATTGCTGTTGATTCAACTAAGGCCATACCGACGAATAAAGTACGAATAATGGTGTTAGCTTCATCCGGTTGTTGTGCTAGGGCTGATAACGCTTGTGCCACCGCTCTTCCTTCCCCTAATGCCGGTCCAATGGAACCAATAGCAATGGTCAGTCCTGATACCACAATAGAAGCTGCTCCAATTATGCCAATATTATCCATTTTTTTCTTCTCCTGTTGTTTCTTCTTGTTGGGTTGCTGCTGCAATAAAGACCATTGCTAAGATAGCAAAAATATACGCTTGAATCAATCCCGTTAACAACCCCATCGCTTGCATAATGATGGGGAAAAATAAAGGGGCGACAGATAACAAGATTCCTGCGATCATTGTACCACTCATGACATTACCAAATAAACGAACCGCCAAGGATAAAGTATTAGAAAATCGTCCAATAATATTAAAGGGTAACATCATCGGTGTTGGTGCAAGATAATACTTTTTAAAGTAATTAAAAAATCCTTGCCGAGAAATTCCATAGAAGGGAATGGCAAAAAATACACAAATTGCTAAGGCTGCTGTGGTTGATAAAGAACCGGTTGGGGGTTGATAACCGGGGATGATTGTCAGTAGGTTAGAAACAGCAATAAAAATAAATAACGTTCCCACAAAGGGTAAATAGGGTTCTGGTTTTTGTTGACTAATTTCTTCAATTTGTTTATTAATTCCAAGGACAACAACTTCTAAAATATTCTGTTGTCGTGATAAACGGTGAGAAGCGGAAAGATTACGAGTAATTAACCAGGAAAAAATTACCAATAAAATCATGATTAACCAGGTAAAAAGCAGAGTCGCATTAATAGAAACTATACCCCATTGCAAAATTTTAATTCCATCAGGTGTTAAAGTCATCAGTTGTACTTTTCCTCTCTATAATTCGTCTCTTTGCTAGAGTTTAGATAAAATTGATGGGTTAATTTGAGTTTTGTCGCTCTGTTTATGATATTATGAGGATTAGTCAGGTATTGTGCTTGAATAGTGCCTGTACAAAGTTATTGTCGTCGCAAACAGAAAAACAAGTTTTGTACAGTCTTTTACTTAAAGTTTAGCATATAATGCCATCAAAGAATCAGGGGTTGTCTCCCTTTAGTTAATATTGGTGTATTTCATGACTTCTATTGATGACGTGCTATTATCTATGGGTTTGTCCTCATCTTTAGGGACAATTATTTTTATATTTATTTTAGGTTTTATCATTGGTTTAGGGTATTTTGGGGGACTTTGGTTAACGTTGAAAAAGCTTCCTGATAGCAGTCATCCTTACCGTTTAATGATTGGTAGTTTTATCCTCAGATTAATGATAACCCTATGTTGTTTTTATGGATTAATCTATTTATTTAGAAATGTAGAGACTGGAATTATTCTTTTTATTGCAGTTTTAGGGTTCATTGTCGCTCGACTTATACTAACACAAAAAATTATAACATAACACAAATTGTAGGGTGGGCAAATCAGCAACTTTTTTAAAGTTAGGGTAAACTTTTAAATAATTGCCCACCCTACAAAGTAATAATATTTTAGGGACTGAATACCCTTAACTCAAACACCTCAACTATGTTCATGTTGCAATAATTAGATATTTGTTTATAATATTGATTATCCCTATTATCCATTGATGCTACATGAGTGTAAACCCCTTACAAAAGATACTTTTTGGAAGTCCCGGAACAGGAAAAAGTTATAAAATTAGACAGATAGCTCAAGAAGAATTAAATATTGAGTTTGATGAGAATAGTAAGATCCTAAAAAATACAGTAAAAACAGTATTTCATCCTGAATACACCTATGCTGATTTTATGGGTAAGTTACTTCCGTTAACTCAAGGGAATAATGTTATCTATAAATATTATCCTGGTCATTTTTTACGTGCGTTAGGAATGGCCTATCGTGGTTTAATTGAAGGAAATGATGAGCATTATCTATTAGTCATTGATGAGTTAAATAGAGGGAATGCACCGGCTATTTTTGGAACAGTATTTCAATTATTAGATAGGGAAGATGATCATTGGTCAACTTATCAAGTTGATATCTCTGAAATGGAGTTGATTGGTTTATGGAATGCAATGGGATATGAAGCAGATATTAATAATAAAGGGAAGCTACAAGTGAATGATATTCCTTATGATAAATTTTATGATAGATTTTACGAAGGTAAGATGTTTGTTCCTGCTAGAGCAACGAGGGTATTAAATTTATTAAAAGACCCCAATAACCCTAAAATAAAAATTCCTAGTAACTTATCGATTATTGCTACCATTAATACATCAGATGAGTCAATTTACTATTTAGATAGTGCATTTAAAAGACGATGGGATTGGGAATATATTGAAGCTAGTAAAAAGAAGATGAATTATAATGATGTCCCTAAAGAAGTTGTAGATTGTGATTTAGTTATTGATGAATATAAAACTCTTGGATGGTCTTATTTGATTTTTGGATTAAATGATTTTATTAGAGCAAATCATCAGTTAATTAGAAAAATAGAAGATAAACAAGTTGGTTGGTGGTTCATTAAACCACAGAATGAAAAAATCACCTATGAAGACGTTAGAGATAAGCTAATGTTTTATCTTTGGGATAGTGTGTTTACTAGAGATAAAAGACCTTTAGAATCTATTTTACAGGAATTCACAGAAGATAAAAATATAAAGTTAATAACTTATGCTGATTTTATTTCATATACAGTAGAATTAATGGAATATTTTCATAAACGGGGGGGTGATATTTATTCTAAACAATTACAAGAAGATAATAAAGATATTGACTTCAGTGATCTATTTTAGTCGTTTTTTATTAAAAATACATGATATTGTTAGTTAAATAGATGATAAACTTTAATCAACTCAAATTAACTGTCGAGGATAAATATTCCTTTGTGGGAATAGAAAAAAAGGATAATAAACTTTATTTTTATCTACCTAAAGGATTCGAGAAAAAACTAGAAGAAATAGAAACTTTTGATGAAAAGAGAAAACTATTTTTTTTGTTTTATCGTATCTTCCATAAATTTAAAATGATTTGTCTAGAAAAGGGATATCTAGATGAAAAATCTAAGATACTTAAATCAGATAGAGATGGAATCATTAATAATAACTTAGGTTCAGATATCATAGAAAATGAAGCAGAAGAAAACATCTTTTATTCTAAACTAACCAGTATTGATACAATTTTAGAAACTTATAATGAACCCAAAATACTCAGTTTAGTTTATCGAACCAGTAAATCAGAAATATTAGATTATAGTCAATCTTATAAGTTTCTACATCGTGCGATTTTTTTACCTAATAATGCAGCTTATATTGATGATATGGACTTACCTCGTAAACAAGTTCAGTTTAAATC
>JAAUYB010066715.1_pt1 | contig 13676 bp, 10 predicted proteins | sample 7278071 | NCBI WGS metagenome assembly JAAUYB01 (sample SAMN14350121, study PRJNA611818) | marine sediment metagenome | isolation source: surface marine sediment (1.8m) | place: French Polynesia: Moorea | collected 2018-08
AGTCTGGTTCTCTATCTTGGGCAGACGGCGCGTCGGGCTTTCACCGTCATCCCTGAAACAGAGGTGGCCACGGGCGGCACGGGTGGCTCATCTGGTGACCCGACTTTCGCGGTAGCGGCTGCTGGGCAGCGCGTTGCGGGCGCAACAGGTGACGGCGTGTTCACAGTCGCCTCCTCTGCAAACAACAAGGGCATGACCCTGGTGTTGCGGCCAGACCAAGGTAATGATTTTGCTATCGACTGGTACGCCAAGTCATCAGACCCCAGATCGACAAGCACCAGCGCCGCGGTCAGCACTCTTGGGCTGGCAACCACCAATGACTACCTGATCAAGGCGGTCGCCACTGACAACCAAACGACGACGCACAGCATCGGCAGTGACGGCACCAATGGCGCGTGGACCAACCTGGGCAACCATTCAGTCAACGGGGTGTGTCTACAGATCTGGGGCCTTTATTGTGGCACGGGTGCCCCTGATGCCAGCCACACACTCAGCTGGAACACCACGCAGCCCCACTCGATTGTGAGTGGATTCCTGCGCGGACTGGACAGCACCACTCAAGTTGATGCGTCGGCAGTGACCAGTGGCGCGGCTTCGGGCACGACATTCACAGTGACCGGCGTAACGACGGCGACTGACGATGCCTTGGTCCTTTGGTGGGCCGCTCAGGACCGCCGGAACTTGGTCAACGCGCAGCCGAAAAACATCTTTGCCTCTGACTTTAATGCCAATAGTAACTTTCCTGCGCTCGGGGTTCAGTACGATTACCAACAATCGTTTGGCGCATCAGGTGCGTCCGACACTTTCACCTCATCGGTGTCTGATGGCTGGGCTGGTATCGCCCTGGCGTTCCGGCCTGCCACGTCGGCTGCACCGGTCCTGACCCTGCCGACCGAAACGAGCATTCTTCAGACCACGGCCACGGTTGGCTGCACCACGGACACCGCTGACGGCACGCTCTACTACTACGTCAGCACCAGCGCCACCCCGCCCAGCGCCACGGACCTTAAGGCGGGGACCGGGGCTGTTGACTCAGGATCGCAGGCGTCCCCTGGTGTTGGAACGGAAACATTCTCTGCGACGGGGCTGAGCGCCGACACCACGTATTACACCTACTTCATCCACAACAATACGGATGGGGATTCCAACATCCTGGAGTCGGGCTCATGGGCCACCCTGCCCAACGCGCCGGTTCTGACTCTGCCCACCGAGACCGACATTACGGACACCACGGCAACCGTGGGCTGCACCACAAACTTCGCCACGGGGACGCTGTATTACTACATCAGCACGAGTGCCACGGCACCCAATGCCACTGACCTCAAAGCCGGGACGGGCGCGGTTGACTCTGGCTCCCAGGCGAGCCCTGGTACGGGCACTGAGACGTTCGCCGCGACCGGGCTGTCCGCGAGCACGACCTACTACACGTATTTCATCCACAACAACACGGGAGGAGACTCTAATATCCTGGAGTCTGGGTCCTGGGCGACGACGGCAGCACCGCCGGTTCTGTCGCTGCCGACCGAGACCGACATCACGCAGACCACGGCAACCATCGGCTGCACGACTGACGTTGCCACAGGAACGCTCTACGCCTACGTATCAACGTCCGCTACACCACCCAGCTCAGCTGACCTGAAGAGTGGCCTGGGTGCGGTGTGGTTTGGCAACAGCGTGAGCCCTGGCATTGGCACCGAGACGTTTGCGGTGACTGGGTTGTCCGCGTCCACCACCTACTACAGCTACTTCATCCACGATGGCTGACTCCAATCTATTAGAGTCGGGATCGTGGTCAACATCGGCTCCAGCCGGTGCGCCGCCTGTCTTGTCGCTGCCGACCGAGACTTCGATCACTAACACCACCGCGACCATCGGTTGCACCACCGATGAGGCGACGGGCACCCTGTATTACTACGTCAGCAAGAGCGCGACCGCGCCTAGCATTGCGGATCTCAAGGCCGGCACCGGGGCCGAAGCCTCAGGCTCACAGGCGTCTCCAGGAGTGGGTACGGAGACTTTCGCCCTCACCGGCCTGGATGCGTACAACACGTATTACTCCTACTTCGTGCACAATGACACGGATGGGGACAGCAACGTGCTGGAGTCAGGCCCCTGGGCAACCACAGGCACCTACAGCGACTTTTTGGCTGCCTTGGGTGCAGATCACCACTGGGACTTCGACGGTGACTCCCTGGACCAGATTGGTTCGGTCAACGGAACAAACACCTCGATCAGCTTTGCTGCCTCAGCCATTGCTGAAGACGCGACTAACTGCGCAGAGACTAACGCCACCGGTGACCGGGTAGCCCTGGCGACCACGACCAACATCAACAACTCCGCTCAAGAGCGAAAGTGTGTCATGGGCACGTTCATGACCACCGCGGTCCAGCCGCCGCCAAAGCGGATCTATGGTGAGGGCAACAACACCACCTGTTTCCAGCTGGTCATGTGGGTGGGCAACTTCACGATGTTTGAGGCCACCGAGCCGACCAACTTCCCTGACGGCTTGCAGGTCTACGGTCCCCGCGCAGAGCTGAACCGCGCCTATCACTTCACCATGATCTTCGAGGGCAACAACTACGGTAACGAGATCCGGTTCTACGTGGACGGCGTGGAGATGGTGGACGCAGACCCGGCGGATCGACAGCCTGACACGGCATCCCTGGATGCTCGTGGTGTCGCAGAGTTCGCTGATCCTGCCGGCACAGTGGGGGTGGGCGGCAACGTCGTCCTCCTGAACGCGCCCGTGAATGGCCGATACAACCACTGGGCCACGTGGGGCGACAAGGCTGAGGCGGTACTCACTGATGCACAAGCGCGTGAGGCGTTCGAGAAGAGTTGCTTAGCCAACCAGACCATCAGCACGGGCACTGAGTCTGCGATGCAGACGGCCCTGGATGCCATCGACAACGAGGAGAAGGGCAACCACCCCTGCTGCATCCGAATCGAAGGCAACACCGGTGATACGGACTTTACCCTGGAGGGCAAAGGGATCACTTACGACTCCAGGGCCAGCATTCACGTGCAGTACACCGGGACAGCCACGCTGACCTGGAGAGACAACATCGACTCCAACACCACGATCTTCTCCACGATTCGTGGCGGAACCATCGTGGTCGAGCGTGAGACCAGCCTGACACTGAACGGCTTGGCCAACCCGACTGACATCCGGGTGTTCGAGGCCGGCACCACCACACTGATTGACTCCGAGGAGGGCATCACTGACGGCGACTACTCAGTAAATCTGTACCAGACATCTGTGGATATTCGGATCATCTCCCTGGGGGAAAAGATTTTCTCTTTGCTTGCGGTAGACACCAGCGCTGACACGACGCTGGAGTTGGCTCAGCAGACCGACAGGAGCTACGAGAACCCATGAAGAAAAACATCAAGATGTGGGACAACGACTGGACCCTGCACGCCGAGTGGAGCGACCGCGCCCTGGATGATGAGGACCGCTATGCCGAGGACAGCATCATCCTGCACGTGTGGATCAACATTGACCCCAACCTGACGGATCGAGAAAACAAGAAAAAGTTGATGGCCAAGATGTTCGACGCCTACAACGAGTGGATTCAGGAGACCCGGTACTAATGCCTATTTCTCACGTCGGCAGTAACACGCAGGACAGCGGCGGTGCGCTGAGCCTGACGTTCACGGTGCCCCCTGCGACGACGACCGATGACCTGATGTTGGTCGAGGTGAAGCAGTCAGAGAACACCACGCAGCGGATTTGGGATGATGACGGCGGCGGCGGCAATGGCTACACGCGGGCGGCGTATAACCGTACCACTTCAGGACGCGACCAAGAGACGGCTATTTACTGGAAGTTCGCCACCAGCGGGAGCGAGGCCAATCCGACGTTTACCTGGGCATCAGGCGTCACGACGGAGCCGATGTCTGGGATCATGGAGGTGTATCGGGGCGTCGATAAAGATCTTTTCAACAGCACCTTGGTGAAGTTCTTAAGCGGCACCAATGATGCCAACCCACCTAATGCTCTAGCGGCACAGATCCAATACGACGACTCATGGGTCGTAGTGTTCCACGCAGCGACTCACGATGACATCTCCACAGTGGCTGCGCCGACCGGCTTCACGCTGCGGTCGCAAATTTGGAACGGCACCAGCAATGACCACCGCAACAACTTTTCTGCCGACATCAGCAATATCGACGTTGCGGACAATCCCTACACCCCGCCAGACTGGGGACACAGCGTCCTTAACACCACCCCGGAGTATCACTGCTACACAGTGCTGTTGCCCGAAGTTCAAGCTATTGCCATCCTGGGTGGAACGGTTCTCGACGGGTTCAATTATGGCGACAGCGTAACGGTCACAGGAAAAGGCTTTGGTGCTTCTCAGGGCACTGGCAAGGTCGAGCTGTGGGATGACACCAGCGGCACCACTAAGACACTTCAGACTGTCACGTCTTGGTCTGATACCAGCATCACCATCACCACAGTTCAAGGCTCGCTGCCCAATGATGAGACCGTTTACGTGGTGGTCACTGGCCAAACTAACGGTGAATCTAACAAGGTGCCGACGACGGTCGGTGTGCCACCCTACGACGATGCGGTTGGCAACACCAACCCCGATCACAAATGGACGATGCAGAACACCACGGCTGACTCTGGATCTGCGGGAAATACAAACCCGCTCAACGCCGCTGGCTCTGTGGGCACACCTGACTTTGTGACGAGCCCGCTGCTGTGTGACGGAGATACTCACTCGCTTCGCATTAACTCCATTACTGAGCGTTCGGAGATTGCGGACAGCGGAAACATCAACCTCGCTGCCCTAACCGAACGCACGATGGGCGGGTGGATCTGGCTGGACGGTATTCAGCATTCACTTAACGCCATCTACGAGGAAGGTGGCGGCGTCAACAACATCTGCATTCTGGTGGGCCTTGGCAACAAGCTGATCTTCTCCTATGCGGACACAGCCGATGACAACGTACAGGCGTTTTCAGACTTCGCCCTGGAGCCTGGACGGCCATATCACATCATGTTCCGCTTCAGCCACGACGAAGTGACCAAGGAGTTCGTGGGATTCATCGACGGTGAAGAGCAGAGTCTGACAGACGGCAACCCGATGACCTCAGGGGATCTTGACTCGCACAGCGGTGACCTGGGCTTTGGCGACCCAGATGGCAACTTGGAGGTGGGTGGAACCGATGTCGCGTTCGACGGGCAATCGCTCTGTTACTACTCCCGTTGGGCAACGTGGTCTAGCAACTCAACAGGCGGCGGCGCGAGAAACAAAACGACTGAGATCCGGGACATCTATTTCCGCCGCGGGGCTCTGCCCGATGACACCATTGCTTCTGGTACCGAGAGCGCCATGCAGACCGCCCTGGACGCTACGGCTGATGCCAGACCTAACTGGCCGCTCTCCTATCGCATTGAATCGCCTAGCGGCGGCGGTAATTTGACGCTTGAGTTAGATGACAAGGTGTTCGCGGACACGATCACCGCACACCTAGAGTGGCGCGGCACTGGTACGTTGACCTTGGTGAACTTGGGCACCTCTAACATCGACCAGACCAAGTGCTTTTCGCCCTCGGGCGGGACGATCAGTGTGGTGGAGAGTGCCGACATCACGATCACCGACCTACAGAACCCGACCGAGGTGCGCATCTTTGATGCCGGTACCACCACAGAGCTGGCCGGCCAGGAGAATGTCACCAGTGGGACGTTCACTGCTAATATAGGGCTCAACGTGACGACCTCCGTTGATGTGCACCTCATCTCGAAGGGCTACGTCAACCGCCGGATCGAAGCGGTTAGTATTGCTTCAGGGGATGTAGGGATTCCGGCGCAGCAGCAGCTGGACTTGAATTACGAGAACCCTTGATATGCCTGACGCGACTTTTGACGGCGACAATCTGGTAATCACCCTTCCAACCGGGGAGCGTGAGCTGGACGCAGGGCGTGACCTCTACAGCGCCTGGAAGCGTTGGGTGGTTGGTTCAAACCGGCTGGGGCTCCCTCCCGCCTTCCGTACCATCGCGGGCGACCCGACCAAGCCCGGTCAGGTGGTGGAGCCGTACTTTTTTCTGCGCAACGACCTGGGCTGGCGCATCAGGCCCTCTGAGGAGGACCAGGAGACGGTCATTGTCGGCAACCTCTACCGACAGGATTCGGCCTTGCCGCGAACGGTGCCGACCGTTGGGAGCTTCAACGCTTTCCTGGAATTTGAGGTATCTCCGAAGGCCACCGTGGTCCAGGAGATCGTGGACACAGGCTCTGGCCTGAGCACCACTCAGGCTACGTGGCTGGAGGAGCTATGGCAGGAACGGGGCCTGGACAGCAGCAACCCGGTAACCGCAAACAAGACTCTGGGTACGGTCACCTTTGGTAGTGTGACCATCGACATCACGGGCGACGGCTTCAACACCAGCACGGCCACGAGGCAGCCGTGAGCGGGATACCTGACGCCATAGGGATCATCACGATGGGTCGGCTGACCACGGCGGGCCTGCACCCGCCTTACAGCTACATCATCCGGGGCCGACTCGCCCTGGCTGTGCTTGAGGAGGGCGGCGGCAGCAGCGGTGGCGTTGCCAGCATAGGGGAGGAGTACCGCTACCGCAGAGACGAGATCATCAGCGCAGAACAGCGAGCCAGGATCGAGGCTGATGACCGAGAGATGCTGGAGATCCTGATGCTTTGGACCATGATGCGAGGTGACCTATGAGCCTGACCCGCTGCCTGAAGAAGATGGGCAAACTGATCTCCCCGGAGGACGCGGCTCAGCTGCGCAGCCTCCAGGCTGACTACCGGGCTGATGGGATGTCTGGTGACGAGGCGACCAGGGCAGCGGTCCAGAGCCTCCTGGATGGCGCTCAGGCGGACAGAGACGGCCTCCTGGAGCGTATCAGGGCTCAGGGCGGGGATGAGGAGCAGCAGATCACCCAGACGGCCACCAGGACGGCCCCAGCGCCGATGGCACAGCGCCGCGGCCTCAACCCTAACCCAAACTTGATCGAGCAGGTCACGAGCCCTCAGTTCAGTCTGGCGGGCACCATGGGCGGCTCCAGCATCGACGCCACCATCGACAAGGCCGTTAAGCCCAGTCTGAAGCACACATCCATGCGTGAGCGCTTTGGTGAGCTGGTGCAGTCGATTAACCGCGGAGCCTTCGAGGAAGGCAAGTGGTGGATCAGGCAGATGGCGTTCGACTCCTCAGCGCCGATTGAGCGCCTGGAGGTGGACCAGTACGGCCAGCTGCTGGATGCCAAGCACTCGGCCTACAAGATGGCCAGCCTGACCAAGAACATTGGTGGCGTCATGCAGCAGGTGTTCAAGAGCGGTATCCCGATCTACGAAGACGGGCAGTTCCAGATCGACCCGGAGCGCACCGGCCTGATGGAGGCGCTGTCTCCGCTGTTCACGCACCCGGAGGGCGATAAAACCCGCGAGTTCGAGGCGTGGGCTGTGGCTCACCGGCTCAACCAGCGATCTGACGTGAAGAGCCACCTAAGCGAGCAGGAGATCCAGGATCTGCTGGCGCTGGATCAGCAGTACGACGGGCTGTTCTCCCGCATCAACGACGCATGGCAGGAGATCAACCAGCAGGCGCTCCAGCTAGCCATCGACCGCGGCGCTATCAGCCAGGACATGGCGGACATGTGGTCCAAGTACGACTACATCCCGATGTTCCGCGCCATGGAGGACCTGGAGTCTATCGACAGCGGCGTCTCAGGCCCCAGGACCAAGGTGGGCTTGGATGGTCAGTCGGTGGACTCCAGGCGGCTCAGGGGCCACGACACGGCCAGGGTCGAGAACGTCATCGAGAACATGGTGTTGAACCTTGCCAAGATTCTGGACGCCTCCTACAAGAACGAGGCCATGCGGCGGATTGTCGCCCTGGCGGATGGTGGGGTCATGGAGAAGATCCCCATGAAGCACAAGGTTATCCGGCTGAAGACCCGTGAGCTGGCCAGCGCCCTGGTGAAGGGCGGGATGATCGTTGCACAGCCGCCGGCCCGTATCCAGAACCAGGGCCATAAGGCCATGGAGAAGTGGATGCTGGAGGAGGGCGAGAAGCAGGTCAGGGCCATGACTGAGGAGCAGCTGGAATCCTGGAACATGTTCTTCAGACCGCAGGCACCCATGGGTGAGTCGGTGGTTAGCGTGATGGTGAAGGGCAAGGCTCAGTATTACCGGGTCCACGACATGCCCCTCCTGAAGGCCATCCAGCAGATTGGCCACACACAGATTGCTGGAATACTGGGCAAGCTGTTCCGCGGACCCAGGCAGCTGTTGACCGAGATGGTCACCCTGGACCCAGGTTTCATGATCGCCAACTGGATCAGGGACTTCGGCTCCACCATGGTTGCCGTGGACGCAGCGCGGCCCTGGAGCATGATGGCGGACGCTGTGGGCAGCATGGGTGAGATCTTCAACGACGAGGGCCTGATGAACGACCTGCGGGCTGCCGGCGGCACCACCACTGGCTGGTACAACCCGCTGAAGCCCGACGTGATTAACGTGTTCGATGAGGCGCTACCCTTTGCTCAGAAAAAGGGTGGGACCGTGGTGAAGTCGGCCAAGGAGCTGTACAAGATGTACCGGTCCATCGGTCGAGTGTCGGAGCAGTCCAACCGCGCAGCCGTGGCCAAGGCTGTCCTGGCCCAGGGCGGCTCAATGGCTGAGGCTGCATGGCAGGCCCAGGACGTGTTGAACTTCAACCAGCGTGGCTCGGGCACCGCGGTGCAGATCATCTCTGAGGTGGTGCCGTTCTTCAACGCCCGTCTCCAGGGCCTGTACAAGCTGTTCCACCGGGCGGCCACGGGCTCTGGCCAGATGTCGCCGGCTGCCGCGGCCCAGAAGATCTTTTTCCTGAAGGCCGCTGCGCTGGTTGGCGCTGCGCTGATGTACGCCGCCTACATGGAGGACGATGAAGACTTCGAGCGCCTGCCTGAGTGGGACAAGGACACCAACCTGCACATCTTCGTGGGCGAGGGCGAGAACCGTCAGCACTTCCGCATCCCGAAGCCGTTCGAGGTGGGCCTGCTGTTCATGACCGTGCCAGAGCGCATCCTGCGCAACTGGATGGGCGCAGACCAGGACAAGGTGACGGCTCAGTCCCTGGCTAGGGGCATCCTGGACACGCTGGCTATGAACCCCACACCGCAGCTGGTGAAGCCGCTGTACGAGCAATGGGCGAACCGCTCCATGTTCACAGGCCGGCCCATCGTCAACCTCAACCTTCAGAACCTGCGGCCTGAAGCGCAGTACCATCCCTGGACCTCAGAGACGGCCAGGGCGATTGCTGACGTGAGCGGCAACATCCTGCCCGAGTGGGCCAAAGACTTTGTGCCTGACTTTGTTCAGAGCCCGGTGCGGATCGAATCACTCATTCGTTCATATACGGGTACGCTGGGAGCCTACGTCACCCAGGTGGCTGACTACTTCGTGAGGGACGTGCGGGATCTGCCTGATGCGCCTGCCGGTATGGTGGGCGGCAGCAACCCGTTGACCCCGGTGATTGAGGGTGTGACCCGGCGCTTCTACCGCGGCGATCCCTTGGAAGCCCGCGGCAACCGTTACGCCGACCAGATGTACGCCTCGTTGCAGAAAGCCAACTCCATGTTCCGCACGTACAACCAGTACGTTGCCCAAGGCCGAGTCCAGATGGCCACGGATCTGATGGGCGAGAACATGAACCTGTTCAGCTACCGTAAGCTGCTCAACGACGTGAACAACCAGCTGCGTGAGCTGAATACGGTGGAGCGGGCGATCCGCTACCAGACCGGGATCACCCCGGAGGAGAAGAGAGCCAAGATCGACCAACTGACCAGGACCAGGAATCAGGTTCTCCAGTCAGTCGCGCCGATCCTGGAGATCCTTTGATGGGAAAAAATAGAAGGTTGAGATTACACCTTCACCGACGCCGCTTTCGAGCCATTATCCCAACGGTTCCACCCGCGGGTTCTGCCCTTGTCCACATGCTCCTATCAGGCGAGCATGTACAACGTCAACGCAGCCTTTTTGAATGGGTGGCCTCGCCCATGTAGCAGTGGCATCCTCGGCAGCCTTGATTCCCCGGTGCGCCGCTAAACGCCCCGAGTGCTCTCCCCTACCAACACCCGCAGCCGTGGAGGCGTTGGGTGACCCTGTTACCCGAAGGCCAGGGCATTATGCGTCTTTCTGTCTCACCGCCGGAAGCAGTCTTTCCGTTTTCATATGCATGATACCGGACAGGAATCGAACCTGTGACCGACAGCTTACAAAGCTGTTGCTCTACCAAACTGAGCTACTGGTAACCTACTACGATGCGCTGCTTCCGGTGGTTTCGATCCCGTGAGGGACCAAGATGCCACACACCGCTTGCCGTTCCCCTACCGGGTACTTGACCGTCTGTCACGACACTGGGGAATTAGCCCCGTACCGATCAAACTGCCGATTCGCTCTTGCCTGCCGGCTCGAACTCCTGGCTACTCTTTGGCGTCTACCTGCATCACTTACCCTGGCCCGACACGCGCTCCGCTTTTGGCAGAACGACTCCTCTCGGAGCTTCCCAGGCATGGTTATCCTGGTACTTCTAGCGGGAGGCATCGCTTCTCAGTGATCCCACCTCAGGAAGGTGGTCCCGGCGCTAGACCGGTCGCCTCAGCTTGCTTGGATGCGCCTCGTGAGAGGTGGGGTTGCGTAGGCTTCGCCCCTTTGGCCACCTTGCGGTGGTTGTGCTCCCCAAGCGGGAAAACGGACTATACAGAGGTCGCGGGGTAATGGCAAGCAAAACCCCGCTAAACTCATGTATCAGGAAATTGCTGCCTGCACGACGCCATGACCGCTACCGCAGCGGCTTCGTTGCGGGTCTTGATCATGTGCTTCTGAATGCACTCAGCGTAGGTGTCAGGCTGCACCAAGGCCCAGGAGAGCATCCACAGCAGGATGATCAGCAGGATCATCAGCACGGCCCCTCCCATCGCGTCCCTGAACTCTTTGGGTCTCATCCTTTCAGGTGGTCGTAGTTTGCGACGATCTTGGTTTTCCACTGATCAAACTCTAGCAGGTGCTCAGTAACTTGCAGCTGCTTCCAAAAAGACACGTTGACGATAAACCCGATGCCAGGGAAGCGATCCCCCAGCTCCATGATCTGGACATCGTTTGTCTCTGTCTCGACAAACTCAAAAGCGTTGTGAATCGTAACTGTCGCACTTGCTGTGACGGGGATGCCCTTCTCTTTCTTTGGCGTTCTCTTCATCTTCACAAAGCCTGGGCCTTTCTCGGTCGTCATCCAAATAGCGACCTGCTTGCCATCACGATCAACGGCAAACGTGAGGTAAATATCTTTCTCCCAGTTGATCTTGTTGGCCATCAGGCCAATGCCCGACAAGGTGATGTTGACGCTGGGGTTGGCTTTGCTTCTGGAGACCTCGATCCTGACGGCCTTTCTATCTTTCGTGTTGGGCCTGGGCTGGCTCCGAGAGCTTTTATAGCAATAAAAGCCTTGGTCCCTCAGGGCCTGTTGAATGCTGTTTGTTAACTGGTTGTTTTCCATGACGCCCTCCTCAGGCTGCCGCTGCGCGTGCGCGTGTGATAACGATAGGTTTACGGCTGATGGTCAGCCCTGGCACCTTCCGTGGCAGTCTGTTCTCCTGGTTCGCTTCCGAGATGAGTTTGTTCAGCTCCTTGAGCTGGAGCACGTCGCGGAGCTTGTCGATCTTCAGGTACTTCGCGGGCACCTTGGCGATGTCCTCAACCTCCCAGAGGTAGGACCAGCCGATGGATGCACCGCTGCCCAACAGGCCCAGCATCCGAATGCGCTCAGGCTTCTGCTTGCCCTCCTCCTCAGGCGGACCCACCAGCTCAACGATGGCTTCCTCCAGAACGGCGTCCAGATCCAGCAGCGAGTCTCGCAAGGGCTTGGCTTCACCGTCGATGCTCTTGCACGCAGCCCAGGCGGGTTTTTTGATCTCAGACCGCAGTTTGTCGAGCTGGGTGCGGACCTGTCGTGCGCGAGCCAGGATCTCGATGGCCCTGGCCAGTTGCTCTTCGGTCAAGTCATCTTTGACCGGTGCCGCGGCTTCCAGGATGGTGGTGATGTTCTCCATGGTCTCGTCGTACCGGGAGTCGTTGGTCATCGTGTTGTTAACTTCAGTCATGGCGTTACCTCACAGTTGGTTAAGTACGTCGGCCATTGGCATCTCCTCGAAGGGCCGACCATCTTCGAGGTGGGGGATGAACCGCTTCACGTTCTTCTCAAATTGCTCGTGAACGTAAGGGTCCGGATATTCGATCCAGTGCAGCTTTTCCTTGGTGATGTGCCAGTACACATACAGGTGCCAGGAGGTGCGGTTGCTGATCCACAGCAGCCACTGGACCTGGGCGCGGTGCATGTGCGGGATCGTGCCGGGGTCCTGTTTGTACAGGCGCTGGTAGGTTTCCCAGCGGGAGAGCTTGAACGGGCACTTGATCTCCAGGCCAGCTTCCAGGACCTCCTTGGTCCGGTGAGTGACCTGATGGATCAGGTTGTCCGGTGAGCCGCCCACCCAGGGGTAGAACGGGCTTTTCGGATCGTGGAAGCGCAGGAACCTGGAAGGCTCCAGCTCCCACTCAGGGTTCTCAGTCCAGAACGTTGCGGCAGCCACAGGCTCGTAGCGATGCCCGTGGCCCCTGGCCCCGCCGACCTCCTGGTCGAACGCCTCAATGGCGGTCCTGGGGTCCCAGATCTCGTCCAGCAATGTGTTCCAGGCTTTGGTGTTGCCCTTGAGAACGGTCTCAGCCATGGAGGATGTCAGCATCCCACCGCGGGCTTTGGCGTGCTCTGTGCGGTCGAGTTCAGTGCTCATGCCTCAGCCTCCTGTCGCTGCTTCAGCAGCTCGACACGATCAGAGATCCGCTCGCGGCACGCCTCGATCATGTCTACCGGCAGATCCATTGCGCCGCCGGCGTAGCCCATGGCCTTGGCTGTGCGCTCTACCCAGCTGGTGGCCTCGCGAGGGTCTTTGCCGGTGAGGTCCTGGGTGAACGCTACGAGCTTATCCATGTCCTGCTGGTTGATCACCACGACCGGCTCCTTCTCCTCAGGCCGGTCATCGAACTCCATCGGCTCCAGGCGCTGCATGTCCCTCTCAAGATCGTCCAGCACCTTGTTGGTGGGCCAATACTTGCGAGCGCGGCGCACGCAGCTCTTGCGGATCATCTCCTGGCCAAAGGGGCCGTCCCAAACCTTTTTGCTCTTAGCTGCGTTACGGCAAGCCAGGATCTGTTTGCGGTTCATGTACTCCAGGCCCCAGCCACCGTTTGACAGGCGGAAGTAGCAGAACACACCGGTCACCTCGCCGCGGTTATCGCCGCCGGCAGGCTCGAAGCTGAAGTGTGGCCCGTTCTCATCGGTCCAGCGCTTCCACTTGTCCTTCTCGTAGACCACCTCGCAGTTGATGTCCTTGATCGCGCCAGAGTCCATGACCCGGCGGATGAATCCCAGGTAGGAGATCTTCAGGCCAAACTGGATCTTGCCGATGTGCTTGTTCCAGGCGGGAATAGCGTAGGCCAGGGACTCGTGAGGGCTCAGGCTGAAACCCGTGTGAGCGGCCTCCAGGAGCGTCATGCGCAGTGATTCCACGTCAACGTCTTCCATGTACCGCTCAAGCGACTGCTTGTTGTTCTCAGCGGCCTTCTGGACGTGAGAGCGCAGGAAGTCCATCTCGGTACGAAT
>JAAUYB010223734.1_pt1 | contig 13670 bp, 11 predicted proteins | sample 7278071 | NCBI WGS metagenome assembly JAAUYB01 (sample SAMN14350121, study PRJNA611818) | marine sediment metagenome | isolation source: surface marine sediment (1.8m) | place: French Polynesia: Moorea | collected 2018-08
GCTGCTGGGGCCTTCCTGGCCATGCTTTTTAAAAAGTATTTGTCCACATAGCATTACCCGTGGGAGGGTCTCATGAGGTAGCAGTTTGGTTACATTTGGTGAGTTAGGTTATGTTAAGGAAAAATAGCCTTTTTGGCTGTCCTGGCCTTGCTTTTTTGAATAATGGGGCTATTTTGGGCATGGACACTCTTGGACACCTGGCCTGCTACCCTACTACCTTGGAGTGGTGCCCAGGGGCCCTGGTCAGCCACAATTCAGCCATCTGGGAAAAGTTAGGTCACGTTAGGTTACACTGACTTGCCTCCCCTGGGCTTTGTTTTTGGAAATCTTCATAAATTTCTTTTGTCAGCACGCCTTCGTAAACCTTTTTTGATGGCAGGCATGGGTTGGAAGGCCAGGGAGGGGTGGGGTTGTCAGGGGAGTAGTTCCCCAGGGGGTGAGTGGTTTTTGAACCGTCTGGAGGGGAGGGGGGTGGAGTCGTCATTATCTCCCCCTATGTATGAGAGAGTCCACATGCAGCAAAAAAATTCTGGTCTTCATCAGAAGAATAAAAAGGTTTTTTGGATGGAAAATATGTTTGCCTAACTGCAGAGCCTCGGACGGCAGGAGAGTCGCTAAAACCACACAATTTTTTGTGCATGTTCCACTCTACAGTGAGTGAGGGGGGAATTTTTTGGTCACTCACTTTACAAACCAGCCGTAGCGTGTAACATTTTCTGCTCAAGGCATTCCCCAAAAATCAGCCTTTTACCCTCGCTTCCCCTATGGGAAAACTTTCTTAAGTATTTTACGTGTGTGATTCATGTAAATTATAAAAAAATCTCGTTCTTCAAACATACTCCAATCGTATCCCTTGCATACAGTTCAGGGACGTTTACCCGGTGTGTCTGGCAGAGGCCTCTCACGAAGCCTTTGTTGCAAACGAAACGCAGCATTTTGATGTCGACGGACCTCATTCAGTTGGCGTAGGCTTCCATGACGGGAAGGCAGGCTGGTAGAACTCTGCAGCGAAAAATCAAGTGTGTTTTTTTTGTCTTGATCCTAAAGCTTTTTTGTACTTTTAAATAAAACATCCTTTTCGTACTCGAATTGTCTCGTAAGAATGCACTGTAGTGGTTTGGCCTCCTGGATGGCTGGCCGTAACTCCCGTTATGTTGGAAATTTTTTTTCGCAAGCATTCAAAATGGCGGCAACTGTTATCTTACCTCGTATGGAGAAACTTTTCCATGGTGCAGACGATCGCGAAAAAGAAGCAAGAAGACGACACCTATTTGTAGGCCTCTCGGCTTCCAACTAAACATATCCAGTCAGCGCTGAGCTGAGTTGCGTTTTCGTTTCTTGGAGCTGTTGTAATTTGACCCATTGGTGCCTGAGCCGATTTCACCAACTTACCATAGTTTTTAACTGTATTTTTAGCAGGTACAATTAAATTACACAAAAAATAGATTTGTCCGATCACTTTTGCGTTCTGCAACCAAACTATGCATGCAAGATGGAGCAGTATCAGTAGCAGAAGTAGTTGCATCTTCGATTTTTTTCTCCTATCGTTTTTACCTGCGGCCAAAAAGGTGATAGGGCGGATAAATGTTTTTGTAGGCCCGTTAAGTGAACGTGAAAGTGATAGAAATACATACGTGGGCGAGCAAAAGTCCGGTTTTTTTGCCTCGGGAGGGAGGGGGGAACACAGTACATAAGGTATTTTTGGAATTTGTACTTTACTACATACGGTTTGACCTTTTTTTCAGCTCTTGTATGTACTGTACTGTACTGTACTGTAGCCGCCAGACCTCACTGTATAAATTTTGAGTTAAATTACCTTTTCTTTGGACCTAAAAATTTTTCAAAAACATTTTCTTGAAGCTAAGAGTCATGTCGTTTTGGGAAATTTTTTTTGAGGAGCTGACTCCAGGGGTTCTCTCATAATTTTGGTAAAGAGTCAAAATTATGGGTCATTTTTTCAGCTCTCGTACGTACTGTACTGTACTGTAGCCGCCAGACCTCACGGTACAAATTTTGAGTTAAATTACCTTTTCTTTGGACCTAAAATTTTTTCAAAAACATTTTCTTGAAGCTAAGAGTCATGTCTTTTTGGGAAATTTTTTTTGAGGAGCTGACTCCAGGGGTTCTCTCATAATTTTGGTGAAGAGTCAAAATTATGGGTCATTTTTTTCAGCTCTCGTACGTACTGTACTGTACTGTAGCCGCCCGACCTCACGGTACAAATTTTGAGTTAAATTACCTTTTCTTTGGACCTAAAAAAAATTCAAAAACATTTTCTTCAAGTTATTTCTATATAAGGTAATCCTTTGGAAATCTTAGGTAAATTCTCGCTGTACGTAGTTGGAAATAGTATGTTCTTGTTCTGTGATTCATGAATGTCCGACAAATATAGCTTCTTCGCTCCCTCCTACTGCGCTTCTTTCCATCTTCTTTTTCTACCACCAAACTGTTGCTAATTCAAGCTTCCTTCCGTAAAAAATCGTTAGTTCCCTGCGCGAAGTGACGAGACCAAAATGTCTTCTGTAGTTGGAGCAATTATTCAAGATGCTCTGAGTGGTCATAGCCGTGTTACCCACAGTGTTGCTCTTAGTTTTCAATACCAGTTTCTGAGTACTCTCTTTGGTTGTTTCTGTCTTTTGAGCTCGTTTCCGATTGTGTCCAAAGACCATATTCAGTGCCTATGTGACCCCCTCAACATTTGGAAAGACACAGTAGAAACTGCATGCCTAACAGGAGATATTCAAAGCAATTTCACATATATGGGTACTACAACAGTAATTAATCACACAAAATATCATCTGATGCCTTTTACTTTCCTTTGGTTGATGGTGATAAGCACCATTCCCTCCAGAATTTGGAATGCTCTAAACAGTGACATTTACATCAATTTGGTGAAAAACTTGAAAAACTATAATCTAGCAGAAATCAATAGTAGGTGCACCCGCCTTGAGCTCTTCCTTTGCAATGAATTGAGCTATATTTCAAGACACTATATGTTTGTGCTTTTGGTTGACATTATTGCCCTATTTGTGTACTTGTATGAGATTTATTTCTGTAACTCAATTGTGCACAACATGTTGTATTTTTTGGTGCAGTGGATTTTGGGAGAAGAACCGAGATACACTGAACTGTTTCCCCAGAAAGTGTTGTGTCTTTTGTCAAAAAGGGCACCTGACGGAAATGAAGACATAGAAGAATTTTCGTGCATTTTAACTATGAACCTCATCTACCTGCATTTCTTTGAAATTATTTTTGCTGTATTGTTTTTTTCTGGGATTCTTCATCTCCTCTCAATCACATCTCACATCTTGATGCTCTCTCCGAAATATAGAAGGTAAGTTTTTTCATTGGGGAAAAAGAGTGCCGAAAAAATGAGATTTTGTTTTAGGTGTGCTCTTCCTTGCCTCCTTCCAAATCAATATTTTGCACCTCGAAAAAGAGAAAAGCTGCTCCAAAAACTGTCTCCTCCCGAATTTTTTTTCCTATCAAGACTACAAGCCGATGTTGACAGAACAACATTTTCCTTATTCTTACAAACACTAATAAACAACTCGGCAGGACAAGCAGAGGCGATAAGCGAATCCGGGAGACAAGAAGAACAATTTTAAAAGTTGCGCCAATACATCGTGACACTTACTGTGCCGCCCTGCCAATGAGCCAAAACGGCCAAGGCGCAGGCAGCCCAGGCCGAAACAGCGGAAGAAATGTTTACGAACGAAAAATGAAAAACAAAAATGACATTTCTGTGACTAAAAAAGAAAAGCAAACAAGTGACACCGTGTTACAAAGATATAGCTTAACATGGATACTGTTGTGTCTAAAGTGCTCGGCCATGTAATTGGCGATTCAACAAACATTTCTCGGCCTTCCCTCCGCCTTCTCCGCCTCTGCAGTTGGCTCTCATTCCTGGCGGCACTCTTCCTCGCATCTTCTGTCTACTTCGGTTCGCCTGTCATCTGTGTCGCAGGAGGGGGACTGCCCCAGGCAGTTCTCGACACACATTGTTGGGCAAAAGACAGGTAACAATTGATGTTTCTGTGCAAAAAACTTCTACCCATTTTACGCCACAAGACAGGGACCTTTTGCAGTCTCTCCTTGTCATTTTTTTTCTCTTGGTGACCCGTTTTGGTCGGCAAATCTCCCCGCCCCAAACAGCTTTCCAGTCTCCATGCATACACGGAGGGGATTCCAACTTCTCAGACGTCAAAAATGCTCATCACTGCTAGTAGTTTTTGCTGCTGTTCCCTTGTTTTGGTGCCATAGGCGGCCCAAAATTTTTGAGGGAAATATGTTTTTGTCAAAATTAAGATATAGATTACAGCCACTCTTGGCAGCCAGAAGAAGAATTTCCCCTGTGTCGCCCTCCCTCCCTATTGTGCAAGTGCCTTTCCTCCCACAAAGTCGAAAAGCCCCTCCCCTCCCTGGATTTTTTTTGCGATTCACTTGAGGTTCTTGACCCTACTCCCTCTTAAGTTTCCAGGCCATTCTGGATGGAAGAGCCAACCCTCAATCTCACCCTCCTCCTTGTCAAACGAAATTTAGGCAAAAATAATATTTTTGGGAATTGTTTTGCCCGCTCAATATGTTGCCAGTTGGCGGGAATGGGATAATATTCTTTGGGCCACTAAAGACCAAATATTTTGCTAATTTCTTGGTAAATATGTAGAATACTTTGGAGGATAGGACAAAATATTGGAAATTTTGGAACAAAAACCCCTTTCTTGCCTCTTTTGGCGCCCAAGGGAGTGGTGCTTTAGGACATAAAGAGAGGGGGTGGTTTTTCAGTCGTCATGGTGTCTCGCCCCCTACCTCCTGACATATGTTAATACCTCAAGTCCATATTAAGCAAAAAAACCATTTTTGACTGGCCAGGGAAAAAGGCACGACTCTCCGGTGATTTTTTAGATTTTAGACACCTACAGTCCTACGTGTACTCCCTCTTATTGATGCATAAGAGGGAGTACCCGTAGGACTGTGTCCCCTTCCCCTTCAATTTTGTCCACTTTTAGCAAAATATTGGCACTTGGGGGACCAACCAGGTACAGAAATTAAATAGTAAAACGCCTAATCTCGAATCCCATGGCCGTTACAGATGAAAAAATGCCTTCCAATTTCTTTCCGTATTGGAAGAGTTAAAATAAAATGTCATAATTGTGCGTTTATACATCCTAGTAACCCCTTTTTTGATTTGTTTCATTTCCAGACTTACATCAGATGTCCCTCTTTACCAATATACTCATGCAGCTGCCCTTCTTCAATCTGTGTTCCTCCTACTGCCGGCGTACATTTGGGCTTCAATCGAAGGAGGGAAGGTTTCTGCCACATTGTCAGGTAATTGGGAAAAAATATTCTACCTTTTGATGGTGTTGGAGTGTATTTAAACCCTTGGGGTACAAAAAGGGGGAAAGGGAGAGATTTTTTGGTGCCTTAGGTAATCCGGAGGAAGGGAAGGTGGAACTTTTCCTTTTTCTTTCATATACTGTTTTGGGGGCCCTAAATCGGTGCCTCTCGTAGACACTGTACTATCCCCCCCAAAAAAAATTCTTTTAGAGAAGTCACTTGGCCAAAAAGAATAAGCTGGCATTATACCCAAAAATGTAACGAGTGGGGCATTTTCCTGACATACACTGGGCTCACTTGTCGCAATGATTTCCCAGTTTCGGTAATTCCCGGAAAATTTGGCCGGCAGCAAACCTTACCCCTGAAACCCCAAGTCAAGGCCAAATTGCCTATTCTGCGGGACAGTTTATTGACCTCTACCGGTATCCCGAGAAAAAGTCCAGTTATTTTTTTTTGGGGGGGGGGAGATGACTTCTTTGATGTTTCGGGAAAGTACCGTGAAGCCATCCAGATCACCAGCGACTGAGCAACTGAGGGAGATTTTTTAAAAAATGGAATAGTTTTGTCTACTTTACCGGGAACTCAAAGGACAAAATGTTTTTGACTGGAGGAAATGGGTGGAAAACGGACATTGTCTGATTCCTAGCAACCTTTGTAGGTCAGCAATAAAAAAATTATGCTTACTAGGGGGATCGGATTTTCGCATCAAAAAGGGACATTGCCCCCAATCAGAACTCATTCTATCGCACAAGATATTTATTGTTTTTCACCTTTCCATGCAAACTGTATAAATTGTGTTTCTTTTCCTAAAAGGTTGCCGAGAAGAAGACAAAGTGTGCAAGACGGTTTCTCGGATTCAACGCCTCAGAGGGAAACATGCAAGCCTGGTGGCAAGGATATTATTCATCGATCTTCTCTCCTTCCTCATTCTCGCGCTCTTGTCTCTTACCTACCTGCGGGTTTTTCAAGGAGACACCTCGTTAAGAGGTGCATTTCCAAAGGTATCCCAATTTTTAGTACCAAATATCAGTATTTTTTCATATAAAATTTATTTCAGGAAACATCATGCAAGATTCAAACCTTTGGCACTACAGGAAGAGAGAAAACAATCCACGCTCTGTGCCAACTACCCCTCAACTTACTCAATGAAAAGATTTTCCTTGTGTTTCTCGTTTCTCTCAGTTTTGCTGCTATTTCCTCTCTTATTTGCTTTTCTCGGACATTGTACTTGTGTGTTTCGGAAAATTCGCGAATTTTGCAGATTCGTTCTATGGTATGGAAAAGAAGATTGGCATCTTAAGATTCTTGTCAGAGCTTTTGAGAAAAAAGTGTACTGTGTGTACTATTGATACAAACAAAGCTTTTACCAATTTCCTTTTTCATACCAGCATTTTTTAGGCATATGAGATCTCGTACGATGATGTTAAAAGTTTGTTCCGTTCCGTACCATCCTATATTGGTCGAATTGGAGAGAGTTTTTTTCTTTCCCTAGTATTGCAAAACCTGGATGTTTTCACTGCAAATGATGTAATTTCAGAGATACTTAAGTCGCGTATTTATCACTCAGTTGAGGTCTGATCTGAATCGGAATGACAATTTGAAATATATTATTCCAATGCAGGTATTTGTACAGTCGGCCGCAACGGATGATTGGGGAGTAGGATTTTGCAAGTATAATACATGCTCAAGGTCAAGTTTGAGAGGGGGGGGGGTTCTATGAATATGGACCAGGGAGGTAGGTTTTGGGGCCGTACCGGGGGTGGGTGGTGGAATCAGGGCAAAATTGTTCTATTCTATGTAACTCTAAACACAGGAAAACATTTGTGTCTTTCTCCTTCTCTTTTCCGCCTTCCCTTGTGCGAGAAAATTGGTAGTGCGTATAGTGTGAGAGAAGAGAGGGAATCCTATACGCACTACTCTTTTTTTCGGTAGGGTGGAAAATCTACCGCTGATAAAAAAATCGGTAGTGCGTATAGTGTGGGAGAAGGGAGGGAATCCTGTACGCACTACTCCTTTTTTTCGGTAGTGTGAAGAAGGGTAGGGCGTAGAGTCGTTTCCTTTCGTGGGAGGGGACACAATTCGCCGCAATTTTACTCAAAATAAAATTTCGCAGTCTACTCCCAAAAAAAAAATCCCGGCATCTTTGCCGCACGTACACACGCCGATTTTAAACCTACAATACGGGTCGTATAAATGGGATGGGGTAATGTACAAGTTTCACTGAAGTTGTGCTGAACAATGTTGGTGTGCTGCAATCTATGTTATCACAAATATGTTGTAAAATGAAGTCTGGCCTGCCAATTTCTTCAATATATAAATTGGAGGAAATTTTCCTTTCTTTAGTCGGCGGGGGAATATCTTTCATCATCGTCCAAACAGAAAAATAAAGTGCGAAGCGGAGCTTTTGTTTTCGAGTTTCAGGACAGAAATCCCGCTGGGAAAAAGAGGAGGGATCTGGTCAAGAGAAGAAGAAACCGTGAAAGTTAATTGATGCTTTCCTGTTTTCCTCCCACCAACACAGACTCTTACTCCCTTCTTTCTCTCGAGGAAACAACAGGTCGCATCCGCAACCTGCGGTGTTGCGCCCGCGGCATTGAAACAGTGCTATTTATGGATGGGGAGAATATTTTCGGTCAAGTTTGGTGGTGGAAAAGAGGGAAAATGAGTGTCGAAAACTCGTAGGCGTGGACAAGTACAACGGGAGGGAATACTGATCAGTTAGTATCCCTGGGGAACAGTTTTGTGTGCAAGGGCAAAGATGCTTGCACAATTTTCTCCTCAATTGCGTCGTTGTTGCAGCGAAACTCCCGTCGCAACAGGTCGCTGCTTCCTGGGTGGACGGTGCGGGCAGCCACAATTATCGACGGCAAAAATAGCTCTATTTGTGGAGATGAGAGAATAACATTTATGTGGATTGGTAAAAATGCTAATGAAAATGCACATTGAGTGCATAACATCGCACAAGAAAATCTCCCAAAATGCATTTACAACTCTCTCTTTTTATTGTGCGTGTCAAAGAAACAACGAGATGTAAAGGGGCTTAAGGGAATGAGGAGTGGTACTCCTGTGCTGCGAAACTAGCCAGGGATATGGGGGGGGGATCAATTATAATGATATGAGTATTGCCCTCTTGCTTCCTGACGGAGTTTCAAATGCAATTATATATTTTACAACACATTGTAAATTTCCTGAACCTTGAGTAAATCAAAGAAGAATCCAAAAATTTGGAATAATTCAACATTTTTGATTTATCATTGGGCCAGAAATTCGAACTCAAAGTTGGGTTAGGGTCATCCCTAGGCCTCCGCCGCTTGGAAAATCCGGCGAAGAAAAATGCCAAAATGTGAAATTGGCATCTTTATATCTTCAGATTTTGTGGTATATTAACGGTGAATGTATATATGTTCGTAGGTGGTTGACATTTTCCTAGCCTACTTTCATGCAGAAAATTTAGTTATTTTATGTTTTTATTTTGGCATCTCTTGGCATAATTGGGCATATTTATCCCTTCGATTTTCTGGGAGCTTTTTCGCTCGCGGAAAGAAATTTCGAAAACGAATCCAAATTCCAAATATTGAAACTGCACAGCAACAAGGCCGGCTTGTGCGCGATCTGGAATACCACGAAGGCGACGAGCAGGTACACCTGCTGCAAGCAGGTGCAGAAGGAGTTCGAGTCAAGGTACCCCGAGGAGGGTGCCGCCAGGGGGAAACGCCGGGAACGTGAAGTTCTCCTCCCGCCGCGGCCTCAGTCCGGTCTTGGTCCCGGAGGAGTACGACGGCTACAAGATGCCCGCGGTCCCGGACAACTACCTCCCGCCCGTCCCGCTCACCACACCCGCGCCTGTGACGGCGGTCTCTGCGTGGGCGACGACGGAGGCGGCCACGGCCGCGGACCGCGGCGCGGCGACGACGGAGGTCGCGTGGAGGGCGGACACTCAGATACAGGTAAGACAGGTGTGTTCAAGTGAACTGAGCAAAGAGCAGGTCTAGGACTGCTTCATGTCGTTTTTCTTGTTGTTGCTAACCAACCCTCAAAACGACCTCCTACAAAAATCTTTATAAAATCAAAGTTGTAACTCTTGGTGAAAAAGGACTTCGTGCAAAATTTGGGCCCGATATGACGTAATTTTGCCAGAAAAAAAATCGCCAAAAATGATTATGTATTTTTAGCCATTTTATGGCAATTTGGCATGGACTAAACAATATATTTTAAACATGTAGGACACCACGATGGCAGCGCCTCTGTGGAGCCTGGTGGCCCTCGGGTTCTTCACTCTCCTGTGAGTAAAAGGGTGACATCAACTTAAATGACAATTTAATCATGTCAAGAAAATATATTATTTTACAGCGTCCTCTTGGTCTACCTGGCCACCAAGAACCTCTCCCCCTGCCACCTGAGGGTAGTCCGTTCTCTTCAGGCAAGATAATTCCCAATCAATTATGTCATTATCTGTTTACACAATTAAAATATTTATGCAAGAACGTTTATATATTTAGAGCGCGAGCTGCTTCGGGGTGGAGGCGGTCCTGGGGCACAGGGCCACGCAGGCCAACGGCTCCTCCGCCGAGGTGACCGACGGGGAGGACGGCGGTGCCCGCGCGGCCATCGCCATGGGCGGGCGGGGCGACGAGGTCGCCGTCGAGGGCGAGGACGGGGGCCCAGTCGCCGTCGAGGGCGAGGGCCCCCTTGGGATCGAGTTTGAGGTTCACTTTATCAATAAGGGCATTTAAATTCGTATTTCCAAAATAATTTTCCCCTAGGCATACAGAGTGCTTTTCTTTATGAGACTGACGGCGACCGGCGTAATGGTCGTAGTTGTTGTTGATGTTATCATTTTCTTTTCGAGATAGAAAAATTTTCATAAAATAACAAATTTAGACCCTAACGACATGATACCCTGCAAAAAGTTTGGTGGCTCTGTAACCAGTACTTTTGACAAAAACAGCAAAAAAACAATTTGACGGTTTTTGACCTCAGGCTCACCCCGCACTCCTCGGCCCTGACGCCTGAGCGGCCGCTCGCCTACAAGATCAAGTACCCGGAGAACTTCTTCCTGCCCAGGGGCAACCACGAGTGGAGCTCCAACAAGGGGCTAAGGCTGTTTTACACATAGGTGGGCATACATACACAGTCAATTATATAAGCAAAAAAAAATAAATTATGTGTGTTCTTTCCTGTACGCAGGTCGTATATGTTACACTCCAGTGCTATTGTTTACAGGTGAGGGCACTTGTATGTGGGTTTAAGTAATAGGTTTCTTCTTCAATTAAAATTTTTATTCCAGATTGACGAATACAATTCAACCTGAGCACACTTGGACGAAATGGGGGGGGGGGGGATTCTTTTTGGCTTGGGTATGTAGCTACTACAGTTGCAGTGTATAGTTACAAATTTAATTTTACAACCTTTTTCTTTGGCCTCATAGAGCGCCGCAGAGCAGGTTCCTCCGGTTCGGGAGCAGGTGCGGGTGTGACAAAAGTCTCATCCTTGCTTTTTGATGATCGGGGCGAAGACAAAGGGGTTTTGGTAAGGGATTTTGTTAGGGAGCGAGCCCTTTCTGCAAGCCCTTTAAGAGAAAAGATACTTGAGGTGTCCCTAGAGGGTTGGGATTTTGGCGAGGACTCCTGTGAAATATTGGTTTGCTTCTCATACGCCTCATCCCAAATCCAGTCGTCTGGGCCAAAGAGATCGGAATAGGGTAGGGAGATCTTTGTCTTTGCAGATCCCCCGGACATAGGGCTTCTTGGATTTGGCGTTATTGTAGCACTTCTTGCAGCAGGTGTGTTGGCACCTGTTGCAGAGGGTGCAGAGGGTTTTGTGTGCGCGCTGGGAATTGCTCCCCCTGTGCGTGCACTAGGTGGTGGGGCTCCACCCATAACTGGAATGACTGGTGGCTGCCCCCATGTATGGCCTCTTTGGCCTGCTGCAGGTATTGTAGTGGGTGGGGTTGGACCAGTGTGTGGACCTGGTGCCTTTATTGCTGGTCCCTGCACAGGTGGCGGAGCTCCGCCTCCTGCTGATGTTGTAGAGGAGGATGGAGGAGCAGACATGGGCGGTGGCGCCATGACGTCCTCCGTTTCTCTTTTCCGCCGCAAAATACGGTATGGTCTGGATGCTGGAGAATTGTCCTCTGGCACCTTGGCTTGAATAGCCTTCTTATCTTGCTCATACATTCCAAATTTGTCCGCAGGTTTCCTTGGCAGGAGATCTGCGTAGTCATTTACCTTGAAATGCTTTAAGCGGGATACATGCACTCGCTGCTGCCTTTCGGTGGGATGGGACAAATTTCTGATTACAGCTAGTCGGCGGTACACGGAAACAATTTGGTACAAATCCTTAAAGTATCGTAGGTCGTGCTTCCCACGCACTTCATTGCGCAATAGAACCAAAGCACCTGCCTTGAGAGGGGAAATTTTCTCAATTTCGTCATCCTCTTTGGCTTCTGCATCCAACTTGGCATGGGCTGCATCGATATATTTACGTTGACGAAGCAAGAACGCATCTGTTTGAGTGCTTGAGATTCCAAGGGATTCTAACAGGGTGCGCAAGCTTTCTGACGGCATGCGTTGATATTGGACCTCATAAGGGGTAGCATATATATGGGAAATTTTTGTTTCTCCCTTTTTAAGAACAGGGTACCTTCGTACAGTACAGTTACACATGCTGACTGCAATAGGCAGCAGTTGCGGCCAGCGTTTTTCCGGGAAAAGCACTTTTAATCTTTTCATAGTATATTTGATCAGGCCGTTTGACAACTCCACCTTAGACGCTGATTTACTATGATATGGAATTGACAGTTTAAGATTTTTGACACCCTGTTGAAACAGAAACTCACGCACTCGGCGGGAGCGAAGGAGATTTGTTGCATTGTCGGAATGGAAATAGGTTGGTGTTGCACTCGTGAATGTGAAAAAGTTCGTTAGTGCACGTACTATTTCTGTGTCGCTTTGATTTTTTAGGTATGCCGCCCACACAAAGTTGCTTTTGCAATCAACTAGTGTGAGAAATGAATCAAGGTGGCCACCCCCTGCAACCCCCCCTTGTTTCCAGTTTCCCGACGGAAGCTGGAAAACGTCAATGCTGATTGAGTCAAGTGTGTTGTTGACGTGGGGGTGGTGGCCCCCACGTAGGCGGGGGATATGTGTAGGGTTAAAATAGCGACACCCCTTGCATGTAGAAATCAGACTAGTTATAATTTCAGCTGCATGATCGGCATAAAATAGTTTTTTAAACATCTGAAAAATACGTTTTGGGCCAGCATGAGATAGTGAGTGGAGCAATGCGCATTGGGTCACAAGCAAGTTTAGAGGTAAAACTAACTTGAACTGGGAGAGCTCGTTGTCAGTGGCACCTTGAATACGTTTGGCTAGTAGCTTATTATCGTGCACAAGCTTGAATTTATTCAGCCTGCGTGGAATAGGATGTTTACTGCTGGTGAAGTTCTGGAGCTCTTCAATTATCCCTTTTATTGTCTTGTCTTTTTGTTGCTCTTCAAAAATTGTGTCGAGTGACAAAAATTGCAGTGATTGGTGTATTAAGTAGGGATTCGATGCACGAGTTATGTCGCTGAGACTGGCTTCGAACATGTCTGCTGATGTGGCCCGATATGACGGCACGTACAGACGGGGTTTTTTCTGGTCCCCTTGGAAATTAAATGAAATATGATCTAATATATCATGCGATGATTTTACAGTGGGCACAGTAGTGTGGTTTTGAGCCAAAATGTTGTCTTCTAGATTCTCAATTGTACCTACAACAACTAATAGTTCATCGTCCGATACGTCGGAGAAATTTGTGTATTTTTGGGTTGTTTCTGCTACAAAGTCGAGAATTTCCTGTGTTGATACTACTCTACCAGGCTTAGACCAGGACTTGGGCAGTTCTGGCCCCGCGGTCCCATCTTTGGCGGGTGGGTCCATGGTGACTGTGTCCACAGGAGTTTCTGCATTGCTACCTTCAGGCAATTTATGTGCTCTGGCAGCAGAAGCAGCTTGTAGTTGTCTGCTGTAATGGTCGCAAAAACGTATGCGGGGGTCTGTGTTGTCTAGGTGTCGACACAAAAACCCCGGCTTGAACGAAATTAGAGAATATGCCAGGCGCGAGAGAGGGCTGTAAGGCGTTGCTGTTTCTGCTTGTTGAAGCAGCTGCACTGCTACCTTACAATCAGAGTAAATTACAAGGTTCTGTACCGCCCAAGCCTTCGCTAAAGGCGGGCACTCGTTTCTATCTTCGTTTCCTCCTGTAAAATATACGGCTGGCAGTCAGTCTGCGGACACTGAAGCGAGAGGGTCGGACTCCTTATTCTACGGACGTAGGAATGAAGGTAA
>JAAUYB010107596.1_pt1 | contig 13669 bp, 23 predicted proteins | sample 7278071 | NCBI WGS metagenome assembly JAAUYB01 (sample SAMN14350121, study PRJNA611818) | marine sediment metagenome | isolation source: surface marine sediment (1.8m) | place: French Polynesia: Moorea | collected 2018-08
ATATCTCACCAGATTACTCCTAGTGTCTACTATGACTGACGGCCTGGTTGGCCTCCGCTGCGAGAGAGCAGCAATCAGGTCTTGCAGACTGTTTCCCGCGCCGGAGCCAGATCGGGCGGGACCCTCGCTTGCCTCTCCTCCCTTGGAGGCCCCGCTGTTGGGCTCCAGGTCGAAGAGGGAGTCTCCGTCTTGCGCGTCGCAGCGGTGTGAAGAAAAACTGTAAATGGATTATGTTTCCGTAATTGTCCTATTCTAATTGTATTCGCTATTCATACCATAGAATAAGGAAGAAACCGCCCACGACTGCGCCGGCCGTTGCCCGCCGGAAAAACGAAGACGGGAGCGAATTGGACTGAGGCGGTCTCTTCCCTCCCATCTTGGAAGGGGCGAAATGGGTGTGGTGCTCGTTGCTCGAAACGGAATTCAAATTGTCTCTTGGAGACTGCTTTTCACGGTCGAATTTGCAGTAGGGGTCCCCAACTGGGGCAACTGACATCCTATAGTCCAACACTAATTAAGCACCGCCCTCGTAGAAACACCAACTGCTTCATGCTTCCAGAGTCCAAGCAAAGTCTTGACGTCTTTTGAGCTTCGGGGTACAACCCTTTGGAAAGGAATGCGGTAATACTGATGTTGATCAATCTTCCTTTATTTAGACTCGAGGCGGTGCTCTTGACATTGCACTGTCCCCTTACAGACTAGATCTGTGGCTACTGCTCGTCCTCCTACTGATTCCGAAAGATTCCACACACCCTCCTCAATCCCGCTTTTGGTCTCGACGACGACGACGACTGTCCTTCCTCCTCTGTCCCAGTCCCCATCCTCCATCGCGATGAGACACCCCTGACCCTGCTACGGATTCCGATCCCCTCCTCCCCCCCACTTGCGTCTCGCCGCCGACATTGAGTTCCGTGGTATTCCCTCCCCCCCTGCTTGCTCCTCCTCCTCCCCCGCAGCCGTGTCCTTTTCTTCCTCTCGCCGCGGAGATGAACCCTCAATTGGGTGGTCAAGCAATGCCGAATCACACATTTACAATTATCATGGTCCACGAAAAAATTCAAGGTACTCAAGTTTAATTCCTCCCTTACTGCGCTTAAAAAATGTTTTTCCACAAGTGCAAACCAGCCTTAAAAACATTGGAAAAACTTCCCCGCTCTCCTTCTTCTTTCTTTCTTTCTTTCTATGTCCTTCGCCCACGCGATAATCTGTGTGTCCCTTTTTCCTTCGGAGTAAGTCGTGCGGATAACGCGGGATGACAGACGGACGGAGCTCCTCCGAGGGAGATGGACCTCCGAAGAGGAAGAGCGGCTTCCAGACGGGGGCGGCGGAAGAGGAAGTAGGGGAAGATGCCTCAGAATAAAACGGGTGAGGATGCAAAGTAAACGTGTTTGTGCATAATAAAGGCGCGAGTGCGAAAAGCGAAGAATGAAAGAGAGAGATGCTAGAATCATGCACCAGTCATAATCTTTTCCCCCCTTAATTCCCAACGTTTTTTCGCGGTAGCACCTCAACTGCCTGTTTTAGATTTTGGTTTTTGCCCTCTCCACTCGTCATTCTCCCGGTCAAGGGTACGACTGCTACGGATCTCAGAAGAAGGCGGGTGAATGAGGGAAGAGGAAGAAGAGATGATTTCTTTCCGCCCACTTAACATCCCGACACGGCGGGCGCCTCTGCATGGGGGGATCCAGGGAGGGGAGAAGGACCTTCGCTCAATCCCCCTCTTCCCTTTGCGACCGACTGCCCCCATTCGCTCCTCGTTGCCTGGTGACCACGCGACGAAGAAGGGCCGATAACGGGAAAAAGCTTCTTCTCTCTTTCGCCCACTTTTCCCGAATTCGGGCAGAAAACGAAGAGGAGGAGGAGGAGGGACCTCCCCTGTCAAGATGGTATCTGACACCGCCGCCGCCGCCGCCGCGGCCCGGGAGTCTAGGGGGAAACTGGCGAGAAATGGGGCCGCATCTCTGGGTATATTCCTACCCATTTATGAGTGGATGGAAGAGGGGGGGAAATGGAGGGGGGAAACAATCTCTTGGGATCTTTCTGCCGGTGTTAGTACGAGGAAAAGGATCCCCATCCATGGCATCCGTCATCCACCTCCGCACGTCAAAAACGCGCCACTTTTTTCCCCTATTGCCCAATGTCGAGCCTTTTACTCGTCGTGCACAGTCCGAATCAGTCCGTGGGACAGGTGAGACAAAAAGCGTCCACCCTCCCTTCCGATGACAGGCGGGTATGCCAAACCCGAGAGAGGAAGAAGGAAGACATTCCTCTTTGTCCCGAACCGACTCAGACTGGAGGTCTGGCGGGGGAGGGGAGAAGGAATAGACTAGATTTAATTGATGTGGGAAAGGGTTGAGCTTCTATAGGGAAGGGGGGACACAAAAAATGGTGGATTCTGCACTTGGTATGCCGGACATCTCCTATTGCCCAACACTGACAAGTCGAGACAGATGGGGGGAGGAGGCAGGGGCTCGGATCCCAGTCAAGAAAAAAGGGGGCTCTAATTTCTTCATCAGTGGCGGCCGCTGCGGCACCTCATATCTCAAAGAGGAGTTGGGGAGGATGAATTCCTGTCTCACTTCCTCGACGGACGATGACGACGACGACTCTTAATAAGGGATTTGTCCTTGCCCCCCTCCCCGTTGTTTCTTTTCTACATCCTTCGCACGTAAATTCGTGGAAATGACTATGGCGTAGGCTTCTCGGCATTCCAGGAAATTGAGTCGGACTCGGCGGAAAGGAAATCATACAGTAGTGCGAAATCTGCTAAGGCTACAAAACCTATACTCAACAAATGCACGACAATGATACAAACTCCCTTTTTCTGCCCAAAAGAGCGATGCTCCCTAGCGGAACCAAACACTCAGAGGAAAATCGAGCACCCAAAAAACACCCAAAATCCGTTTCTCTCTCCAAGGTTTCCCATCTCCAATGTCAATCACGCGCTTCACTGCTTGTTTGTCGAATTCCGATCAGGCGCGCAATTGCGTCAGTGGCCAAAGCAAGGTACCCAGACTGTACCGTATGTCCCTTGCTTTTCTGCTTCCATCAGTGTCACAATGTAGCCAAACAAACAATGTCGAGACTGATGGGGACATTGCTATGAACGGACGGAGAGAGACTGTAAATTTTTACAGCGTTTAGCCTCCTTATCGATTCCGCTTCCGTAGAAGGATCTTTTTCGAAGGTTTCACAAGTGTCTCTCTTGCTCAGAGTACGCTGTGGCTGCGTAAGTTGTAACACACAATGATACAACGTACGTGGTACGGAGCACTAGACACTGATAAGACAAATATGCAGTACATTATCTCGCATCATACTTAAATTCAGTGTGTAACTGTACTGCAGCAGATGAAGTGAACAGCTGGTAAAAATCAACCATGAAAGACAGCCTTCCTCCACCGTTGCTGCTAATTGTCCTCCTCCCGTCCCTTTTCGGCGCTGGAGAAAGTTATAAGGCCTCTGAGGTGCGGACGTAACGTCTTTGGAAATAGGCATTGTCGCACTCAATGTGAAAAAAAAATCAATTACGCAATTACAGCCCAAGTTGGCCATAATTCTTGTGGATGGTTTCCGCTGGGACTATGAGGAGCGGATGACTGACGACGACCTGCCAATCATCAAGGCGCTCGTCGATGATGGAGTCAAGGTGGAGGGAAGACGATGCATAAATAATTTCCCTTAAAGCAATTTCGTTTTACTAATCCCAAACAGCCCGAGTACGTCCAGCCCATTTTCCCGTCCCTCTCCTTCCCCTCTTGGACTACGATCGCCACCGGGCTCACGGCGGACGAGCACGGGATTCTAGGGAATCAAGTAATAAACTAGGGCTGTTGTCTATTTATCTTTAAATCAAGTTCGATTGTTTTTTAAAAAATCTAGTTCTGGGATCCTGCCACCGGCGCAGTCTTCGACAGCCACGACCCTTCCAGCACCGCCGATCGCGACCTCTGGTGGTCCAAGCACGTCCCTCTGTGGACAAGCGCCACTGACGCAGGTAATTGTAGGCAACATGAAAGTTTAAAGCTGTAGTTGTTTTCTTTTCATTAAAGGCATTCGCTGCTCGCTCTACCAGTGGGGAAGGTGCGACATCCCCTTCGGAGAAACTGACACTGTACCCGAGAAGTGCACAATCTTCGACCATGAGGTGCAGTAAAAGCACATTTTTGAACGCTGTGAATAAAAATGCTCCTATCCAGATCAGTGGCTCCATGGCCCTGTTCGACTCGAACCTGGCTTCTGCCGCTCAAGACTTGGCCGGCGGCTTCGGCCTGGCTATGGTGTACTACAAGAACGTGGACCACCTCGGGCACCTCTACGGGCCGGAATCGGAAGAGATCGAGAGGGAGGTGCAAAGGGTGGATCGCAGCCTAGGGCTGTTCACGGCGGCGCTGGAGGAGCTCGGCATCAGGGACCAGACAAACGTCGTACTGCTAACGGATCACGGTATAAGATTGGACAAAAACATATACAGCACACAAACAAAGTTATACTGAAGTTTGTGAATTTTGTGACAAACAGGAATGACCGACGAATCCGCCAAGGTGAAGACGCAGATTTCCAAGTTTGTCGACCCGGACCTGTTCGACAAGATCGAGTACTCCGAGGCCTTCGCCCACCTGGCTCCGAAGAGCCCTGACCTGGTAGACCAGGTGGTGGAAGACCTGGGCGGGTGGCGAGGGGTGCAGGTCTACAAGAAGGAGGACATACCGGACCACTTTGGCTTCAGGGATGACGACAGGTAGAGAACCGACTAAACTTTCGATCAGACGCAGTAGGACGGTTTTCCACCCAGGATACTGGACGTGCTGGTGGTCTCCTCCGAGTTCAACATCGCTGCCCCTGACAACGATCACCCAGGAGTCTATCTTCCCGAGCCTGAAGGTGCAGCTGTTCGTTTGTGCTGTCTTTGTTCACTTTGAACATAATCCTTCACTTTCATTCCCAGATGAGGATGAGGAACCCGTCTCCATCACCACCGAAGGAAACGGCCACGGCTGGGACGACACTAGTCCGCAGAAGGGAGACTACATTGAGGGTAAATCCATCCGATTAAAATTAACGAGCGTTTCCAAAAATACTTCCTCCGCAGGAATTTATCCCGACATGAGGGGCATTTTCATCGCTAGCGGCCCCGCCTTCAAGTCTGGTGTCATAGTGGACTGGATAAAGCTGGTGGACGAGTACCAGATATTCCTTGAGGTGAACTATTTACTACATCCAAAGATGTTTTGGGCTAAAAAATATGTATAGGTGACGCACTTTACATTAAGGTTCTCGGAATCGAAGGCGAGGAGCACCAGGGAACTTTCTCCAGAATCGAGGGGATGCTGGCAGAGTCCGAACCGGAAGACGACGACGAAAATTCGGCCACACCTTTTCCCAAGAACTCTTTGTTCACAACCATAATACTGACTGTATGCACAGTAACAACAACGGGACTACTATATACGTAAGATATAACAAATACATAACTGGACGACTTTTGTAGGGTTGACGATACGGTTTTAAGGTCATGGTCATGGTACCTAAATACTTGTACCGATATTTTGTTCGGACTATATGCAATAGCTGCGTTATGCCGGAGTTGCGATGTATCTTGCGATGGCATATTTTTGTCTCCCATCATCGGTGGATCCGGTGGTTCTTCTTCCTCCTGAACTCGTTCTTCAGGGCGTTGCACCTCTCCAGGTTGGTGCGGCCGGAGCAACTGAGGAAAAAATATTGGGTATATATACGTATGCTTTGCTTTTTTTGTGGGAATATGTTGGGAGAATACTCACGCCTTCTGCAGTGTCCCCTTGACGATCCCCTTTGCCTCCTGCCCCTCCTCCTGCGGCGCCATGTCCGCGCAGATCTCCCCCACGATGCACTCGGCGTCCCACCCGAGGTCCTCCCCGATCTGCCAGTAGCGCGCCAGGCTCTCGTGCCACGGGCTCCCGCCTCCGCCTGCCCCGGTGGCGAAGGCGGAGAAGGGCGAGGGAGGGAACGAGGAGGAGGGGGAGGCGAAGTTCTTTCCCGCGTCCACCACCTTGTCCCCGCCCGAATTCATCCCCACCCTGGCGAGGGTGACGGCGGACTGGATGAGCACCATGGCGCCCACGCCGGCCATGGCGTAGCCCGCCAGCGTCATGGGGTCGTTGCCGCCGCCGCCGCCGCCCTGCTTCTTGACGGCAGTGGCGGAAGAGGAGGCGCCCTGTCGGTCCACGTAGGAGTTGCCGCCCACGTCGACGTCGTGCTTCTCAGTCAGAGGGGTCTGTTAATTTAAATTATCCGTGTTTTAGAGACACTTCGCCATAAATTTCCTTTCTCGGAATATAATTAATTACCTGGTATAGCGCGTTGTTGTCTACTCCGCCGCCCTCTCCGTCCTCGCCCTCCCCGTCTCCTCCTCCTCCGAACGGGTTCAGCAGCTTGTCCTTCACCTTCTCGCCGGCCTTCAGGACTCCCAGCACCTTGTTCTGCAAAAAAAAGTGACAAAAAAATTAAACCGTTTTATACCGGCTTTTTTGCGTCTTGGAGGTGTCGCAAAAATGTGTGTTTTTGTGGTAAAAAAATACACCGAAGAGGTTTTTCTTCCGCACGTTTTTTGCCCCATCCCTGTCGGATCAAATATCAACAACCCCTCTTCAACTTTTTCGGCGCTAGGAACAGGGGAGGGCGCAATAACAAGATCGTCGGATTGTGTCACCCCCCTATCCCTATCCATCCCCGAGGGCTAAAAAAATCTGTGTCATCTCCTCCCATCTAGTTCATGGAGGCATGACGATCGGATCCGCCATTCAATCGCTATGTTGGATTTTGCGAGGGAGAAAAGGAAAGATAGTTTTTTTTAAAAAAAAACCTATCCTTTGCTTTCCTGCGATGCCATAAATAAGTAGGGGAAGCGTGAGAGAAGTTTCGGCTGGCTCCCATCCATCCGTCCAATTTTCGGAGGCAAGGCCTCCTCAATTTTGATATCTACCCTCTTTTTCGCAATGTCCACTTTCGCTCCCATCCCCGATCTCTAAAGAGTTTTCCACACAAGTCATCCATATTTATACCTGAATCCCCTGCATGGTGGAGATGACGCTGTTCCCGATCTTCTCCAGGAAGGTCATGTTCCTGGCGTACTGGTACTTGACATCATCCTGGGCGGTGGCGGAGGCGCCCCCCAGCGGGTCATAAGGGAGCTGCTGCTGGTACAACTGCTGCTGCTGCTGTTGTTTGTCCAGCGTGGACTTAGGCACCGGCACCGGGATGCTGAAGGTGGGGCACCCGGGGCACATGGAGTAAGTGTGCTCCTTTATGACAAAGTCACCGGACTCGCCCTGTTATAAAGGGAAGTTAAAAAGTGAAGCAAAAACTGAAAACCATTTCGAAAAAACCTCCCCACCTGCTGTCCCGGCCCGTGGCCCCCTGCCCCTCCGTACCCTCCCGGCCCCACGGCAGCCGGGCCCCCGCTGTACGCCTGCTGCGTGTAGTCCGCCACTAGGCTGGTGTGGGTGTCCGCCGGCTCGTAGGTGTACGGGCTCCGGTCCGAGTGCAGCGACTCCTCCGCGGCCGCCGAGGCCGCAGCGGAGTCGTCCACCACGTAGTAGACCGGCCTCCCAGAGTTGGTCGAGCCAGCGTGGTAGGTGTAGTCGCGGGCCTCGCCCGAGGAGGAGGAGGAGGAGAAATCGTCGCGTCGCTCGGTCTCCACCGCCACCTGTGGGAAAAGGGAAAACGGGGGTGACAGTCCAGAACTTGTGCAAATTGGGTCCCGTTTCGAAGGAGAAAAGAATGTCATTGGCGAGATTGGCCTATACCTGATCAGCCAGGGCCTTCACCTCTCCGGGAATTTGGAATCCGGGAAAACCCTGTCTGGGCTGACGGGCGAGCTGCTGCTGCTGCTGCTGCTGCTCCTTCTTGAGCTGCTCCAGCTGCGCCTGCAGTATGAGCTCCTCCGTCCTCGCCCTCCGCTGAGTGGCCTCCTCGTTCGGAACGTAAGGGACGAAAACGTTGTTGATCACCCTCCCGTTGCGCCAAGTTATCTAAACAAAAACGAATTAATTAAATTGGGAAACCGCGAGAGTTACACGGATTTACCTTGTCCGACTCATCGTCCGGGACCCTGACCCCCTCCACCACTGTGTGGCCGTCGCCGTCCGTCCAAGTCCTGCCCCTCCTGCTGGTCGGGTTCGCCCCGTTGAGGTCCTTCACGTTGAGCTGGGTCGAGACGACGAAGGGCTCCGGAACCCTGGGCGGGAGGTGGCTCTTTCGCTGGCGTTGGGCGAAGTTGTGCTTGGTGATGAGGAGGGAGCGGATGTTGGGCGGGTTGTCGCGGGCTGCCCCGTCGCCTTCCGCGGAGGGGAGGGGAGGCGGGAAGGCGGAGGCGGTCGCGGCCGCCAGCGCGAGGAGAAGGAAGGCACTCTCGCGCATTTTGGAAGCCTACGGAAAAGAAAGGAATTTCATTTTCGTGGACAGAACGCAAAGGTTACGGTTTGTGACGCGCAGCCGGGACATATTTCCGTCCCTCTACAGATTTTCCCCTCTCCGTGGTCCGCTCCTTTCCAACTTATTCTTCCCTGTATGTTGAAATCTCACTCTCGTGATGGTTGAAGGGCGTGAAGTGTAGCACGGGGGAGGAAAGGAAAATGAAAGTTGTTTTCATTCCCAGGTCTCGCTCGCCATTTCAGGTACGTATCGTAATGTATACCACTTTGCACACGGGCTTTGTTGATGTGAGGAAGAAGGGCGCAGACAACTCTGCAATCGAGGAAACCCCCCCCCCTGTGCTCGCTGATATCTACAGGTGGAAATGAGACCATATGCCATATCGAATGTTTGCGGTGGCGCCCTCAATAGTATCGAACAAAGGAAGGGGGGAAACCTCAGGTAAATCGACACCATCATTTCCAAGATACGTGAGCTCGCACTCAACTAGGTTTCGTAGGGCCCACATGCCCACAAGATTTTCTCTCTTGTTTTCAACATAGGGTATGCCTCATTTTGGTTTGCAGCCACCTCTCCGTGATAGTCATCTTTCCGCCTTCCCAGCCATTGTTACCTAACCTTCCGTGTACTAAACTCGTAAACTTTTTTTGCCTTTCCCAGGGTGGTTCAAAGGAAAGAAATAAGAAGGAAGAGAAGGAGGAAGGGTGCGCTCCTTCTGCCAAGGAGTTTGCCCTCGTGCGCATGTCTACTTTCACCAATTCTTTCCCTCTCTCCTCCTCCTTCCCCACTTCCTCCTTCCAGCCTGTCCCTCCTCTCCCCTTTCCTTCTTCCCCTGTCTCCTGCTATAAGCCCGCAAAGGTAAAATGGATGAGGCGGAAGTAAAAGGAGATGGAGGGAAGTCAATTATGCCGTCTTTCTCGTACTTTTCGATGGCAAACAGCTACATAATCTTCTGTCTTGTTTAACATTGTTCTCTCTCACCTTTGTTTTGTGCTTGGTTCAAAGGAGGTCAGTCCTATCTATGATCACTGTCTGTCACTATCCGGAGTTTTAATATTCAAGGCTTCATCACAACTTTTTTTTTGTCTGGAACTGTGTATCTCCTCACGTGTCACAACTCACTCGCTATGATATAACCACCGAATCGTCCTCTCCCCGACCTCTCGGTTTGCCCATCTCAGGAGCATTGAGCAGAGGAGGGGGAACGAGAGACCCTCCTCTCCTCTCCTCTTCTTCCCTTCTATCCGCGCGTAGGAATCACCGCCGCCACATCCTCCCTTTTCCTCCTCCCTTCCTCCTCTTTGCGCGCGTACGGAGCCATAGGCCGGCTTGCTGCAGCCATAGACTGTACGCCTGTAAGGATAGGACTCCGCTGGAAAGAGGGGAGGAGGGAAGCGTCCTTTCTGCGTACGGGAAAAAACGGAGTAGGATCCGGTGCACATCCTCCTCCCCCCTCTCAATTCGCGGAGAGAGAGAAAGAGTGAGCAGAGAAATGAGATATCCACTCACATTTCACGCCCAATCGCCGCGCAGGCTGAGGCAATTAGAGTCAAGTTGCGCAGGAAAGCCGCCATTCAATTTCCTTTTTATCAGATGGTCACGCCAGAAGAGGGAAGTGGTGACATACGGAGTTGGGGGAGTGGGGGAAACAGGTGGCCGCAGAGAGGGGCAAAATGAACACGGTTTTTCGACTTGGCAAGGGGAGGGAGGGAGAGGGGGTTGCGACAGAAAAAATGGACGGAAAGGGGGGAGGGGGAAGGGTGAGCTCGGTGCTTGCTGCATTTCTGAGGTAAAAGGGGAGGGAAAGAATAGAGTGCGCTTGTGTGCGGAAAGGGGGGGAATCGAGCGTCCATGGATCGTTTCTTGACTCTCTCACTCTTCCGTTCCTTCCCATGCCTTGACCCCAGGCGAACGATTAGCGGAAAAAGGCGAGGAAAGGGATTGTTTGCACACACTCTGTGTGGGAAAGCAGAATATTTTTTTGCACAGCGTTTTCACAAAGGGGCAAGCATAAGGTACCAAGCTGGAAAGAGACCTTGCTCGACGCCCCTACGGAAGTGCCTTCCCATGCTATAGCAGCAACAGGGTGACCGCAGCCAATGTCACGACAGGGAGGAGGGAGGGAAACTGCATCGTGAGCTTGCGGACAAACATCTTTCTTTTGCAGGCGGAGGGTTCGATGGGGGTGCACTTGTTGTATTTCGCACATGCACGTTGCGAGATCCAACAAAGCCCTGGCGAAAAAACAGAAGTCCCGTTTCTTTTCTTCTCCCCTCCTCCTCCTTATCTCCTCCTCCTCCTCCGATTTCCATGTCTGTGGTGGAGCACAGAACAATCCGTCTTTTCACCCCCTGCTGCATGTTTTGCAGCGCAAACCAAATCCGTGCACACCTTGGCCTCCCCTCCCCCCAATGCACCGACCGCGAAGGGAACCTCTGTGACTGGAAGGTGGAAATAAAGGATTGATTTTCTTCTTTCTCGCTTAGTAGTACCTCGCCGCTGCTGACCTCCAATCCAATACCAACATTTTTACGACTGAGTGATCTTCCTTCCTCCTCACTAGCTTCAAGGCATGAATAACTATGTTTTGTCGTTTTCGTTTATTCCACGACTTTTTTTTGTTGCAGTGTCCGCCAGCGAAGCACGGATGATCGAACAAAGAGTGACACAAAGAGGACAAAAAAACCTCTGAAATTTCACGGGCGTCTGCTTCGCGCAACGAGAGGAGCAAAAAAAAAGTCCGCCGTATTTGCCGAAATTGCCCCCTCAACTTGGTCGGGTCGTATCGCAACTGGTGGGAGGACGGACCATCAAAAATTTCCAGTGTGGAAAAAAGCGCTTTCCGATGAACTTCATGAGACTGTTTAAGCAGGAAAATATTTGTTTATACAAATATGCTATGTGCTACGTAGGCTCCTCTCTTTTTACCCACAGTCTAGAAATTGGCAGGGATGTCAAAAAAAAGCTCTTTAAACCGTGAGAGGCAAGAAAAAAAGGCATTGAGATAAGAAGGGGAGGAAGTCCCCGTTGCTCGAAAAACCTTGGACTCAGGAGGAAAGAAGGGGCGGAAAGGAAAATTAAGGCTAAATTAGGAGAAAATCTGCAAGAGGAGAACCTTTTGAGGCAGCTAAAATTTTACTTCTGTCCTTCAACATTTTTTATTTCTGTCCCTCAAAAATTTAATTCTCGCTCAAGATGAAGGCCGCGAATTAGATTAAGTGATTTCTCTTATCCCTGACCCTGACATTGGCCGCTATTATTTATAATACGCGCGGTGTGAGAAATGGTTGTTTAAAAAGAGGTAATTACCCTGTGATTCCAGTCTAGCCAGCGACCTAACCTCTCGTGTGTGGTAAAGTTTTTTTCGTGGAATTGCGTCACTTTGGCGTCGTCGTCGTGGTTTTTTTCTCGCCTTTCAATGAACGGGTGTGAAATTCACCCGTTTACTTTATTTTCCCCTTTTGTCGAGGCTACAGTTTTGCGGACCTTACGTACAGAGACAAAACAGAAAATGTCATGCTTGTACCGATGAAAACAATTTGTCGAATCCCACCTCTCGAGCGACACGCCCCGGCGAAGCCCCAGTCCGTTCTAGCGTGTTTCCTCTCCCCCTCCCCCTCCCATGTTGTGATGGATGCAACGGAGGAGGGGGAGGCGCGATCCCGCTAGTGGGAGACAAGGGGGGGAGGGGAAATTGTGTCACGGCCGCGAGGGGCAAAAGTGGGAAGGGGGGGGAAAACCAACAAGGGAAAATGGCAAACGTATTTATTCACAAAAAATCTTCTTCTTTTTTTGGAGGGTGGCAAAAAGGGCGGCGCCGTTTTTGTTTCATGCGATTTACAATCAACGAGCCCAGTGCGGAAAGAACAACTGAATTTATTTGTGCTGCAGGAAACAAAATACTCATGTACTTGTCTCACTATACCGTATGACATGCTCGTCGAATTTGCTGAAAGAAAATACTGAATTCCACATGGACAAGTGTGATCAGTTGGACAATACATTAGCGAAGAAACAACAGTGCTAAACCATTAATTCCCCCCCCCCCGCCTTTCTGTACTATCTGTTGTAAAATGCACTGCATTGTATAAATCAGAGTAAAAAGTATTAAAATGCTATTGGAGTAACAACAAAAGATAATTTTGTAAAATAGCTCGCGGCTCTGGAATTTGTGGGGAAATTTTACATGGAAATCTCTAAACCTCTTTTATACGTGCGACAAATTATCAATCCCTCAGGTCTAAAAAAAATTAGGTCGGTATATTCAACAATTGAATTTCCTCTTTCGCAATCGCCCGCCATGTCCAGATTTGCATGTAATACCAAGGATTACTCTATAGTATCTGGGAATGGACATTGGACAAATCAGGTAGGCCAAATTTTGAGATCTAAGTTGCAGAATGCAAGTAAATTTTTTTTTATTAATAAAAAGTGTGTCTTGTGGTCCCCAAGAAAGCATACGAAAGTTTCAAAGTGATAGCTGAAAAATGTACTGTAGGAGAGAGAGAAGCCTTTTAAGTTTACTACAGTCATTGTAGCAAAAAGGAAGGGAGTAGGAAACCAAAGGTACTAGTACATACAGAAAAAAAGGATTTATTTTTTCTGCCTTTGCACCTAAGTAAAATAATTATAGATACGGTATTTGCACACATAATTCTGCAACTCTTTTGACTGACAAATTTTGTCATGACATTACTATTTTGGGAAATATATAAAGTTGTACGTTTGGTAACCTGTAGTTTCAGATTCGTCCATAGAGTAGTCCTTGGTAAAACAAATAAAGTTTTGTGTCGAAATTGAAAAGTTGCAGACATTTTAACCGACAAAATTTGCTGGAATTTAATGCCTTTTAGCAAATGATCAGTTCTTCTAAACACCAGTGTGGCCAGCTAATTAGATTTCATATTTGTTTTCTGGTATGTATTTTCAGTGCTCCTCTTCCAATAACAGTATGATGCGATAAGGTACGACGTGTTCGAAACTGAAAATGTATTTGATATCGTAATGGGGTAACACTTGCAACAGATGGCATCTCGCTTGTTTTTCCTCAGTAAATAAGCTGAAGTTTTGTCAATTTTTGTTCACGTCCACTGCGGCTTGGCCACCGCCATAGACAACCAGGGCTGGACAGCCGCCCTGTCAAGCTCAGTGGGTTGTAGCTGTTGATGTTGCTGTTGTTGCTGTTGTTGTTGCTGCTGCTGGCTGCTGCGTTTCCTGTGGTCACTCCAACCGTATCTTTCGCCGTAGGTGTTGG
>JAAUYB010227024.1_pt1 | contig 13661 bp, 13 predicted proteins | sample 7278071 | NCBI WGS metagenome assembly JAAUYB01 (sample SAMN14350121, study PRJNA611818) | marine sediment metagenome | isolation source: surface marine sediment (1.8m) | place: French Polynesia: Moorea | collected 2018-08
CGCCATGGCGCAGGTCCGGCGTGGTGATGCGCTTGTCCAGATTGCCGCTGATGCTGACGAGACCTGATCCCTTTCCCATTGCGCTTGACGATATCCGGCGCGCCGGGCGGGTGCTCGACGGCGTCGTGTCGCGGACACCGGTGCTGGAAAACCCCGAGGTGAACGCCATGCTCGGCGGGCGGCTGTTGCTCAAGATGGAGAGCTTTCAGGTCACCGGCGCCTTCAAAATCCGCGGCGCTTATCACCGGATGACCACTTTGACCGAGGCCGAACGGGCGCGCGGGGTCATCACCTATTCGTCGGGCAATCACGCGCTGGGGTTGGCGCGGGCGGCGCAGATGCAAGGTGCCTCGGCGGTGATTGTCATGCCGTCGGACGTGCCGGCGGTTAAGGCAAAGGCCGTGAAAGCACTCGGCGCCGAGATCGTGTTCTACGACCGCGACACGCAAGAGAGCGCCGATGTCATCGCTCAGATCATCAATGAGACCGGCCGAGTCGAGGTGCCCCCCAGCGCGCATCCTGACGTCCTCGCCGGGGCGGGCACGGCGGCTTTGGAACTGCTGGAAGGCGCGGGTCCCGTGGATGCCGTGTTAATCCCCTGCGGTGGCGGTGGCCTGACCGCGGCCACGGCCATTGCCTATCACGAGGCCGCGCCCAACACCCAGGTCTACGCCGCCGAACCCGCGCTGTTCGACGACACCCGCCGTTCTTTGAAGGCTGGCAAGCGCGTGCCCAACCCCAAAGGCCGCCGCACGATCTGCGACGCGATCATGACACCGATCCCGAACAGCGTGACCTTCTCGATCAACCACGCGCTACTGGCCGGCGGCGTGACCGCAACCGATGCCGAGGTGCGCGACGCCATGCGCTTTGCCTATCAACACTTCAAGATCGTCACCGAACCCGGCGCCGTGGTCGGACTCGCCGCGATCCTGAACGGCCAGGTGCCCATCAAAGGCCGCAGCGTCGCGACGGTCATCACCGGCGGCAATATCGACGCCCAACGCTTTGCACATCTTCTGGAGGATACCGCATGACACTCGACCGCCGATTGATGGCCGAATGGCTGGGCACGTTTTCTCTGCTGGCGACCGTTGTCGGGTCAGGCATCATGGCCGAACGTCTGGCGGGCGGCAACGTGGCGGTGGCGCTTTTGGGCAACACGATCCCCACCGGCGCGATCCTTGTGGTGTTGATCACCGTCTTTGGCCCGATCTCGGGCGCGCATTTCAACCCCGCCGTGACGCTGTCCTTTGCGATCCGCCGCGACATCCCGCCCAGGGAGGCCGGGCTTTACGTCTTGGCGCAGGTCTTCGGCGGCATCGTTGGCGTGTTGGCGGCGCATGTGATGTTCGAACATCCGCTGATCGACCCGTCGACCACCACCCGCACCGGTGTCGGCCAGTGGGCCGGCGAGTTTGTGGCAACCTTTGGCCTCGTCGGCACCATTCTCGCCTGTCTCAAAGCGCGGCCCCAAGCGGTGCCGATGGCGGTGGGGCTTTATATCACCGCGGCCTACTGGTTCACTTCGTCGACTTCCTTTGCCAACCCGGCGGTGACCATCGCGCGCGGCTTTTCCGACACCTTTGCCGGCATTGCGCCGGCCGATGTGCTGGCCTTCATCATCGTGCAGCTGATCGCCGCTGTGCTGGCGACATGGTTCTTCCGCTGGCTGCTGACGGATACCCCCGATGCCTGAGTTCGACTTTGACGAAGAGATTGACCGCCGCGCCGTACCCGCGCTGAAAATGCACAAGCTGGTGCTGGGCGCGGATGGGATGGACCTGTTCCCCGGCGGCGTTGCCGACATGGATTTCCGGGTTGCACCTGCGATCACCGACGCAATTGCCAAGCGGGCCGCGCATGGCATCTTTGGCTATGAGGCCGTGCCCGACGGTCTGATCCCGGCGATGACCGGCTGGTACGCCACGCGGCATGGCTGGCAGATCGACCCCGCGCAGATCCTGCGGTCGCCCAATGTGCTCAACAGCCTCGCCATGGCTGTGAACCTATTCAGCGACCCCGGCGACGGGATCATCGTGCAGCCGCCGGTGTTTTTCGACTTTGCCGATATCATCGCCGAAAACGGCCGCCGCATGGTCGAAAACCCGCTGATCCTGCGCGACGGGCATTACAAGATGGATTTCGACGGGTTGGAAACGCTCGCCGCCGACCCGGACACTCGTATGATCTTTCTCTGCAACCCGCACAACCCGGTGGGTCGCGTCTGGAGCCGGGAGGAACTGACTCGCCTCGGCGCCATCTGCCGCGCGCATGGCGTGCTGGTGGTGTCCGATGAAATCCACGCCGACATCACCTTGCCCGGGCACCGCTACACGCCGTTTGCCACCCTGTCCGAAGAAGACGCCCAGAACAGCGTGATCTGCCTGTCGCCTGCCAAGAGTTTCAACATTGCTGCCTGCTGCAGCGCGTTCACCATTGTCCCCGATCCCGAGCGCCGCGCGACCTTTCAGGCGGAAAACAGCCGGCTGACCGTGAACAAGAACAACGCCTTTGCCAGCGTCGCGATGGAGGCCGCCTGGCGCGAGGGCGGGCCGTGGTTGGATGCAGTGCTGGACTATATCGCCGGCAACCTGGCGCTGGTGCGGCAACGGTTGGCGGAGATCCCGCAGGTGCATCTGATCGCACCCGAAGGCACGTTCCTGCTCTGGCTCGATTTCCGCAAGCTGGGCCTCGCGCCGGACGACCTGACCGCGTTTCTGCGCCAAAAAGCCGGCTGGGCGATCACACGTGGCATTGCCTTTGGCCCCGCAGGCGCAGGGTTTGGACGTCTCAACATCGCCTGCCCCCGCCGCCGTCTGGACGCGGCATTAGACAGCCTCGCACAGGCCGTGAAAGCCCTGTGATGAAACCCTGGAGATACCTATGAACATCGTCATCCACCACAACCCCGATTGCGGCACGTCGCGCAACGTGCTGGCGATCATCCAAGCCTCAGGCACAGAACCGGTGGTCATCGAGTACCTGCAGACCGGCTGGACCCGCCCGCAACTGTTGGCGCTGTTTGCTGCCGCCGATCTGACCCCGCGCACTGCGCTTCGCACGTCCAAATCCCCGGCGGAAGAGCTGGGTCTGCTCGACCCCTCCGTGCCCGATGACGTGCTGCTGGAGGCGATGCTGGAGCATCCGGTGCTGGTCAACCGGCCCATTGTATGCTCGCCCAAAGGGGTGCGCCTCTGCCGCCCGTCTCATACGGTTCTGGACCTGCTCGACCAAATGCCGCCGGGACCGCTCTACAAGGAAGACGGCGAAATGATCCTCGACGAAAAGGGGCAGCGCGTTGACTGACACTCCGCAATTGGACGACGCGCATTTCCGCGCGATCGACGACACACGGCTCTTTCCAACCCAACGCACCATCCACGCCCCGCGCATCCTGTTGCTCTACGGCTCGCTCCGTGCGCGGTCGTTCAGCCGGTTGATGACCGAAGAGGCGGCGCGTGTGCTGACGCGGCTGGGGGCAGAGACGCGCAGCTTTGACCCCTCCGGTCTGCCGCTGCCTGACGATGCCGAGGCCGATCACCCCAAGGTGCAGGAGCTGCGCGATCTGGTGACTTGGAGCGAAGGCATGGTCTGGTGTTCCCCCGAACGCCACGGTACGATCACCGGGATCATGAAGGCGCAGATCGACTGGATCCCGCTGTCGCTGGGCGCCGTGCGCCCGACCCAGGGCAAGACGCTGGCCGTCATGCAGGTCTGCGGTGGCTCGCAAAGTTTCAACACCGTCAATCAGCTGCGCCAGCTGGGCCGCTGGATGCGCTGCCTGACGATCCTCAATCAATCCTCGGTGCCCAAGGCCTTTCAGCAATTCGACGGCGACGGCCGGATGAAACCGTCAGCCTATTACAACCGCATGGTCGATGTGATGGAAGAGCTGGTGAAATTCACCCTGCTGACCCGCGACAACGCGGATTACCTCGTCGATCGCTACAGCGAGCGGGTGGAGAGCGGCGAGGCGCTGATTGCGCGGGTGAACACGACCGCTGGCTAGCCGCGTCTGTGATAGCCGCTGGCCGACGGCGCAGGCGATTCGCCGCGCCTACGCGCCGCCGAGCGCCGTTGACGCGCGCGAAACAATCTTTGGTTTAGCGGCGGATCGCCATTTTCCTTGGCAATGATCGGCGCCGAAAACCAAGAGAATTTGTCAAAAAACTGGCTTTTCTACGCCGAATTGCGACGCTCACCGTCTGACAGACCTACGCGTCTTGGCGCCCTTGGGGGGTGTTCGAGCGGTTCAATCGGAACGGTGGAAGGATCGTTATGGCCTATAGAAAGTTTTTCAATTGGCGCGACTATGATTGGCGCAATCATTACAAGCATGCCGATGGCACAGGCTCTGACGGTTCGGATGGGTCGGGGTCGGGCGGCTCCGGTTCGGGTGGCTCTGGCTCTGGTGGCTCACACGGCTCGGGGTCTGGCGGCTCTGGCTCCGGTGGCTCCAAAGGCTCCGGTTCGGGCGGTTCAAACGGCTCTGGTTCCGGGGGCACGAAAGGGTCTGGCTCGGGTGGTTCCGGGTCGGGCGGGTCCAAAGGCTCAGGCTCCGGTGGCTCGAAAGGCTCTGGATCGGGAGGCTCGAAAGGCTCCGGCTCGGGTGGCTCCAAGGGGTCCGGTTCGGGTGGTTCGAAGGGCTCGGGCTCGGGCGGTTGCAAAGGCTCTGGCTCGGGCGGTTCCAAAGTCTCTGGCTCGGGCGGTTCGAAAGGATCCGGCTCCGGCGGGTCAAAGGGCTCGGGATCCGGCGGGTCAAAGGGCTCGGGGTCCGGCGGGTCCAAAGGTTCCGGGTCCGGCGGTTCCGGCGGGTCCGGGCACGACAAGGCGAGTTCGACCAAGGCCTATCACAATGGTGGTGTCGAAGGGGATTCCTTCGCCGAATGGTATGACGCCAACCTCGCCGACAAGATGGACGCCGTGGCAGGCACCGACCCCGGTGAAAACCCGGTGCTCGACCTCTCGGATGCCGGTGCGGCCTTCACCATCAATGTCACAACCGATCCGGAAACCGGCAATCTGTTGGGGACGGTGGAGTTCCGAGCGGAAGACGGCTCGCCTGTGGCGTGGGGCCATTTCGAGAACGTCTCGGAAATCATCCTGCCCGACGATCCGACCAGCTACTACTACGAGGAAAGCGACTTTGTGATCACAGGGCAGCACGGCCCCGGCCAACCGCCCGAAGTGTCCCTCGACGCCTTCCTTGTTGCCGGTGAGCCGGGTGGCGAAGAGCCCGGTGACGGCGCTGACAATGGCTCCGGCTCAGGTGGCTCCAAGGGCTCCGGCTCTGGTGGCTCGAAGGGTTCTGGCTCCGGTGGCTCGAAAGGCCCCGGCTCTGGCGGCTCGAAGGGCTCCGGTTCCGGCGGGTCTAAAGGCTCCGGCTCTGGCGGCTCGAAGGGCTCCGGTTCCGGCGGGTCTAAAGGCTCCGGCTCCGGTGGCTCGAACGGCTCCGGCTCCGGTGGCTCGAACGGCTCCGGGTCTGGCGGCTCGAACGGCTCCGGTTCTGGTGGATCGAAAGGGTCCGGCTCGGGCGGCTCGAATGGCTCGGGTTCAGGTGGGTCCAAGGGCTCTGGCTCGGGTGGCTCCAAAGGTTCTGGCTCCGGCGGATCCAAAGGCTCTGGCTCGGGCGGGTCGAACGGCCCTGGTTCTGGAGGTTCCAAAGGCTCTGGCTCGGGCGGGTCGAACGGCTCAGGTTCCGGCGGGTCCAAGGGTTCTGGTTCTGGCGGGTCGAATGGTTCTGGGTCCGGTGGCTCAAAAGGTTCCGGCTCCGGTGGGTCGAATGGCTCCGGCTCGGGTGGATCCAAGGGTTCCGGCTCTGGTGGCTCCAAGGGATCGGGCTCCGGCGGATCGAACGGGTCTGGCTCGGGTGGATCGGGCAGCGGGGGCTCGGGTGGGCATCACCACAGCCATGCCGGTCTGCCTGACTACACGCCGCATCCTGACGACATCATGGACCTGATGAATCAGGACTATGAGGACGGCTCTGGCGGCACGCGCGGTAGCGGCAGCAGCTCTGGCGGCACCTACGCCGATATGCACTGACCGCCCACGGTCGCAACAAATCAACGGATTGCCCGCCAAAACGGCGGGCAATTCTCTTTTTTTGGCAAAAGGATCGCCCGGCGCGGCAATCCCCAACCATTTCCATAAAATCGCCGAAATCGTCGGGCAAAAGGGCGCTCCGAACCCCCGGCCTTACACAAGGTCGATCATCCGCAGGAGGTCGCCATGGGAAAAAGCAGCCGTAAAAAGCGCCTGGATCGCATTGTCGCGGCGGCTGAGGCGTATTTCGCAAAGCCGGTCATGGACCTGAGCACCCCCGGCGGAGAAGGCCGTTCGAGCTGCCGGTTGCATTTTGCCGATCAGACGGTCATCGCCACCCTGCGTCCGAATTTCCGTCGCGCCCATCTGGAAGCTTATGTGCTGAGCAAGATCAGCGCCTATTGCGACGACACGCCGAAATGCCTCGGCGTTGTGGGAGAGATCATCTTTCAATCCGACGTGGGTGGGCAGCGCCTGAACGTCGTCATCGCCAAGACTGGCGGCGCCAAACGCCGGGCGCTGGCCGAAGAGGCGGTGGACAAGATCTTTCGCGTGCAAAGCGCCGCCCGTCAGGCGGGGCTGAACGCGGACATGCCGCATCTTGGGGTCAATGACGACTGGATCGAGAATTTCACCCATGCGATCGACGCGTTGGAGCCGCTCTCCTCTGGCCGGTCGGCCAAGGTCGACCGGAACGCGCTTGCCGAATTGGTACTGCAACCGGCGCGGCAGTTTGTGAAATGGGATTGCCGGTCGGGCAATGCCGCGATTGGCGACGACAACCGGCTGCGCTGGTTCGATTTTGAGTATGCCGGCGTCCGCCATGGCGCCGAAGACCTGGCCTGGCTGATCGGGGATGAGGCCTGGCCGCTGTCGGGCGCGGTGATGGAAGAGATCGTGCGCGATGCGTTCGACCCATCTGCCGGATACGATCTGGACCCCTACATGGATTTCCTGAGCGTTTACGTCACTTTGCACTGCGTGCAGCGGCTGAAATTGATCCTGAAAGAGGCCAAGAAACGTGGCTGGCTGTCAAAAACCCGCGTGCGAAAATTCGACGATGCCGGCGTGCACCCGGAATTTGCCGCGCATCTCTGCCGGGTCGGCGCGCATTTTGCCGACCGACGTCCGCTGACCGCCCCCATCGGATGCGATTTTGAGGACGCCGCGCGTATGTTTGACCGCATGATTGCGGCCGCAGCCTGAGAGGACCCCCCATGCATTCCGAGTCCAAGAGCTTTGCAACACCCGACCTGACTGTCAGCCTGATCGACACGCTGGCCGATTTCGAGGCGCTGAAACGCGACTGGCAGTTGCTGTGTTCGCGCGATCCCGACGCCAATGCGTTCCTGTCCTGGCCGTGGCTGCAGCAGTGTTTTGCCGACAATCCGCAACGCTGGTCGGTGTTGCTGGTGCGGTCGTGTGGGTCGGATGCGCTGGTGGGGGCGTTGCCGCTGAAATACCGGCTGCATTGGAGCCGGTCGCAAAAGGCGTTTCAGACCGAGCTGGAATGCGGCACGCGGCTGGTGGGCGGGCCGTATGGTGGGCTGCTCTGTGATCCGGCGGTTGAACCGGCCGTGCTGGCGCGGCTGGCGCAGGCTCTGCCGGCCTTTCCCTGGACCAAGCTGTCGCTTGATTACCTGCCACAGCGGGCGCGGGCCGAGGCGTTGGCGGCGGCCTTTGACGCGGCGGGGCTGAGTGCGACGCTATCCGACAGCGCCGCCGCTGCGACGCGCAAACGCCTGACTAGCCGGGTGGTCGCCTTGCCCGACACCGCCGATGCGCTGGTGACAGAGCACCTGTCGCCCGAGCTGGCGCAAAGCTACGCCGCCTGGTGCGCGGCGTTGGAGAGCGAGGGCGGTCTGCAGCTGACGTTCAGCGACGCCGCGCATTTTGATCAGGATCTGGCGGCCTTGAGCGACCTTGCCGCCACAACGGATCAGGCCGACGCGGTCGAGAAACTGCGCTTTAGCGCGCCGGCCTTGCGGGCGGCGGCGGCCTCGGGGCAGTTGGTGATGCCGCTCTTGTCGCAAGACGGCACCCTGCGCGGCGGGATCGGGCATGTCTTTGACACGCTCGACGGCAGCATGCTGCAGCTTTGCGCGGTGTTTGATCCGGCAGAAGACGAAACCGACGCGCGGATGTTCACCACCTTGCAGGCGATGCAATGGGCCATCGACCTGGGCGGGATGTTTTATGATTTCGGACGGATCAGCAGACGTTTCAGCAAGGATTTCAACGTGATGAAAGACCGCTGTGTGTCGCTGGAGGTCACGCGTGATGTGCCGGACGATCTGGCGTTTGATCCGATCTGCACCGGCGCGGCGCTGAAACGGATCGAGAGCTTTCTCGACAAGGGCAAGACCGACCGGGCCAAGGCCGCTTGTGCCCATCTGGCGCAGATGCTGTCCTGAGCCGACTACTCCGCGAAATGGCAGGCGACCCGCGTGGCACCCAACTGACGCAAGGCCGGCCGTTCGTTGCGGCACAGCTCCGTCGCCAAAGGACAGCGCGGGTGAAACGCGCAACCTGAGGGCGGGTCAATCGGGTTGGGGATTTCGCCTTCGGGCGGCGTGACCTCGCGGCCAAAACCGTCCATCCGCGGGGCGGCCTCTAGCAGCATCTGGGTGTAGGGATGCTTTGGCGTCTCAAACAGCGTATCTGGATCGGCCTCTTCGACCAGGCGGCCCAGGTAGAGCACGCCGATCCGGTCGGCCATGTGCTGCACCACCGTCAGATCGTGGCTGATCAGCAGGTAGGTGAGGCCCAGATCGTCCTTGAGGTCGCTCATCAGGTTCAAAACCTGCGCCTGTACCGACACATCGAGCGCCGAGGTCGGTTCATCACAGACAATCAGCTTGGGCTCTGACGCAAGCGCGCGGGCGATGCAGATGCGTTGCCGTTGGCCGCCGGAAAACTCATGTGGAAATTTGCCCGCATCGAGCGCTGACAGGCCGACCTGTTCCAGCAGGCGCTCGGCCAGCCCTGTGGCGTCGCCGCCGCGCGCGGTCACCGGTTCGGCGATGATGTCGCGCACACGCCAGCGCGGGTTGAGCGAGGCGTACGGGTCCTGAAAGATCATCTGGATGTCGGCGCGCACCGCGTCGACCTTGGCGGCATCGCTTTCGCGGGCGAGGTCCACGCCTTCGATCTCGACCGTGCCATCCGTGGGCGACAAGAGCCCCACCAGCATGCGCCCGATGGTCGACTTGCCCGATCCGCTTTCGCCCACCAGCGCATAGGTGCTGCGCTCGGTGATCTGGAAATCCACATCAGACACGGCCTTGAGGAAGGCCTTGGGCCGGCGTTCGATCACCCGGTTCAGCCAGGGTTTCGAGACGTCAAAGACTCGGCTGAGATTCTCGACCTTCACCAGCGCCATCACGACACCTTTTCCTGCACAATCGGGAACCAGCAGGCGGCTTGGCCATCGGTGACCGTTGGGGCAGGGGCGGCGCGACAGCGGTCGGCGGCAAAGGGGCAGCGCGGGTGAAAGGCGCAGCCCTCGGGAATGGCATCGAGCCGCGGCATCGCCCCGGGGATCTGCCGCAAGCGCCGTTGTCCGCGTGAGGCCAGCGGGGTCGAGGCCATCAGCCCGTCGGTATAGGGGTGGCTGGGATGGGTCAGCACAGTTCGCACCGGGCCAAGCTCGGCCAGGCGCCCAGCATACATCACCGCCACCCGGTCGGCGGCCTCGGCGATCACACCCATGTCGTGGGTGATCAGCATCACGGCCGTGCCCCGCTCGCGGCAAAGCCGCTTTAGCAACGCGATGATCTGCGCCTGCACGCTGACATCGAGCGCGGTGGTCGGCTCATCGGCGATCACCAGGCTGGGTTCGGCACAAAGGGCCAGCGCAATCACCACTCGCTGCCGCATGCCGCCGGAAAACTCATGTGGATAGCTGTTGAGCCGCTCTGCCGCGCCGGGAATGCCGACCTCGTCGAGCGCGGCAACCGCGCGGCGTTCAGCCTCGGCCGGGCTGATGCGCAGATGGGTCAGCATCGTCTCGGTCAGCTGATCGCCGATCCGCAAAAGGGGGTTCAACGAGGTCAGCGGATCCTGAAAGATCATGCCGATCTCTTTGCCACGCAGCCGGCGCATGGCGTCGCCTTTCAGCTGATCGATGCGCTGCCCGTTCAGCCAAATCTCGCCCTGCGCAATGTGCGCCGGACGGTTCAAAAGCCCGATCACCGCGTTGCCCGCCATGGATTTCCCGGCGCCGGATTCGCCCACCACGCCGAGGATTTCGCCGGGGTGAATGTCATAACTGACATCTTCCACCGGTTTGACCGTGCCGCGGCGGGTCGGGATATCGACCGACAAGTTGCGGATGGAGAGGACCGGATCAGCCATGTGCTCCCCTCGAAAATGCTGAAAAATTTGGCAATTTCGCATCGCGCGCTGGTGAGATGCTGCGGTGCAGCATTATCTGCTCTGCCGCCGACGCCAGATCGGTTACAGTCGCGACACAGGTTGAGGGAGGGCCTTTGAACCGCGCAACAGCCAGAAAAGGATGCGCCCCATGTGCCTGCCCCTGCAAACCCTGATCGTCTTTCTCAACCTCATCGGCCCGGATATGGTCACTTCGGAGCCCGGCCGCTTTATCGTGCATGCGCAGACCGGTGACACCCATTGGGTCGAGACCCAGGACAACTGGTGCACGATGGGCCCGCAGCTGGATCGCATGGCACGGTTCTGACATCAGCGCAGCCTCGGGTTCAACGCATCGCGCAGCCAGTCGCCCAGCAGGTTGACGCTCAGCGCCAGTGCCAGCAGCGTCACGGCGGGGAAGAACAGGATCCACCATTCGCCCGAGAAGAGGAACCCTTGCCCGATGCGGATGAGCGTACCGAGCGACGGCTGCGTTGGCGGCGCGCCGACGCCGAGGAAGGACAACGTCGCCTCGGCGATGATCGCCAAAGCGAGTGAGATCGTGGCGATCACCAGCACCGGCGACAGCACGTTGGGCAGGATGTGCCGCAGCATGATGGCCCCGGGTTTGCGCCCGATCAGGCGCGCGGCCTGAACGTATTCCTTGTTCTTTTCCACCAGCGTCGCGCCCCGCACCACACGGGCGAATTGCACCCAATCCGACAGCCCAATTGCGAGAATCAGCACCCAGATCGCCATCTGATCGCGATACTCCACCGGGGTCACGCCTTTGGCGATGCCAAAGATCAGCATCGCCACGAGGATCGACGGAAAGGTGAGTTGCACATCTGCCGTGCGCATGATGATCGTGTCGGTCCAGCCGCCGACATAACCCGAAATCAGCCCCAGCGTGATCCCCAGCACCATCGCAAACAGCACCGCCGACACGCCGACAAAAAGCGAAATCCGCATACCGTAGAGGATCGTGGAAAAGACATCCCGCCCCTGGTCATCGGTGCCCAAGAGAAAGCTGTCACCGGTAAAGGCGTTGGGCTCTGATGGCGGAGTAAAGCCGTTCATCAGGTTGAGCGACGCGGGATCAAACGGGTTTGTCGGCGCAATCAGCGGCGCAAAGACGGCCGACAGGACCAGGATCAAAACCACGATGGCCGAGACCATGGCGACGGGCGAATGCTTGAACGCGTAGACAAAATCACTGTCGAGCGCGACGCGTAGGCGCGACGGATCCTTGGGGGGGGCAGGGATGTCCGCCATCAGTGGCCTCCGGTCCGGTCGACCCGCAGGCGCGGATCAATCGCGAAATAGAGCAGGTCGACAATCAGGTTGATGCCGACAAACATCACCGAAATCAGCATCAAGTAGGCGGCCATGACGGGGATATCGACGAACTGGATTGCGTTGATGAACAAAAGCCCGACACCCGGCCACTGAAAGACGGTTTCGGTGATGATGGCAAAGGCGATGATCGCACCCAGTTGCAGACCGATCACGGTGATCACCGGCACCATGGTGTTCTTCAGCGCGTGGCGGAAATTGACCGCCCGTTCGCGCAGACCGCGGGCGCGGGCAAAGCGGATATAGTCCTGCCGCAGCACCTCGAGCATTTCCGAACGCACCAACCGCATGATCAGCGTCATCTGGTAGAGCCCCAGGGTAATCGCCGGCAATATCAACGCCTTGAGCCCGCTTTCGGTGAGGAACCCAGTGCTCCACCCACCCAAATCGACAACCTCCCCACGTCCGAAACTGGGCAGCCAGCCTAGTTCGACCGAGAACAGATAGATCAGCAGAATGCCGATCAGGAAGGTGGGCAATGACACCCCGATCAGCGAGGCTGACATGATCACATTGGCCAGCACCCCGTTGCGCCGGATCGCGGTGAAAACACCTAGGGCGATACCAAAGACGATGGCCAGAATCCCCGACACCGCGGCCAATTCCAGCGTTGCAGGCGCACGCTCCAGCAGGATTTCCGACACCGGCCGGCCTTGGCGGTAACTGACGCCGAAATTGCCCTGTACCGCCTCCCCCAGAAACTTGGCGTATTGCACCGGGAAGGGTTGGTCGAGGCCCAGCTGAGCGCGCAGGCGGTCGATGTCTTCCTGCGTGCGCTCCTGGCCCAGCATGTTGTCGATCGGATCGCCGACAAAGTTGAACATCGAAAAGGCCACAAGCCCCACGATCAGCAGAACCAGAGCGGACTGCGCGACGCGCCTGATGACAAAAGCAAGCATGCGGGCGACAGTGAAAGCGGCGGTGCCGGGGGTCAAGGGCAAAAGCCCCCACGCCCGCCCAAGACGAAACCGCGCAGGCATTGGTTTCGCACTTGGAACCCTGCGCAATCTGGTTGAAATTCGCGTTATGCGATTGTTCTTGCTGCCATTGCTCCTCTCGGCCCTGCTTTCGGGACCTGCCGTTGCGCAAGAGCCCATCGCATGCCCTGGTGACATGGTGGAGATCCTTGGCCCGCCGCAGTTGCAGCCGCGCATCTGCAAATCCGTCGCCCGGGCGCGCGCGATCCTCGGCCAATGTGAGTTGCGGCAAACCCGGCCGATCCTGATCCGCGTGGTCAATGAGATGGCCGATGAGCATGAGGCCTGCGGCGCGCGTTTCGACTGCGAGACCGACGTGCTGACCCTGCTGCCGCCCGAGCGCCTGTTCGACAAACCGGCAACGCAGGAGCTTTATGGCGCGCTATCGCCCGAGGTGTTTTTCGACTCGCTGATTGTGCACGAGCTTGCGCATGCGTTTCTCAACCATTCGCGGGGCGAGAACATCACCGCGGTTGCGCATGAATACCTGGCTTACGCGCTGCAATTTGCGTCCTTGCCTGAGCAGGTGCGGTCAGATTTCCTGGCCGAGATTGGGGAGCCGCGACCTGATGAGCTGGTGATGGTGAATTCGCTTGTGCTGATGATCGCACCGACGCATTTCGGCGCGTCCGCCTATCGCCACTTCGCGCAGCAGGACTCCCCCTGCAACTTTGTCGACCGTTTCGTGGAGGGTGATCCCGAATTGCCGTTTGAGTTTAGGATGCCGCCCAGGGGTTTGGACGGCGGGCCCTGATGGGGTTCCGGGGCTATCCGGCGGCCCAGGCGATGGCCTCTTCCAGCCGGTCGTCGCCCCAGAAGAGCTCATCGCCCACGGTGAAGCTCGGCGCCCCAAAAAGCCCCCGCGACATGCTCTCTTCGCTGTTGGCCTTCAGCGCGGCTTTGTAG
>JAAUYB010192042.1_pt1 | contig 13660 bp, 8 predicted proteins | sample 7278071 | NCBI WGS metagenome assembly JAAUYB01 (sample SAMN14350121, study PRJNA611818) | marine sediment metagenome | isolation source: surface marine sediment (1.8m) | place: French Polynesia: Moorea | collected 2018-08
AATAGTTGTTGTAATTCATCACCTAATTGCAAACCTAGGGATGGATGCCATAAAACATTAATCCCAAAGTCGGTAATTAAGTCTACTACGGTGGGTTCTTCTGCATTGAGAAAAGAGATTGTATTCCCAGAACAGGCCCCACCTTGCAGCCAAAGAACATTAGCCATAGACTGTCTCTGATAGGTTTTCAGTCAATTCTACAATGCTTTCTCTTGACTTTTTGATTAGTTTAAGGTTTAGTTAAGAATTTGCTTAAAAATTCCCTGAAGAAATTATATTGCCTTTAAACAGTCAGTTGTTTAAGGTCTAAGTTCTGCTCAAAAATCTCATCAATAGGTAACATTTTCCCATCCATAGTCATAAACTTATGATCTTTTGTTGCTCGAATAATTGACCCATCTTCTAAATAATATTCAAACACTTCTTGTTGTCCACGATCATGCCATTGGGCAATAGGTTGCGTATAAACAAAACCCTGTTTATCCACAGTATAAACCGTACAATTGATATTTTCTTCTACTATTTTGCCAATGGGCAGAGTACCATATTCAACCGTTAAAATTTTTGTGTCATAACTAAGACAATATTCAGCAAACTTAATCATCTGCTCAAATAAATTTTCAGCAATGGCTTGAGATACGCCATTTTTTGTTGCCCCATCGATAAAAATCTCTCGATGTTTTGTCATTTCTGAGATTTTTTTCTTCCCCATTGCTCGACGTAATAAGTCCGCTTCTCCTAAAGAATATCCGGCCAACTCTTGTGCCATTTTCATAATTTGTTCTTGATAAACTAACACCGCATAGGTTTCTTTCAAAATGGGTTCTAATAGTTTATGTTGATATTCAATGGGTTCTCGTCCATGTTTACGATTGATAAATTTAGGGATTAATCCTGCATCTAAAGGACCCGGACGATACAAGGCTAAAATAGAAGAAATATCTTCTATTCCTGACGGTTTTAAATCTTTGACAATTTGCTTCATTCCCGATGATTCTAACTGAAATATCCCTTCTAAATTACCTTTTTCTAATAGTTTGTGAGTTTTTTGTACATCGTCCGGTAATTTTTTAGCTGTTCCTTTAGCAATAATTTCTAGGGCTTTTCTTTCATCTAAAGGAAGTTGCTCCACGTCTAAGTCAATGTTTTGATTTTGTTTAATTAAATCGGCTGCTCGTTGAATTGTGGTTAAATTTCTTAACCCCAAAAAGTCCATTTTTAATAATCCCAAGGACTCTAAATCTTCCATATAATATTGAGTTATTACTGCCCCATCATTATTCTTTTGTAAGGGAACAATTTCATCTAAAGGTTCAGAAGAAATAACTACCCCCGCAGCATGAACACCAAAGGTTTTATTAGTTCCTTCGATACGAATAGCCATATCTAACCAACGACGAACAAGGGAATCATTATCATATCTTTCTTTGAATTCTGGAGAAGGGGTTTCCTCAGAAACCATGACTTTTAATTTAGTGGGTTTTCCCCGTGAAACGGGAATCATTTTAGTCATTTTATCTGACTCAGAATAGGGAATATTTAACACTCTAGCCACATCTTTTAACACTGCTTTGGAAGTCATGCGGTTAAAAGTAATAATCTGAGCAACATTTGCTTCCCCATATTGTCGAGTGACATATTTAATCATTTCGTCCCGTCTTTCGATACAAAAATCTGTATCAACATCAGGCATAGATTTTCTTTCAGGGTTCAGAAATCGCTCAAATAATAGACCGTGATGAACAGGATCAATGTTAGTAATTTTTAAACAATAAGCGACTAAAGAACCCGCGGCAGAACCCCTTCCTGGTCCTACTGGAATTTTATTATCTCTCGCATATTTAATGTAGTCCCAGACCACTAAAAAATAGGTCGAAAAACCCATTCTTTGCAGCATCTTTAATTCATATTCTAACCGTTCTTTATATTCCTTAGGAATTTCACTGCGGGAGAGACATTTCAACCTTTCTAATAATCCTTTCCAAGCAGTTTCTTCTACAAAACTATCAGGATTATGTCCTGATGGAACCGGATAGTTAGGAATGCGAGGTTCTCCTAAAATTTTATAAGGTTCAATTTTTTCTGCGACTTCTAAAGTATTATTAATCGCTTCTTCTATCACATCATTCGGAAGATGATCCCGAAATAATAAGCGCATTTCATCTGCAGATTTTAGATATTCTGTGCCACTATATCTAAGACGTTTTTCATCAGTAATTAATTTACCTGTTTGAATACATAATAAAGCGTCATGAGCTTCTACATCATAACAAGAAATAAAATGAGAATCATTGGTGGCTATAATTTTAATTCCCAAATTATTGGCAATTTTAGCAATAGCAATATTAACAATTCTATCCTCAACTGAACCATGATCTTGAATTTCTAAATAAAAGTCATCTTTAAAGATTTTTTGATACCATTTAGCAACTGCTTTTGCTTCCCTAAAATCTCCTTCTAAAATTTTTTGAGGAATTTCTCCCCCTAAACAAGCACTGGTAACAATCAAACCTTTATGATATTCTTCTAATAGTTTTTTGTTGATGCAAGGACGAGCAAAAATACCTTTACCTTGCATTCCTTGAAGATGAGAAATTGTGGTTAATTTAACTAAATTTTTATACCCTTGGGTATTCTTAGCCAAGACAACTTGATGATATTTTTTATACTTCTTTTTCTCTTCAATATCCCCATTAATAATATACATTTCATTACCAATAATGGGTTTAATGCCTTTATTTCTACATACTTTAATGAGTTCGATCGCCCCATACATAACTCCATGATCAGTTAAGGCGATCGCCGGCATTTCTAATTCAATGGCGCGTTCAATTAAGGCATTTAATTGAGAAGCACCATCAAGTAAACTATAATCACTGTGTATATGTAAGCCAACGAAAGACATGATTTTTAATGAGTTGAATGACAATAAATTGAGGGTAAATAGTCTTAAGGTGTACCCTGAATAATATAAGGAAATTCCCCTGTATCAATACTAAACCATTCTTTTTGTAAAGTACGATTTGCTGGGCTAAGAATAGTAAGATTAACTAATTGCTTCCATTGAGGATTGTTTTGTGGTAAAATACAGCCGTAAAGTTCCGTGGTAATGGGTTGAGAAGGCATTAAAATAAAGTCCTGCGTACTGTTCCCTTGTTGCACAATTTCACCTAATAATAAAATACCATCACTGACAACGGCTTTGACTTCATCTTTTTTAAGTTTTTCTACTCCTTCTTGACGACTTTTAATATTTTTCCAGTTAGCTAAGGGATAAATTTGAGGGATAATTTCTTGTGTTGTTGTTCCTGGTAAAAATGCAATAGGAATATTGTTTAGACTTCCATTATAATCGAAGTTAGCTGCGTCTTTCAACTTGACTAAAAATTGCGCCCCTGTCATAAAAAAGGGGGCAGAAAAATCAACCCTTTTTAAGCGAGTTTGAGTGATAGTCGTCGCCCCGCACATAATATCAACTGTTCCCTGTTGTACAATACGAAAACGACTATCAATAGTTGCTTCTCTTAAGTTTAATTTTATGGTTTGATTAAGTTCGTTTTCCAGTCTTTTCTGAATTAAATAGATGAGATCAACGGAGTATCCTGTCCATTTCCCCTTAGTATCTACATAACCAAAGGGAATAGCATCTTTTCTGACTCCTGCGTTTAATTCTCCGGTTCTTTTGATTTTTTCTAAAACAGTTTCTGCTAAAATAAAACGGGGGAAAAGAAACCAAACACCAACTATTAGTAATAGCCAAAAAGGCTGCTTAATTTTCATTGAAAAAAACATTTTTTATAGTAAAAATATAGTTAATTAGACATCTATCAAAAGAGAAAGTTCCTATTAACAAAAGCTAATGATTAATAAATTATCTTTTCTAGATTATTTTGAATAATTTTTCTTTGTTCTGCATCATATCCCCATCTTTCTAAAAAAGTAGCATAATTACCATTTCCTGTAATAATTGTCTGCTTTAATTCTTGTAATTTTTCTGCAATTAATTGTAGGTTAACTTTTCTAATTAAATTACTTGTCCGTTGACAAACTCTGTCGGAACCTTGAGCCATTTCTTCATTATTATTACGACGATGAGTCAAGGCCATTGCTGAAGACATAGCGAGGTTTTTTACCAATAATTCGCTAACCAGATCAGGAGAGGATTTTAAGGCATTAACTACCCCATCTGTGGGATGATCGGCAAAAGGAAAATCGCTGGTTAAATAGGTAACAAAAAAACCTCTAGCACCATTTTGACTACTCACCAATATGGTAATTATTTTTCCAATTTCGTAGTCTTTTAACTTGCTTTCTACCATAGCTTCTAGGAGAGTTTCTGTTAACTGTAAAGCGTCTTCAAAGGACAGATTTTCAGGAATATGCCAGTTCATAATCTTTAAAAAATGAATGTATAATTAGTTAGAAGTTAAAAAGCATTCTTAATTCTTAAAATATCTTACACAAGGAGCGAGAGTAATCAAGTCTTCTATGTTCCTTTCCATGGTATGACAAATCTGATCTAAGGGTAAATCATTAGCATCATAACCAAAAGGATCTTCAATTTCTATCCCAATTTCTTCAATTCCTAATATGGTAAAACTAACTAAAGCAACAATAGGACCAGTCATCCACATTAATTCATCTACAAATTCAAAGGGTAAAGTTAAACAATAGACTAAGACTAATTGTTTTAAATGAATGGTATAAGCTAAGGGAATAGGAGTTTTCAGAATTCTTTCACAACCTCCTAAGACATCTACCATTGTATCTAATAATTTAAACATAGCAAGGAGTTGATAAGAATCAATACAGTCTTTTTCAAATTGTTGTTGTAAATAATCTCCGATCCAAGAAGCAATTTCTAGGGGAGGATGATTCATAGTACATAATATTTCATCCCATTTTTCCGGTAGAAACTGCCTTAATTCCTCATTAACTGGTTCTGAACGTAAATGTAATTTAGTGGCAACAGCAAAAGCAATTAATAGACGTAAGGTGGCAATTTTTTCTGTACGATCGCTGCTATCTTTTTCTTTAATTGTCACCCATAAGATGCGGGATAAATTCCTAACAGTATTAATTAAAGTTCCCCAAAGTTTGCGCCCTTCCCAATATCTTTCATAAGCTGTATTAGTTCGAAAAACTAACAGTAATCCCAAAACAATGCTGGGTATTAAGCTACTTGTGAGGGGTAAAGCTATATTCACCCCGAAATGATAAAAAAACGTGACTCCCAAGGCAAAAACTGCGCAAAACAACACACGGGGTAAAATCGCGGGAATAACCGAACCTTGCCATTGCCAGACAAGACGAAACCACTGTCTGTTGTCGAGATTTTTTTTAACTCGTCCCCTATTGATCATTGATGGCTTATTTTTTAACTTTAGGACGAGGAAACTTAGAGGCAGCATGGAATTGCAAAACCGGTTGATTTTTCAGAGCTTGTTGCATAAAACTGCGCCAGATAGGAGCAGCATTGCCACCCCCTGTTACCCCTTTACCCAGAGCGCGGTTAGCATCATCTCCCACCCAAACGGCGGTTGCTAACTGAGGAACATAACCCACAAACCAGACATTACGCTCATTATCTGTGGTTCCAGTTTTACCGGCCGCAGGACGGCCAATATTAGCCGCTCGTCCCGTTCCCCCAGTAATAACCCCTTGTAAAACGGTGGTTAAGGAAGCTGTTGCCCAAGAATCAAGGACTAATTGGGGTTTGGGGGTATTATCTAATAAAACATTGCCCCTACTATCAGCAATTTGGACAATAATGGTGGGTTCAGAATACCAACCATTGCTGGCAAAGGTGGCGTAAGCATTGGCCATTTCCAAGGGGGTAACATCGCCGGCCCCCAAGGGAAGGGAAATAACAGGCCGCATGGGACTGTTTATACCCAGGCGACGAACAACTTCAATAACCTTACTGACCCCTACCTTTTGCCCAATCACCACCGCAGGCACGTTACGAGACTGCATGAGGGCGGTTTGAATGGACATAGCCCCAGAAAAACTGCCACCGTAGTTTTTGGGGCTGTATACCTCCCCTGTTCCATCTGGATAACTCACGGGACTATCATTAACCATCGAACCAGGGGTAAATTTTCCACTAGCAAAGGCAGTATAGTAAACAAAAGGTTTAAAGGATGAACCAGGTTGACGATGGGACTGAGTAGCGCGGTTTAACTGACTTTTATCATAATCAACTCCTCCCACAATGGCTTTGATAAAGTGGGTACGAGGATCAACTGCCACTAAAGCTACCTGTAAGTCTTTGGCATAAATACCCCTTGCTCTCAGGTTTTTATACCCTTGTTTGACTGTCTCTTCGGCTTTTTCCTGCATGAAGTAATCAACGGAGGTTTGAATACGCATACCTCCTTTAGTGATCACGTCTTTGCTAAATTTGTCTTTTAACTCCTGCATCACCGTATCGGTAACATAGGGTTGTTTACTCCTTTGCCAAGAAGTGGGTTTTCCCACCCCTAGAGGGGCTTTATGGGCTGCTGTGGCTTCTTCTGGGGTGATCCAACCTACGTCAGCCATACGGTCAAGAACGACCTTCTGCCGTTGTTTGGCCTTTGAGTAGTCGATAAAAGGACTATAGGTTTCCGGTGCCTGAATTAATCCCGCCATCAAAGCCGCTTCCGATAGGTTTAATTGGGATGCGGGTTTGTTGAAATAACTTTGGGCTGCCGTTTGCACCCCATAATTATTATGACCCCAATAGATATTATTGAGGTACATTTCCATAATTTGGTCTTTATCAAAGACTTGTTCTACCCGAATAGCTAAAACCGCTTCTGACAGTTTGCGACTGAAAGTGCGCTCGCTGCTCAGGAAAATATTTTTAACTAGCTGCATAGTTAGGGTTGAAGCCCCTTCTACCACGCCACCGCTTTTCCAGTTTACCCAAAAAGCCCGGCCAATACTATTGGGGTTGATGCCTTGGTGTAAGTAAAAATGACTGTCTTCAATGGCTAAAACTGCCCGTTTTAAATCAGGGGATATTTGCTCAAGTTTCACAGCTTCTCGGTTGGCTTCTCCATGAAGTCGAGAAAGGAGCCGTCCTTTGATATCATAGATATAACTGGTTTCCGATGGGGAATAGCTATTCAGCGATCGCACATCAGGAAGGTTCCGGAAGCTAATGGCTAAGCCCACAAGTCCTCCAGCAAAAATAGAACTGGCTAGGAGACTAAGGCTGAGGGCAGTTCCCCCAGCTACTCTAAGTACACCCTGGGTAAAAGAAACATCAGAAGCAGAGGGTTTCTTGCTATTGTGTTTCTGTCGAATAGTGCTAAACGACACGATTTTTAATTTCCTCACTCCGAAAGACCAATAGAGATTTTTATAAACAGGGATTTACAAGTTTATGGTTTTTAGTTGTTGATATAGTAGCTTACTAGAATTTTGCTCATAGTCAATCCCTAGATTTTTCCATTATGGCGGTTTTTCGGGTGGATGGGTAGAGCAGGGTCAATCGAGGAATTGACCCTGCTCCCTTCTGCTACAATGCTCCTGCGGCGGTTTTATCTAAAACTCCTGCCCCTAAATGGGTGGTTAAATTGATGGCCTGCAAAACTGGAGGCCCATCTATACCCTGGGGATAATCAATGACGCTGACAGATCCATTTCCCTGTTTAATGTTCCAAAAATTAGCGGGTTGGAGTCCCAATAATTGACATAAAATGACTTTATTAATGGCATCATGGGCGACAACAATGCCAGTTTCCGGTTGGGGACTGTTGCTATAATCTTTAACAATTTCTTGCCAACAGGCCACTGCTCGCTCCCATACTTGTTGTAGGGTTTCACCTTCGGGCATTTGTACGGTTTCTGGGGCATCTTTCCACTGTTGCAGCATTCCAGGAAAGTCAGCTTCAATTTCTGCTTCTAGTTTACCTTCCCAGAGTCCATGACAAATTTCTGTCAGTGGTGGCCGTAAATCTAAGGTAATTCCTTGATGATATTGTAGGATAATTTCGGCAGTTTCTTTAGGACGTAATAAAGGACTACTAACCCCAAAATCTATCTTAATTTCTTTGAGAAAATCAGCCGCTTTTTGTCCCTGTTGTTTCCCATTTTCATTAAGGGGAATATCTCGAATACCTTGAAATCTTGATTCACGATTCCACTGAGTTTCCCCATGACGAATAAATAATAGTCTTAAAGCATTATCATCGGAACGAGGGGGAGGAATAGGAATGCCTAAATGACTGGTTTGATTGAGGGATTCCAGTTGCACTGTCTCACCCCAATTACCTGTAAAATTTAGCACATTAATACAACAATTTGACTGTTGAATACGATGATAATGGGAAGGGGGAACCCCAATAGCACTCATAATTAAACAACGATTAATACCATTATGCGCCACAATTAAAACGGTTTGGTTTTGATTTTGTTTGAGTAGCTGTTGCCAAAATTCTTGGGCTTGTTTATACAAGGAAAGAACCGGAAAATGTTCCCGGTTTCCTTGAGGGGTAGAAATGACCATTTTAAATTCATGGGGCTTTTCTTTCCAACATTTATAGTCTTGGGGAAATTTCTCCCTGACTTCTTGTTTAGGCAACTTTTCCCACAAAGGAAGGTCTATTTCTCTTAGTTGTTCACTGGGGGATAAACTGGGGGGTTTAGTAAAGCAATTTTGTATAATCTCAGCCGTGGTTTTTGCCCGTTGCAAAGGGCTACAATAAATAGCATCAATAGCCAGGGAACTAAGAGTATTGCCAACGCTTTGAGCATCTTGACGGCCTTTTTCTGTTACAACAGATTCATCACTGCGCCCTTGGATTATTTTTTGAGCATTGTAGCTGCTTTGTCCATGACGCACTATAATAACGCGAGTAGCCAATCTTCCTATCCTCTCTCAGATTTATCAATTTCTAGATTACAGGTTCTTGGAGCTTTCTACTAACTTGTTTTTTACATCTGTCAGATTTCTTATTGATACTTTTGGATTATATTTTTTAATAATCTATGATTTTAAAGCAAAAAATATTGTCTCGATTATCTTATGATAATATTGAACAAAATAAATATATTGAGATAATTCTTATTATAATTTTTGCCATAATTACCTTAATTGGCACCTTAAATCATGCTATGTGGCGTGATGAATTAAATGGCTGGTTAATTGCCAGAGATAGTTATTCTTTTAGCAATTTTTTTGAAAATATTAAATATGAAGGTCATCCCTTACTTTGGTATCTCTGCTTATGGGTATTAAATCAAATTACAGCTAATCCCCTAGCAATGCAAGTTTTTCATTGGTTAATTTCTGTTGCAAATTTATGTCTGTTTATTAGGTTTTCTCCCTTTACTCTCTCACAAAAGATATTATTTAGTTTTGGTTATTTACCTCTATATGAATATTCTCTAATTAGTCGTAATTATGCTCCTGGTGTTTTATCAATTTTTCTTTTTTGTACTTGTTTTAATACTCGCCATAAAACCTATATTACCTTAGCTTTTATCCTTGCTATTATGGCTAATACTAATGCTTACTGTTTACTCATATCATTAGCATTAGGGTTAACTTTAGCTGTTGAGTATATTTTGAAAAGTCTTTTTGATTATCATACAAAAGCAACTAAATATAACATTTTTCTAGCCTTAATGATATTTATAATAGGAATAATTATATCAGTGTTAATGTTATTACCTCCTCTGGATAGTACCTTACAAGGAGGTGCAAATCAATGGCTTTTTGAGTTTGATTTTAATCGTTTGACTCAAACAATTACCAGAATTTGGCGCAGCTATATTTTAGTAATTATTCCTAGTGATTCTAAACCAACTGATTTATTTATTTTCTCTTTCTTCTCTCTTGGTTTACTCGGTTTTGCTATATTAATGCTCATTAGAAAACCCATAGCACTTTGTTTTTATTTAGTAGGAAGTTTAGGCATTCTGACTTTCACCTATACTAAATTTTTAGGCTCTCAAAGACACTATGGACATTTATATATTATCCTAATTGCTTCTCTATGGATTGCAAGTTATTATACTAAATCTACAGTAATTATCAAATATTTAGAGAATATTTCTAGTAAACTCTCAAAAGCTTTGTTAAATTGGACTACCTTCGTTTCTCATCATCAGAAACCTTTTATTCTAATAATTCTATGGTTACAAGTTGTAGCAGGTATCGTTGCTTTTAGTCGAGACATAATTACACCCTATTCTAGTAGTAAAATTACGGCTCAATTTATACAAAAAAATAATTTAATAGATAATTTTATAGTCGGTAGTGAAGATTTTACAATTGCTCCCATCAGTGGTTATCTTAATCAAAAAATATACTATCCTGAAACTCAAGAATTGGGTAGTTATGTTCTATTTAATAACTCCCGAACCATTGTAGATGATTTTAACATTATTGACCAAATAACTCAAATTATTGATAATGAAAAAAAAGATATTTTGCTCATTACTAATCGAGAATTTTTAGCAGAATCTTCTAATCTTAGTATTCAATTTTTAGAAAAGTTTACAAAATCTTTTATCTATAACGAAAAATACTATCTCTATTTAGTAAAATCTTATTCCGAGTTAAATAATAATGATAAAGTTGAATTTAAAGAGTGATACTTTCTGGCTTCTATTATTACTAATATTAGCTTTATTCTTATGGTTAATTGGGTTAGAAAATTTGCCCTTAAGAGACTGGGATGAAGGATACTATGCTACAGTTGCAAAAGATATGTTTAAGTCTGGAAACTGGCTCTATTTAACGTATTATGACCAACCATTTTTATTAAAACCTCCTTTGATTATTTGGCTAATTAATATTAGTTACAACTTAGGAGGAATAAGTGAATTTACAACCCGTTTGCCTTGTTCTTTCCTTACAGCTTGTGGCGTTCCCTTGTTATATTTAGTTGGCAGAAACTTATTTTATACACAACCTCCAGCGATTTTCAGTAGTTTAGTTTATTTAACATTATTGCCTGTTGTTCGTCATGGACGTTTAGCCATGATAGACGGAATAATTAATACTTTTCTTATCTTTTCAATCTTATGTTTATTAAAGTCCCGTAAACAACCTTTATGGGCAATAGGTTTTGGTATTGGACTAGGACTTATTGCATTAAGTAAAGGTATTTTGGCTCTTGCTTTAGGAGGTATTTTAGGCATTTATATTCTCTGGGATAATGGAAAAAATTATCTTAAAAATATTGTTTTATGGGTAGGTGTATTAATAGGATTTTTCCCTGTACTTAGTTGGTATTATCTTCAAGTTGATAACTATGGAGAAAAATTCATAGAAGTTCATTTTTTACAACAAAATCTTGATCGTTTATCAACTGCTGTCGAGGGCAATAGTGGTTCATCTTTGTATTATATAATTGAATTAATTAAGTATAGTTTTCCTTGGTTACTATTCTTACTTGGTGGATTAATTTTAGCCTGGAAAGAGCGTCAAAAAAGTTGGGCCAAGTTAACATTAACAGGATTTTTTCTATTTTTAACTATAATTACCATCATGGGGACTAAACTTCCTTGGTATATTATGCCCATTTATCCTTTTTTTGCTTTAGCTGTTGGCTATTATTTATCTAGCCTATATCTAACGGAAAAATATTATCCCCATATCTTAGCATTTAGCTTATTTATGATGAGCATTGCTACCATAGCAGGGGGAATATATTTATTTAGAGAAACCCAGGAATTTATTCTGGTAATTATGGCCTCTATTCTTTGTATTACAATCTTATTAACTGCCCAGAAACTAAAACAAAATTCTCCTAATTTTTTGATTATTCTTGTCATAGGTTTATATCTTAGTTTAAGCTTATTAATGATGTCTAAATCTTGGGTGTGGGAAATAAACGAAGCCTTTCTAGTCAAACCAGTTGCTACTTTAATTAAAGAAAATACCCCACCTAATACTATTATTTACACCTCATTTAAGTATAGTCGCCCTAGTTTAGATTTTTATAGCGATCGCCAGATACTTGCAGAAGATCAAGACATCTTGAGATCCTTAGCTTCAACATCATCTTATCTTTTGCTAGATCATGAAACTTTTGACAATTTAAAGTTAATTAATGTTAAAATATTAGGAGAAGTCAACCAATTTATGTTGATTTCCACAGATAACCAAAAGTACAAATAGTTAAAGAGAGTTTAATGACAACAAAAAAAATTATATTAATTGTTTTAACTGTTGTTTCACTAATTCCCGTAATCTTATCATTAATTGGTAGCATTAATCAGCCACAAGTTCAATCTAACTTACAACTTTATCAAACAAACTTAGTGCTTCAAGCATCAGAATTTTCTGGGGAAAATATTAGTCAATTTGAAGAAATACGTGACTCTGTATTGGGAAAAAATCCTTATAAAGCTGCTTTTGACCAATATAAAGAAGCCCGTAAACTCTCTAAAAAAAATTTAGAGCAGCTAGAGAATGAATTACAAAAAACAAATGAGCAATCAAAGATTATAAAAGAATCAGAGTCTCCCATCAATTCATTGCCACTTTTTTCCGGCTCAGCTGAACAAAAAAAATTACAACAAGAAATTAATCAACAGAGAGAAGAAATTGATAAACTAGACATTAAAATGGGGTTACTTGAAATTGCCCAAGGAAAGGAAAAGGAAGCATTGGAACAATGGGAAAATCTAAAACTCCTATCATCTTTACCTTCCCTGAAATATACGGCTGATATTCTTAGTAATTTATGGAGTGATAAAACTCTAGTTTTACCCAATTCAGAATCAACAATTAAAGAACAATTAAATGGATGGTTTCGCTACTATTCTCTCAAGAAACTTTATGAGGTTGAAAATCGTAAAGATGATTTAATAATTTTACAAGAAAACCAACAAGAATTAGCCCTACAAGGAATTATCAAGTTAACATTTGTTGCTATCATTCCAGTCTTAGGAGGCTTAATAGGAGTTGGTATTATTATCTTTTCATTAATTCAGTTATTCTTGAAAAAAGAATCAGGTATTTTAGCCATAGATAAAAAAATGAAGTGGAAAACGCCTTGGACAATAGAAATACCCTGGCAAGTTTTTATTGTGGGTTTTTTCTTCTTTGGACAAATTGTTCTACCAATATTATTTACTTTTTTGAGTGTTGATTTGACTCAATTAAGTTTGCGGGGAAAAGCTGTTTATGTTTTAAGTAGCTATGTTGCTATGTCTCTCGGAGGAATTGGTGTACTTTATTTATCCATCAAACCTTTTTTTCCTCTCCCCAAAGATTGGTTTAAATTTAAGTGGTTAAGTAACTGGATTTTATGGGGCTTTGGAGGGTATTTAGTCGCCTTACCTTTAGTGGTAATTGTCTCATTAATTAATCAAAATATTTGGGATGGACAAGGAGGAAGTAACCCCTTACTTTCTCTGGCATTAGAAGGACAAGATCTGATAGTTCTAGCTATCTTTTACTTTACTGCAGCTATCGCCGCACCTTTCTACGAGGAAATAATGTTTCGGGGATTTTTATTACCTTCTCTCACCCGTTATATTCCCCTATGGGGAGCAATTGGAATTAGTAGTTTCGTCTTTGCTATTGCTCATCTCAATCTTTCTGAAGTTTTACCATTAACTATTCTGGGGGTTGTTTTAGGGGTAGTTTATACGCGATCGCGTAATCTTCTCTCATCAATGTTACTCCATAGTCTGTGGAATAGTGGTACCC
>JAAUYB010212229.1_pt1 | contig 13630 bp, 13 predicted proteins | sample 7278071 | NCBI WGS metagenome assembly JAAUYB01 (sample SAMN14350121, study PRJNA611818) | marine sediment metagenome | isolation source: surface marine sediment (1.8m) | place: French Polynesia: Moorea | collected 2018-08
GATTCGCCGTTCGGTGGCCGACGGCGAATCTCTTCCAGTTTCAATTCATGGGAGATCTGACCGGCGGGAAAACCGGTAGATACGGCGGCAATGGGGATGTCGCTGCCTTTCAGGCATTGAACGGCGGTGGGAATGAGATTGTGGTAGACGCAAACCGCGCCGGTGGTCAGACCCAGGTCACCCACGCCCAATTCGTCCAGCAAGTCTTGTCTCACGGGTTGTTTGGCCTTGGCGCAGAGCCGGATCACATTACCGGGCGTATCGTCGCCGGACAAGGTGGTCAGGTCGATCATGCTGACGGCTTTCAGGAGCCAGGCAGCCTGCCAGGCCTTTTTGATGGAACGCCGGGTGCCGTAGGTGGCGCATCGACGTTCCACGGCCGAACGGTTGACACGCACGGCGGCCACGGTTTCCAGGTCCAACGGCATGCCGGGATTGCGTTCTTCTTCATGCGGCGGCACGGCCTTGATATCGACCAGGCCCAATTCGGCATTTTTCTTTCCCATGGGTCGCATCCTCTCGAAGCAAGTGTCCGAATAGCGCTGTTCCGGGTTGTCGGCAATTCGGGGGCTATCGATTATAGGATTGCAGGACCGGTTTGGCAATGAGTTCCTGGATCTGGAACGCTCTGTTTTGTTTAACGTCGACCCACTTTTGCGCCGCGGCTTGGCCTTTTCGCTGTTCTGGTTGAGAGTACTTTGCGGCGGTGAATTGGCATACCGGCGTTTGGGTAGCAGGAATTGGCAAACTCTTGACAGAACCCCATTTCAATGAAACGGTAAACGCCGAGGTGATCGTCGTGCTGCACTGAGAGTTAAGCAATTAGCTTTAAGATGCAGGCTTTAAGATTGAAATCGATTAAGCCCAGGTTGGTAACCACCGGCGTCAACATGTGAATCAGTGACTTGACCACCGGGAAAGGTCTGTTTGATCCCAGATCTCACCAAATCATTCGGTATCCAATGGGCGTTCAGCTAATTCCGGCTGATACCCATTGCGGTAAAGGAAAAAGGCGCACCCGTCCCCTCATCGTGGTGCGCCTTTATACAGTTTGGGATTAACTTTCTACACCAATCCAATTGACAGCCCACTCTCGTTTGTTTGCATACTCAGGGGTGACATCGGATAAGTGGAGATATACACGGAAGCCGGCATTGGTAGGATCATAAATAGACGAGCAACCGTTTGCCAACCAGTGATTAGAGGTCCCTGAAATTGAAATAACGTAGTTGGGGGTGTCACGGAATTTAGCTGAAGATGTATCTACATCCACATAAATTCCATCTTCATGAGTCTTTTTTGGCACTTGATATTGCTTCCAGTTTGTTTTGCCTGGAGGCGTTTTGCCACCTGCAATCTTAATCATGGTAAATCTCCTTTTGAATACTTGCTTTCTGATTGATGGTATTTAACTTACCGACCTCAATGGTCCAGTGTTCACTTTGAGGTGGGTAATGGTCGATTTGGGTGTGTTCTCGATAAATATCGAGCAAGTTTAATGCCGTTTGAGTAGGACGTCGCAGGTAAAACCTAACCTGTCTAAATCATTCATCCCTAAAGCTTTCAGGTTCCAAGCCTTCTCGACCCACTCACCTGAGATCTCGGCATGGCCGTCCTGACGTGTTTACGACACGCTTTTAACATGTCAGCTGTCATGTGGCCGAACGAAATGTATCGCCGTGAAACCATCGGCAGCGCAACTCACGCCCTGTTTTATGTTAAGATTCTGTCAGGGACATGTTTGGTTTTCCAGTGTGGATCAGTCTGAACACGGTTCCATTTATTATCAAGGGAGGATAACCATGAAATTAAGTCTCCCCAATTTGAAGATCCAGAGTTTCGTCACCCTGAACCCGGATGAAAAGAAGGCTGTTCGGGCGGGTATCGGTGAAACGTTTAAGCGCACTTATTGCGACGCCCCCGGTGGGTGCACCTGGTATTGCACCGGTACCGGCGCCTGTTAACAAACCCTAAATCGGCCGAGATCCCAGAGGTCTCGGCCACCGTTTAAACTTCAGCTTGAGTCTCCTGACGCAACAGGCGTTGCTGCATTTCCAAAAGGGCCTCCTGCACCGAGGCGACATCGCCTGTTGCCGCGATTTTCTTTTGCAGGCGATTGATTTCTCGAGCTTGATCCAAGCGCTGTTGCGACGCCTTGCCCGCGAGACGGCTCTGAGCCTGCATTTCACGGGCGGCCAGAGCCGTTTTGGGGTCGGCCTTGACCAGGGACTCCATCACCTTCACCAGTTTGTCCAATACACGGTAGACAAAACCCGCGGCAAACCCGCCCAGCAAGGCCAGCAGCGACGGGCCCAGGCCTGACACAGAAAGATCGAAAAATTGTTCCAGGGGAACGAGCATGGCAATCATGATGCCGCCCATCAGACCCAGGACATAGCGCGACCAGTAGGTGGACTGGAAGACATTGTCGAAGGTGCCTTCTTTGATGTATTGGTTGGCCGTAAACAAACCCGAGAAGCAAGCACCCATACTGGCCGCCGAGAGCAGGAAGAGGTAATTCAGCGCCAGGTCGATGCCGAATTTTTCCGTGATGTTGAAGGAACTTTGTCGGCCGTCGACGCTTTCAAAGAGACTGAACAGAACCATGCCCGCCAGTGACAGTAACACGGCAGCTCTCAAGTGACGCACCAGGGGCACCGTTCCCCGGAATCGGAGCAGATTGATCTCGCCGGGTTTTTTGTGTTCGGCCAGGATGAGAATGGTTCGGGGACTGGCCGGTACAATGAGCGCTGCCAACAGGTTATGGATCTCCGCCAATTTCTCGATCATCCTCGGTTCATCGAAATCAATGTCCTCATCATCGTTCTTTTGCCGGCAGAGCATGGCGAGCTGTTCTAATTGCCTGGTGGCCTCCGGCGGTGCGGTTTTGCCTGAATCGTTGGCGAAATCCATCATCGCCAGGCATTGAGAAGCTAATTGTTTCAGGAGGCGACGGCTGTTGATTTTCGATTGAACCAGTTTCAGTTCACCGCGTTCTACCTCGGTTTTCTCTTTCAGGTCCGGTAGGTCATCTATGCTGCCCAGTGATGTAGCCCCGTCCGAGAACAGATCGTCCTGAATACGGTCCAGGGTTTCGGCGGCTGCCTCGGGAGATCCGTCTTTACCAAGTTGCCCGTGTAGCGCCGTCAGCTTTGCGGCCAGTTCCATGCGGGTTCGCGTGATCTGCCGTGCGGCGCCGGCTTGCGCGCGCTCGTAAGTCGCTTTTTTGACCGCCTTGGGGTCGCCTTTGAACAGGGACTCCATGGTAGCGACGATGCGGCTGAGGATGCGATGCACCGCTGACGATGAAAAGCCGCCCAGGATGGCCAGCAGGGGGGCGCCCAGACTACTTAGATTGCTGTCGGTAGCGTCACCGTTTCCGGTTGGGAAGAAGCAGGCCATAATCAACCCGGCCGTTACTCCCAGGAAAAAGCGGTTCCAATAGGACTGGTCGTACTTGGGATCGAAGGTTCGCGCTTTGACATACTGGTTGGTTTGGAACAGGGCCGCAAAGGAAGCACCCAACCCCGATGCGGCAATGAGGTAAAGATAGTTGTAGAACAAACTCCAGCCGCTGTTCGACAAGCTGATATTTTCCGAGGCGCCGTCTACACCCTCAATCAGGCTCATGCCCAACAAGGAGAACAAACAGACAATAGCCACCACCATCATGCGACGGACGATGGGCACGGGACCCAGAACCAAACGGGTGCTTTTGTCCCGCTGTTCCTCCAGGAGCAGAACCGAGCGAGGTTTAGCAGGGGCAATCACCTCACAGAAATGGGTGTGGATTCGGCTGAGATGACGGCTGCACTCGGCTTCATCGCGGGGAAGGCCCTTCTGCTCCGGTAACGGCTTCCCTTCTTTCAAAGAACGCATAACAAGGTCTACGGTGGAAAGGTTTGCCAACATTTTCGGCGACACCTTCAAGCCTGAGGCCAGGCTGTAACGGGCCAGGGCCTTGCACTCGGGCAAGAGTTGATCTGAGGGAGCTTCGTTCAGATAGGCCATCAGGCGGGATTCTTCCAACATGTTTCTACCTCGAGGGTGAAGGATGGGTGATAGGGGGTCGATGGCTACAGTATAACAGAGCGGCCCGTGTTACGGCGGGTGTTATCACAAGTGGGTGTGGAAGTATTTTCGTCGGTAAGGGCCGACGCCTTCAAAAGGTTGCCGAGGTGAACCCGCTCAGAATGTCGTCCAGGATCAGCAACCCCGCTCAAGATCTTCCCGCGACGGCATGCCTATGGACAAGCGAACCGCCTGCGGCACATTCCGGCGCTTGACCGCAAAGGCGCCCGCACCGATGACCTTGACACCGCGCTCCCGGGCCTCGCTCACAAACGCGTCGGTATACCGGGGCCCGGGAAGCTCCAACCAGACTTGATACCCCATGGGATTGTTCTTCGGCATGTGTTTCGCCGGGATCTTGTGAGCCAGGCCCCGGCGCCATTCGATCTCCCGGCGTTTGGATGTGATCAACCGTTCGGCAGGGCCGTCCGTCAACCAACGCGTGGTCAACTCTACCATCAGGGGCGCCCCCCGGGTCCGATGGAGGGCGCCTTTTTCCGGTGGTCGGTCCCTGATCAGGGGATGACTACACATCCCGGGAATGGGAATCATGCCGACATTAAATACCCAGACGGTTGCCGAGGGAACGCAAGCCCTTGCCGGCACGGGCCGTATAAGTCAGCCCGTCCCGTTGCGAACAGCCGCAGGGGGTGACCGATTCAGCCCACTGTGGAGAGAGCCGCACGCCCTCGGCAGAGCCGTGGATATTGACGTTGAAGCTCATGCCGGACAATGCCTCGCCGCTGATGCGCTTGCCATGAAGCGCGATCTCGCGATTATCGTCCAAGGCTTCATAGGCGGCAACCAGGCGCACCGGGTCATGGAAGACGAAGCGCTCGGTCTTGCCGTCCTTGTAGGTAGTCGTCAGGATTCCCTCATGAAACCGGCCGTGACTTGCTTCCACGGCTTCCAAGGTCTCCAGTTTCACCAGGGTTATGAAGCCGGCGGCACCCAGCAAAAGCACCGAGCAAAACATCCAAAATAACTTACGCACACAATACCTCTCAGCAACATGGGAGTTTCCCCAGGCCGGACAATCATCATACCATCCGGCCTCGTCGTCTCTCTATGTAGCGGGAAAACAATTGGAATCACGCAATGCAGGAAGGTCAGGTTCCGGACGCCTCATAATTCATGTCTCCCGGATGCAGTTCGGTAACCCAAGCATAAATCACGCTCCGGTAGGGCGCAACTGAAAGGGGGTTTCAAGGCCGCCGTTATTCCAAACCATTGGATTCCGGCAGTGTCGGCACACAATAGACCCGGCGGGCCGGCACTTGCACGATGCGGCGTTCCGGTAACAACAACCCGGACAACCGCCCGCCGTAGACGCAGCCCGTGTCCAGGCCCACCGCGTTGGGTCGCTCGATCAGCCCGCGTAGCGCCCAATGACCGAACACCACCAATTTCTTGTCGGTGTAGAAGTGGTACCACGGCGGGTCGCCTTCCGCCTCCAACACCTTGCCCCAGCCGTCCCAGGTGCGGATATTCGTTAAAATGCGCGGCCTGCTTTCTCTGGGCGACTTTCCCGGCTCCAGGCCCGCGTGGACCATCAGGAATTTGGACTGCTCCAGGTATAACGGCCAGGACTGGATATAATTCACCCAAAATTTGAGGTCACGGCCCATATCCCGTTTGACTTTCTCGAAATGTTCGTTGCCTTCTTTTTGTTTGCGGAGGTATTTCAGGAAGCTTCGCTCGTGATTGCCGAGCACTACCTTTGCCCCCGCTTCGTATGCGCGTCGCAGCACGCCCGGCGAATCCGGTCCCTTGTTGATCAGGTCGCCGACAAAGAACAGTTCCATGCGCGAGTCGTAACCCGCCGCGTTCAGCAGGTCTTCCAACTCGGCCGAGCATCCGTGCACGTCGCCGATAATCAATGTCTTGCGCAATACTAACTCCCGGGCCAAGGATTATCCGTGGACTAACACAAGGTACGGACAGTATACCGCTTCGATCGCGTCTATTGGAAAGAGCACGTGCATATAACTGCCCCTTTACCTCGTCTACTCGGTCTTGCCCTACCGTTGTTTTTGAATATAAAAAGTTCATCGTTTTATCAAACCTTTCCAGTAAAGCCCCGTACGTTGTTTTACTGACTCTGCTTCATGCCGCTGTTTTGGTATGGGCCGGAGGATAACGGACACGAGCGCCTTTTCCACTTGCCTGAGACAGTTTCTCCTACGCACTGTCTCTTCTTGCCGCAGCAAGTTCAGCCACCCGGTAACGCGCCCTCAATTGCGCGGAGCAGCCGCCCCCGCTCTGCGGCGCCGGGAACGCTTGCGCCGTCCGTTCATCTCCGGTTCATACCAAAACGGCTGCACGGCCGTTTCATTCCCGCACCAAAACTTTTTTGGAGTACTCACCTTGACCGCAATACCCGGCGCGGCGGTTACCCCCTTACCGCCCCCCATTCCCCCCGGTGAAATTACCGGTCTCCTGGCCTCGTGGCATCGCGGCGACAAACAGGCGCTTAACCATTTATTCGAGCTGGTTTATGACGAGCTGCGCAAGACCGCCCGGGGTTGCCTGCGCGAAGAGCACGAGGCGTGCACCCTGCATCCGACTTCCTTGATCAATGAGGCGTTCTTACGCTTAAAGCAGAACAGTCGCTTACGCCTTGCCAATCGGCTCCACTTCTATTGGTTCGCCGCCCAGACCATGCGCCGTATCCTTGTAGAACAGGCCCGGGCACGCACCCGGCTGAAGCGCAATTCCGGGGCAATGACGGTCTCGCTTGACGACCTGGATGAATCGGAACCGGGTCTGGAACTGGATCCCGGCAATGTGATCTCTCTGGACCAGGCTTTGAAAAGGTTGGAACGCATGGACGCCCGTTATGTGCGCATTATCGAACTGCGCTTTTTCGCCGGTCTGAGCGTACCGGAGATCGCGGAAACCCTCTCCGTATCTACCGCCACCGTGAAACGCGAATGGGCCGCGGCGCGCTTGTGGTTGGCGCGGGAGCTCTCGGGAGTCAAACGCGCGGTCTAAACCCGGAGAAACCACCATGACGGACAACTTATGGCCTCGCCTGAAACCACTGCTGGAAGAAGCCGCGTGTTTGGAGGGCGAGGAGCGGGCCCGTTTTGTCCGCGAACATGCCGGTGAGGACCCGGAACTTCGACGCGAACTGAACGCTATTCTCGCCGCCGAAGACATCGATTTCCTGGAACGACCGGTTCCCGCTTGTCTTTCCCTTGAAGGAACCATGGGCGGGTCCTGGCTCATCGGCTCTCACCTGGGTTCCGGCGGCAGCGGCGCTGTCTACCTGGCCGAACGCCAAGACGGTGATTTCGACCAGAAGGCCGCTTTGAAAATCCTCAAGCTGGGTATGGATACCGAGGAAAGCGTTCGGCGTTTCAAAAGCGAACGCCGCATCCTCGCCCGGTTGGAGCATCCCAACATAGCGCGCCTGTTGGACGGCGGCGCCATGCCGGACGGCAGGCCCTACCTGGTCATGGAATACGTGGACGGTTTGCCCGTTCACGAATACTGCCGTCGCAACAGCCTGGGGATAGACGCCTGCCTGACCCTTTTCTGCAAGGTTTGTGACGCCGTTGCCTATGCCCATCGCAACCTGATCATTCATCGCGACCTGAAACCGGGCAATATACTGGTTACTCGCGACGGAGAGCCTAAACTACTCGATTTCGGCATTGCCCGCCTGACCACCGCGGCAGCGGAACAAACTGTCACCGTGACTCGAGGCCGTTGTATGACGCCCGAATACGCCTCGCCCGAGCAGGTGTGCGGCAGACCCGTCACCACGGCCGGGGATATCTATTCCCTGGGCGTGGTGCTCTACGAATTACTGGCCGGTCGGCGACCCTACGACCTGCAAGGCCTTACTCCGGCCCAGATTCAGGATGTGATTTGCCGGCAGGCGCCGCTCAAACCCGTTGCGGCAAGAGGGCAGGGGAGAGGTAAGGGCGCGACCGGGCGCGGTCGCATGGATGGAGACCTGGAAAAAATACTCATGAAGGCTCTCAACAAGGAGCCCGCCCGTCGTTATGCTTCCGTCCAGGTCCTGGCCGATGATTTGAAACGCTTCCAGGAGGGTTTTCCCGTGCTGGCGCGCAAGGAAACCGCCGCCTATACCATGGTGCGCTTCGTGATGCGAAACAAGCTGACCTCCGGCCTCGTTGCCCTTTCCGCCGTGCTTTTACTCTCGTTCTCCATCCTTGTTTCGATTCAGAACCGGCGTATCCTTCAGGAACGTCAATACGCCGGCGCCACGGCCGATTTCCTGATCGAGATGTTACAAGTCGCGGATCCTCACGATCCCACCGGCGGCGCTACGACCGTCAAAGAACTACTGGAACACGGCCTGGAACAGTTACGCCGGGAAACAGGGCAAAACCCCGGTACCCGCGCGGCCCTGCAATTGAGCCTGGGAAAGGTCTATCTCAACACGGGCCAATACCAAAAGGCGGAACTGCTTCTGATCGAGGCCGTTGAAAACGCCGCTACTGCCGGCCGGATGGTTGCCGCCATGGGTAATCTGGCCAAGGTTCGGCACGAACTGGGGCAATTCGACGAATCGGAGACCCTGTACCTGAGAGCCCTGGAATTGTCCGGCGAACAAGGCCTGGAAAACACCGCCGCGCACGCTCGCCTGGAAACCAGACTGGGCTCGCTCTACATATACACGGGACAACCCTACAAAGCGCAACCTCTTTTCGATTCGGCGCTTCGCAAAATGCGGGAGAACCACCCGGGTGATCCCGAACTCGCGATTATCTTACAAGACACCGCCGTCTTCTACGGTTGGCAGAGCGACTGTGTCACCGCCGAACCCTTGTTACGTGAAGCCCTGGCCATTTTCGAGAAGCATTACGGCAAGGAACATTTCATGGTGGCCCGCAGCCTCAACATTCTGGGTATTGCCATGTCCCAGCAGAGAAAATATGAGGAAGCCCAAGCCTTTTATCGGCGCAGTCAGGAGATTTTGGAGAAAACGGTCGAAAAGAAACACCCCGAGTACTCCGCACTTCTCAATAACATGGCGGTGCTTTACCAGCGCATGGGCCTGGCTGAAAAAGCCGAGCGCTATTTCCTCAGCGCATTGGACGCCACCAGAGCCGTCTACGGACAGGATCACGTAGAGGTGGGGCGCGCCCTATGTAACCTGGCTTCGTTTTACGCCATGCTCAACCGAGACCCTGAAGCGGCGGCTCTTTTCAAAGAAGGAGTTCCCATGATTGCCGATAAGGTGGGACCCGACCATCCCCAGGTAACTCTTTGGCAGGAAAGACAGGCAAGCGTTATGTACTGCATGGGACTTTGAAGAGACCGGTCTGGAGACAAGCTGACTTTACCCGCTCGTGAAGCTTGATCGGACAGCATCGCGCTAGGGCCCACGCTTAATTAGTCGTACCGGTTGACAAGAACAATCGATCGTCGAACTCATGCATCAGCACCATCCCATAGGGCAAGATCAACAAACTATAGAGGAACTGTTTGCCGTCACGTTGCAGAATGGCCAGGTCCATTGGATTGACCAGTTCATCGACGGCGATACCGGCCGCTTGCAATGGAAGTCGAACCTTCTTGATCAGTTTTCCGTCCTGCTGAAAAACCATGAGCCTCAAGCAGCCTTTGGATATGACCGCGGCAATCAGATGCTTCCGGAACACGGTGAAGCATCGATAAGTGAACTTCGCCCCGGTTTCCTGGTACTCAGGTTCTTCGAGCGGGTCAAAGTTCAGTCGGCCTTTTCTTATCAGGTCGCTGTTCAGGTCAAAGACCCGGAAGGCAGTGTCGTACATTTGCAGAAAGTAAATTGCGTCTCCCGCCCGTTTCATAAAAAGGTTGCGGGCCCAAGACGATTTACCGCGAGTGACATAAAGCTGATCCTCGATGGTTTTTATCTTCTCCAGATCCCGGTTGACCCAGGCATACACGAAAGGCGCCCGTTGGGTTCGCGTGGTAAAGAAAAAACCTCCAGGTACATGGGTGAAGCGGGACATGACATCCAGCATCGGCACCCGACGGCGGTAGTTGCCCCGAATATCGAAAAAGGAGACTCGGCCCGTCTGATCCATCACCACCAGTTCCTCTTCGGTGACCGAGCCGTGATGAGGCCAGGTCAGGTCACCGGGGGCGTCACCCTCCCCGCCGAACGTTCTGACATGGCTGCCGTCGAAATTCAGGATGTGAAATCCATGCTCACCTTGATCCAACACATAGAGAAACTTGCTGTTATGAAGCAATTGTTTGGGTATGCCAATGATAAAATCACTCTCTTTCTCACCGCTGTCGTCAGGGAAAAACTTAATGAAACGATGGTACTCCCCCGCCGTTATCATGGCTGCTATATGAAAGAGCAATAAAAGGCTTTCGATCTTACGCATTATCGACCCTCACGGTTGGGGGAAAAGGCCGTCGGTCCATGAACCGGCGGCCGGTTGGGTTATTATCTCGGGGGACTTTCGCAGACAGCCTCACCACCAAGACTGCACTCGATCTTGCATGTATCTACAGTGGCGGGACCAAGACAACCCGCACCGCCGCTACAGCCTGATAGTTGCGCACACCAAACACCTTTCGGCGTTGGTGCGAAGCAAGCCAGGGAATAGAATGTCAGCGCAAGTAACCAAATCATTCTCAGCTTCATTTTGACCTCCATTTAGATTTCCTGGTTTTTGGATGACAAAAGCCAGGATTCGAGTAACTCAATTTCCTCCGTGTTTTTGATAAGACCTATGGTGCCGTCTTTTTCCAGGGCAAGAAGCAACCCGTTCAGGAGATGCGGGTAGGTATCGGGGTCACGAGTTTCGTCCCAAAATTCACGAAACGAATGATCGGCAATCAAAACGGGAATACTCACCTTATAGTCCTCGATGAAAGTCTCGATGTCCTTTTTTCGATAGGATCTGGTGAGCACAAAATTGAATCTGGTATTGGGAAAGCGTTCCGCCATTTCTTCCAGATTCGTGAGGACTTTTCCGCTCTCACAGGCGAAGCAACTATGTTCGTAAATGGCATAGACAGTGCGCTGACCCATGGAGGGGCGGGCGGTTGTAGCCAGGACAGTGTTTTTCACATGATCGCCGATTTGGAAGGCTTGACGAGCCTCTTCAGCGGGATCGATACCGAAATAATCCAGTAGCAATCTCTTGATCCTTCCTCTATCCATATGGATATCACCCTCGAAAAGCGGTTGCGCTTTTTTTTCGTAAAAGCCAAAGAAATCCGAGGGACAGTGAAGAGGGAAATCACGTGAAAGGGATCGGGTAGTCTCCAAGGAAGCCTGAAAGTACGCCGAGGAAGTGGACTTGACGACCAAAGACACCGGTAAGCCGCGTCTCTGAATCAACATTTCCAAACTGCTTGCCAAACGTCGGTTTCCCGCAGAACGCATGTCGGCGTGAATTACAAGGACCGGCTTGTTCGGTTCTACACCCAGCGTTGTTTTCCAGTAAGGTGTTAAATTGCGTCCATTCGGTAGGAAAAGGCATGCGATCACAAGTATGGCCAATACGAAATAACTTGCCCATTTTAACGAGATCATAGGCGCTATCCTGGGTTAGCTTTGTAAAATTCTGAATAAATCAATAATTATCTTAACACAATCTACCAACTTTTTTGCAAGAAGATCGCCTTTAATCTTCTCTGCCGCTTTATTGTCGTCCAATTGAGTACTGGACATGGGAGCAGGGGCGTTGCGGTAAATTGAATGCAATCTCGTATCATTTAACGAGAGATCATCATGGGTAACCTATTGTGCCGTCACTACATCGGCTGCCGTGACCTGGGGAAAATATCGGCGTTTTACAGGGAAGCCTTCAACTGAACCTGAAAACAGAAAAAGGCGCGCCTGACCGGCGCGCCTTTACCATTTGAATAGGGTGTGTGCTTAACCTTCGTCGTTGTCGGAGGGGTATTTCTTGGTGAAAATCTCGTCATTGTCGGAAGGGTATTTCTTGGTGAAGATCAAGGCTCCCCCGGACACTTCCTGGGATTTTTCTTCCGGCAGGTGGTCTTCCAGGAAGCGGGCGAAGAAAGGTTTCTTGGTCATAATAGTGGTCTCCTTGGTGGTTTAAGTCGATGAACCAACCTATTTGTCGGCCTTCGGCTATAAGGCGTTGTGGTTATATACGCCCTTGGCGTCAAAGAAGAGACAAAAAGGTTGTAAACTTTTTTTTGCAAAATAAGTTGATACTGTTTGTCGGCCGATGTCGTAATGAACGACTTCCGGTCGGCGTGTCTTTGAGCGCCTGCAAGTCAGGTGATCAAGGCAGTTCCGCTGTCCAGAGGTCATGGTCCCAGGGCATAGCGGGGTGACCCAGGACCAGTTTTCGGTCGTTCAGAAGGGTGAAATTGAAAAGCGTCACGAAGGGTGCGGTCACTTGCGCGAATTCCGGGCCCCGGCCGTAGAAGACATAGACGGCTTGCAGCTTCCCCGTGGCCGCGTCCAGTTGATGCAGGCGTCCCCAGGACATCAGGTACAGTTTTCCGTTTCGGTGTTTGACATCGGTGAAGACGGGCATGGGCAGGTTGTTTTGCGCATCGGGTTGAAAGTGTTCGATGCGTTCCAGCAATCGCCGAGTGACGGGGCTGTCGACATCAAACCGTAGAATGGGCTCGAACTGATCGTTGAAGACGGTGACCATGGGGTAGTACTTATGTACGGCGAACCATGAAGTTCCGTCGTGCAGCCAAAAAGTATCGTCGATTCCGGGGAGTGTTTCGGCCAAGGCGCGTGTTGCCGCCGGACGTTCTCCCACGTGTCGCAGCAGGGTGCCGTCGCGATGGAAGGCAGCGGCCAGGAAGCCTGTATCGGGATGGGCGGGGACAAGGACTACCTCGCTGTTGCCGGCGAAGGCATTGCCGGCCGGATAACCGAAATACAGGTTGTAGTTGGGCAGGGGGAAACTGGTGACGTAACGACCCTCATGGAACAGGCGGACGCGTTTCAAGCTGCCGTCAATGCCCCAGAGGTGCCGGTCCCAAAGCGCCATGGCCACCACGCCGTGTTTTCCGAATTCGGCGGGATGTTCACCGGTTCCGCCCAGGGTATGCACCAGTTCGCCGGCGAGGTCGACTACAAAAACCTCGCTTTGCCTGGAACTGCGAATGTAGATATGCCGGCCGTTGCTTTCCAGTTGGTGGATGCCGTTGGGGTGTGCGTCTTTCAGGTCGAGCGGCTGAAGTTGCAGTCGTTGCGGTTCTATGCTGAATACGGGAAGTGAGAAAAGCAGGGAAAGAAAAAGGGGAGATTTGGCCACGGGTCCTCCATAGACAGATTCGGGACGGAACCCGCGCCGAGTTCGTATTCCGGCGCGGGTATGGGGTTGGCTCTCGATTACCAGGGGAATTGGCACTGGTCATCCTGATAGCCGACCTGGTTGCCATTGGCGTCGAAAGACACGCAGGTAGCGAAGTTGAAGCCGCTGTAGCATGCCGTGGAGCCGCCGGGAGGCGAGCTGATGGAGCAGGAGGCCCTGCAAGCGCGGGCATTGGCGCTACAGCTGTCGGCCAGGGCGGTCATACCGGTAGCGCCCAAGGCCAGGATGGAGGTGAAAAGCAAAGTCTTTAACAGTTTCATGTCTGA
>JAAUYB010033480.1_pt1 | contig 13580 bp, 11 predicted proteins | sample 7278071 | NCBI WGS metagenome assembly JAAUYB01 (sample SAMN14350121, study PRJNA611818) | marine sediment metagenome | isolation source: surface marine sediment (1.8m) | place: French Polynesia: Moorea | collected 2018-08
CTAACCTTAATCGGAGTATTATGTAGAGACGATCAGTGAACGTCTCTACGTTTTTTTGTGCAGAAGTAGAAAACCAAGCTAAAATAACACAGGTTTATGTATGGCGAGCGTAGCCAAGTGGTTAAGGCACCGGGTTGTGGTCCCGGCATTCGTGGGTTCAAGTCCCATCGTTCGCCCTTTTTATCCGCGACCTATAATATCGGAGCAAGGTATTGGTATTCTGTCTTAATTGGCGATAAGTATTTCTCTAGGGTATTTGTTAGCAAAAGTTCTACAAATACACTGCGAACACCAGTAACTCTGGAGACGCTCAGGAGTCTAGAAACTTCTGGGTGCAAGCTGTACCCCAACTATAATCTGTGATGAGCGTTGGGGTGTGTTCAATGGTTAACGGAAAATTAGCTACCATAAGCATAATTGAAATAATCCACTTCCTGAAGTGAGTGGACTGTGTCAAGGAATATAGAAGGAGTTTAACGGAATTACCGATGCAAACGCGAGACAGACAGACTCATAAACCCGCTTTATCCCTCAAGGATGCCATCACTACCAGCCAAAATTATCTACTATCTCGACAATATCCTCAAGGGTACTGGTGGGCTGAGTTAGAATCTAATATTACTTTAACCGCTGAAACGGTGTTAGTCCACAAAATTTGGGGAACCGATAAAACCCGTCCCCTAGAGAAAGTTGAAGCTTATCTACGTCAGCAACAACGGGAACATGGAGGGTGGGAACTCTTCTATGGAGATGGGGGAGAAATTAGTACCTCTGTAGAAGCTTACATGGCCCTCCGTTTATTAGGGGTTCCCCAAGATGACCCAGCTTTAATTCGCGCTAAAGAGTTTATTCTTAGTAAAGGGGGTGTTAGTAAAACTCGAATTTTTACTAAGTTTCATCTTGCTTTAATCGGTTGTTATGACTGGAAAGGAATTCCTTCTATTCCCCCCTGGATTATGTTATTTCCTGATAGCTTTCCTTTCACTATCTATGAAATGGCAAGTTGGGCCAGAGAAAGCACAGTTCCCTTAATTATTGTCTTTAACGATAAGCCTGTTTTTGCGGTTGATCCTGTCTTTAATTTGGATGAATTATATGCAGAAGGTGTCAAAAATGTCAAGTATGAATTACCGAAAAATAATAATTGGGGTGACATCTTTTTAGGGTTAGATAAACTCTTCAAATTTGCTGAACAACTGGACCTAGTCCCCTTCCGAAAAAAAGGACTCAAAGCAGCCGAAAGATGGATGTTAAACCATCAACAAGAAACAGGAGATTGGGGGGGGATTATGCCCCCAATGTTGAATTCTTTAATCGCTTTTCGTACGTTAAACTATGATGTAGCTGACCCATCTGTTCAACTGGGTTTTGAAGCCATTGACCGCTTTTCTATCGAAGAAAATGATACTTATCGGGTACAAGCTTGTGTATCTCCTATATGGGATACGGCTTGGTGTGTACGGGCTTTGACAGATTCAGGTTTACCTAAAGATCATTTTTCTTTGGTTAAAGCAGGAAAATGGTTATTAGATAAACAAGTCCTCGAATATGGGGACTGGGCGGTTAAAAATAAAACAGGAAAACCCGGCGGATGGGCTTTTGAATTTACCAATCGTTTTTACCCCGATATCGACGATTCTGCTACCGTGGTTATGGCATTAAATGACATCAAATTACCCGATGAAGCTAGAAAAAAAGCCGCCATTGATCGCTGTTTACAATGGATAGAAACCATGCAATGTAAAGCAGGAGGTTGGGCTGCATTTGATGTGGATAATGATCAAGCTTGGTTAAACGAAGTGCCTTATGGTGACTTAAAAGCGATGATCGATCCGAACACCGCCGATGTCACTGCTAGGGTAGTAGAAATGGTGGGAAGTTGTGACCTAGAAATGTCCAGTAAACGCCTTAATAAGGCCCTCAATTATCTTTACCAAGAACAAGAAAAAGATGGCAGTTGGTTTGGTCGTTGGGGAGTTAATTATATCTATGGAACCAGTGGGGTATTATCCGCATTAGCTGTTATCAACCCCGAAAAACATAAATCCCAAATGGAACAAGGAATTAACTGGTTATTAAGCTGTCAAAATAAGAACGGAGGATGGGGAGAAACTTGTAGAAGTTATAATGACCCAACTCTTAAAGGAAAAGGGGTAAGTACCCCTTCCCAAACCGCTTGGTCTCTCATTGGTTTATTGGATGCAGGAGAAGCATTAAACCACTTTGAAATGGATGCCATTGAACGGGGAATTAACTATTTATTAAACACCCAAACCGAGGAAGGAACTTGGGAAGAAGCGGAGTTTACTGGGACCGGTTTTCCCTGTCATTTCTACATCCGTTATCATTTCTATCGTCATTATTTCCCATTGATTGCTTTAGGACGTTATCAAAAACTGGGTTCGGAGTTCGGAGTTCGGAGTTCGGAGTTATGATTTTTTCTTTTCCCTAAGATGATAAATAATTATCGATTTGGTGGTAGAAAAAATTAAAATTTTCAGACTCACAAGGGTTTAGCATTGCTAAACCCTTGGTTGTTGCTTTCTGATTTTCAATTGATTAAGATAGAAACTATACCGCTACGCGAAAGTCACTCATGCAAAAGTCAAAAGTCAATCATTAGGCCAGAAAAGAGTTTCAGGGTTTGTGAATGTTCTAACCAAAATGCGTAGTGCTATATAATAAAATTGTCCAATGGGTAATTATTGTATAAAAAGATTTCCTATTAAATATGTTTAAACTATCAAAATTCTTTCATTTTAAACGATCAAATCTTTTATATTTAGTCATTTCTCTCGGGATTCTTTTATGGTGTATCAGTATCGGTTCAGCCTTCACCCACGCAATAGCCGCCCAACCTAGCCCTATCTTAGCTCAATCTCAATCTTTACCTCCCCTCGGCCCCAATCGGTCCACCGTTGAGGCAGGAAAAGAACTGTACGTCTCCACTTGTTCAGGGTGTCATATTGCCATTCCCCCAGAAGTGTTACCCACAGAAACCTGGCAAGAACTTCTCGAAAACCCCCATAAACATTATGGAACCTCAGTCCCGAATATGATTCGCTTGAGTCAAATCCTAATTTGGGATTATCTCAAAACCAATTCTCGTCCTATTTGGCTTAGAGATGCCCCGGTTCCCTATTATATCGAACAATCTCGGTATTTCAAGATTCTTCATCCTCGTGTGGAGTTTAGTGAACCTATTACTACAAAAAGCTGTGTCCTTTGTCATCCAGGGGTCAAAGATTTTAACTATCGTATCTTAACTTCCGAATGGGAAGACGCACCATAATTGACTTGAAAACGGCGATCGCAATGCACTGGTCTTACAGAATAGCACGGGCAGCGCAAACCTCCCACTGCAAATAGGTAATCGTGTTTTATTTTGATATTAATTTATTCAATATTATTTCTCGATATTCACGGCGTTGAAAAATTCCCTGCACCTTGTCCCCCGTCGGTTTTCGGCGCAAGGGACAAATGAGCGGCAACGCACGAGAAAAGTTTTCGTACTCCCGTATTTTGTTATAATCTGATTGCTGAATACTGCATTTTGAGGTTGACTTATCTAACTCCAGTTTTCGTCTGCCTTTCGGGATTCATATCTGGTTGGCTTCCATCAACATTCGTCCATTTTTGCATATTCTCCACCTGGAAACGGGTTGCAGGATTTGAAGAATAATAGGCAATGACTAATATCGGCACTATAAGGGTTAGCATGGCGATCGCTATTCCCATAATGTGAGTCCATCTATGGGCAGGAGGTTCAGAAACCTTCCCTGACGGGCTACTAGATTCCATAAAATGACAGTTCTAATTTTTGGTTAAGGTAGATTGAGGAACGTTATAAGCTTCCCACTCTTTTATTGTACTGATTTTTTTAAGAGATGGATAGAGTAATTCAAGCAATTCATAAGATTTCTTCTCAAATGAAAAACCGCCACTGAAGGGTGGGCGGTTGCAATAAGCAATCGGAGGGTGATAATTGACTTTATGTCTTAATTTCAGTTTATGGTAGATCCTCTTAGGCTGATGTAATCAATGTAACGGAGTGCTGAATTTTTCGATATTAACTCCCAATCTTAGAGCTAATGGCTAATAAATCTCTGAAATGGTTCAAACAGTCTATCTCCCAGCTTTCCCAATGATATTCCAAGCTACAATGATGAATCCAGAGAATCCCCCAAAGGTTTTTTTTGACCAAAAGAGGGCTTAGGGTCAACTGTTTCAAGGCTAATTGCTCAAACGAGGCCAGTGCTTCCTCGCATAAGTCATTTTCTTGGGACATATGGAGTCTGATGGTTTCTCCTTGTTCGTAAGTTGATCGATATTGGCTCCATAAGGTAATTTTGTCCCATTCTAAAGTTTTGGCTGATGGATAACCGGACGCGATGGACTCAGCAATTAGTTTTCCGTCCATTCGGTGAATACCCACCCGTTCTGCTTCTACCTGGTTTCGTAGTTGCTCTAGACCCTCTTGAAACAGAGATTTCAGTTGAAACGATTGTTGCCATTGATGGCTAATGTGATGTCCCAGACGTTGCCATTGCTCTTGTTTGACGAAGTGACCTTTTAAGATGTTTAACTCTCTTAGGGTTTGGCAAGTCAAGAGGAGATGATGAACCCGTTGGGATAAAACTGACCAGAAAATAGGTTTCGTAATATAGTCCGTTGCCCCTGCCTCAAAGGCTTGGTCGATGGAGTCTTGGTCATCAAGGGCTGTAATCATCAAAATGGGGAGATAATGATTATTGTTAAGAGAACGCAGTTTCTGACAACAGGTAAACCCGTCCATCTCTGGCATGATGGCATCCAATAGCACCATATCAGGCTGGTGACGATGATATTCTTCTAAACATTGTTGGCCGTTTTTGGCTTCGATCGCTTGATAGCCTTCTTCCTCCATGGCAATCTTCAAGAGATGTCTCATGGTGCGGTCATCATCAACAATCAGAATTAAGCAATCTTCTCGTGTAAAAGTGGGATTATTCACCATTTATCTTCGATTGACAACTTACTTATTGTGGGACGGGCTGGTGCTGTTCGAGTTCTTTTGCTAAAGCCTTGCAGACCTGATTATACTCTATTCTGAGCCGATCCATTTTTTGGGCTGCTCCCTCAATGGTTCCTTGACGGGCAATTGTTTCCATTTCTTCACATAAGTTACAGAGGCCGGTGGCTCCAAGATTACCACTAGGCGATCGCAGGGCGTGAGCCGCTTGACGCAGTTGCTCAGGATCGTTATTCTCAATGGATTTTTTCAGATCGTCGAGACGGAGGGGGGCATCTTCGAGATAAACCCTAATAATATCATTGGTTCGCTGCCCTGCCATGTTGCGTAATTGGTTTAGCATTTTCCTATCAATGGCCACAGATTCCAATTCCAAGAGCGGTTTACAGAGGCGTAAGGCTTGTTTTAGTTCTTCGATGCGGATGGGTTTAGCAATATAGTCATCCATTCCCGCTTCTAAAGACTTTTCCCTATCTCCTGGCATGGATTCTGCGGTCATGGCAATAATCCGAGGCTGCTGATGGTAGGAGAGGGTTTGACGAATATGACGAGTCGCTGTTCGCCCGTCTATTTGTGGCATCCGAACATCCATTAAAATCACATCGTAGGCAGATGCTCTTAAGGCAGTTAAAACCTCTTGACCGTCGCTGACAATAGTTGCCCGATAACCCAATTTTTCTAACAAGGATTGAATGACCTGTTGATTCACCACCACATCTTCGGCGACTAAAATTTTCAGGGGGTGGGTTTCTCCTAGCAACGGTTCTTTGGAAGGAGGATCGAATTTGGGTGGTGTAATGACGATAGGCCTCCCTGCAAAAATCTGCATTAGGGTATAGTATAGTTGGGACTGTTGCACGGGTTTAATTAATATTGCTGCAAATTCTCCCTGGCTGTTTTGAGATGCCATTTCTGCCTTGGTGATAGAACTGAGCATCACTAAGGGCAAATTTTCACAGTGAGGTAGTTTACGAATTGCATGAGCTAATTCTAAACCGTCCATCTGGGGCATATTCATATCCAAGATGGCGACCTCGCAGGTATTTCCCCGTTGTAACCATTCTAGGGCTTTTTCGGCAGAATCTACTGCACAAGTGTACATCCCCCAAGATTGTGCCTGATTGATTAAAATCTTTTGATTAGTTAAATTATCGTCAATAATCAACATCCGCTTACCCATTAAGTCCCCTTCTCCTTGTTGGGAGGTAACGGGAGACAAGCTAGGGGCAGCTTGGGTATGGAGGGTAAAGTTAAAGGTGGAACCTTTCCCATCTATACTATTAACCCACATGGTTCCCCCCATTAATTCACTCAATCGTTTACTGATGGCTAATCCTAAGCCGGTGCCTCCATATTGTCGAGTGGTCGAAGCGTCTACTTGACTGAAGGGTTGAAACAGTCGATGAGAACGGTCTGAGGGGATGCCAATTCCTGTATCTTTGACGGCAAAACGTAGTTCATAATTGAGGGTTTCTTCCTCTCCTTCGTTGCAGTCGAGGGCTGTGGCGTTGACATAAATCACAACCTCCCCTCGCTCGGTAAATTTGACAGCGTTACCGATTAAATTAGCGAGAATTTGTTTTAATCGGGTACTGTCTCCTACAATGGCCCGAGGGGTATTAGATTCGATTAAATAAGCCAGTTCTAGATTCTTGGTGGACGCTTCAGAAACAAATAAACGTAATACGTCTTCGATACAAGGCCCTAGTTCAAAGGGGGCTTCTTCTAACTCTAATTTATGGGCTTCAATTTTGGAAAAGTCGAGAATATTGTTGATCATGGTCAACAGATTTTCCCCACTATTACCAATAATGCTGACAAATTCCTGTTGTTGATCGTTCAATTCTGTATCTTGTAGCAGATCGGTCATCCCTAATACTGCGTTTAAGGGAGTCCGAATTTCGTGACCAATCATCGATAAAAATTCGCTTTTGGCCAGATTAAGTTCTTCAAGGGCTTTTTCTGAGGCTTTCTGTTGCGCCATTTCTCTTTGTAAATCTTGAAGGTCTTGGAAATACTGACCTAACGTGGCAATCAATAGCTCTAATTGATAAATTTCATCCCATTGCTTTAAATTTGGGCGTTTTTCTTCTGGCAGTAAAGATTGGGTTTTCTGGACTAATTGCCCTAAGGGAAGTTGTACTTCTCGTCTAAACATGACGAACATGATCACGATTAAAACGCCACTGACAATAAAGGAAGCGATTAAAATTTTGCTGGCTGATTTCAGGTTCGTTTTTTGGGTTGGTTGTAGGGTATAAGCAATGCGAACTTCCCCTAAAGATTGTCCTGCAGCAATAATCGGTTGCCGTATTTCTCTAATTTCGGGCTGTTCTACGAGTTTTTCTAGTTGTGATCCTATTTTTCCTTGTTTTGATTGAGAAAGGGTGATAGCAATGGTGGAATGTTCTTGATTGAAAAAGCTACTAACTGGCATTCCTTCTTGGTTGACAATAACACTGTAGAGTAAATCTTTGCCAACACTGGAGTCTTTCATCAGCCGTTCTAGGGTTCCATCATCTAGTTGCAGGTTAGAATCTTGGGAAATAACGCGAATTTCTTTGCTTAAGTCTTCTATTCTCGTTGTTAAATTGTCTACGCGTTGATAATATCGCCAACGAATCTGAATAACGCCAAATAATAACTGGGCTAAGAGTAAACCAAGACTGGTCAACCCTAAATATCTTAGGGTGATTTTATTAGGTGTGAGGTGGCTCAAATTCATAAACTTAATTAATATGGATGTCAATCATCGGGTTTTACGGGATTTTGGTTATTAGAAAGACAATCTTAAAGAAAAGGGGGTTTATTTGTGTAGCTAGTCAAGAGGTTTTTGTAAAAGTTTATATTTAGTTAATTTTATCAGAGTTTGTTCCCTTCAAGTTTACAATACTTAATATAGAACAATAATCTAATAACAACCAATTAAATGTCGGTCAGATCGAATCATCAGTTACGTTATCTGTTTTTGTCCCAAACTTAAGTTAAATCAATAACCAAAACTTTCTTCTAGCATGTCTCGTCTGACACAAAAATGCTATGTTTTGAGTCTCTCTCCTACTGTTGTTATGATCATTTATTTTTAGTGATAGTTATCACTGACTCGGTAGTTTTCATTAGGTAGAATGCAAAAATGCTATCTATAACAAGATAAAAATACGTAATTTAACTTTTTTGAGTGTTTAGGATAGTTCTATATTATTGTTGTTATTTTTTCAACCATTAGCATGACTCATCGATCATTATCGGCTACGTCAGAAGGAATAGAGGCGGCGAAAAAAATCTTAGAGTCTAAAGGTTGGACTCAAGAATATCTAGCAGGAGAAGTCGGGTTATCCAGTCGCCAAAGTATTTGGAAATTTTTATCAGGTCGTCCTGTCTCTCGCCAGATTTTTAAAGAACTTTGTTTTAAACTCAATTTGGACTGGGAAACCGTTGCTGATCTTCCGGATAAGGCTGTCTCAGTAGCAACTTCTGAGGGAACCATCCAGAGTTTAGAGGTGTCAGAATTACTGTCGGTGATGCGTTCTCGCGTAAAAGAAACCATCACCACTCAATGTAATCAGTTGCAATCTTCTTTTGAATTAACCCAACCCCCTCTAGAGAAAATTTACACTCAGACCAGTTTCTACCTCGAACCTAGCTATCAACGGTGGTTAGAGGTGTCAGACCTCGAAGATTCTTTGGCTAAGGCTGATGGACTGCGTCTTTCTACCCCCCATTCTAACACTGTCTTCGATTTAGAATTAGTGACTAAACGAGATAAATTAGTCATTTTAGGGAAACCAGGCGCCGGAAAAACGACTTTTTTACAGTATCTCGCTTTACAATGCAGTAAGAGAAAGTATCGACGAGATTTAATTCCCTGTTTTATTCAATTAAGAACTGAATGGGATCAAGGGGATGAGGAAGTTCTTGATTTACAGACTTATTTGTTTAATTATACTCAAAATTGCGGATTATCTGAGCAACAGAGCCAAATTTTATTAGAAGCAGGAAAATTTCTTTTATTATTAGATGGTTTGGATGAAGTCCCGCAACAGCATAGGGAAATATTATCTAAAAATATTCAAGTTTTTTCCCAAGCCTTCTATAAAAACTCGTTGATTATTACTTCTAGAAATTCAGCACAACAGTTTCACTTTCGAGGCTTTACTTATGTAGAGATGGCAGATTTTGAACACAAAAGAATTCAAGATTGTGTTCAAAAGTGGTTTTTCGTAACTAGCAAAAATAAAACAGAGGGTAAGAAAAAAGCACAACAATTTTTAGAAGAATTAAATAATCCTGACAATCAGGCAATTAGAGAATTGGCCGTTACTCCTATTTTACTCAATCTCTTATGTTCTGTGTTTAAAGAACGATCTAAATTTCCTCGTCAACGAGCCAAATTATACGAAGTCGGATTAGATATTTTATTACAACGTTGGGATCGTTCTCGGGGAATTGAAAGAGATGATTTTTATCACGATTTGCCTTTACTAGATAAGCGAAAATTATTATCTAAAATTGCTGCAGTTACTTTTGCTGAAGGGCGTTATTTTTTTGAAGGTCGTGAAATTCAAGAAATTATAGAAGATTACCTATGCAATCATTGTAATTTCAAAGAGGATATGGAATCTCTATGGTTAACCAGTGAAGCTATATTAAAGTCTATTGAAATACAGCATGGCGTTTTAGTGGAAAGGGCGAAGGATATTTATTCCTTTTCTCATCTTACGTTTCAAGAGTATTTTACGGCTCGCTATATTATCGCTAGTGATAGTCAAAATTTAGAGCATCGATTAACAGATTTGGCTGAAAAAATGGCGGATGAAAGTTGGAAAGAAGTTATTTTATTAACCGTTGATATGTTACCCAAGGCTGATATCTTATTATTAAAATTGAAAGAGTATCTCAATCACTTAACTGAGCAAAATAGTAAGCTAAAAAAATGCTTACAATCCATTGATGAAAAAGTTGAATCCCTAAATTTATCTGAAAAAAAATCAGCCGTCAAAGCTTTCTATTTCACTTTATTTAATCATCGAGATTTTAATTTAGCTTTATCCTTAGATTCTCGATTTGCTTATCAAACTAAATTAAGCAAAGATATTCAACTTGATTCTAGTTTAGTTCGCTGTTTTATGGATAGTTTGATTTTAGTTAAAAATCCCAACATAAAACCTTTCTTGAGTTTACGTCTGAGCCTGGAAATGGAAGAAAAGTTTAAATTAGATGGGGATTTTTTAAAGGATTTTAAGACCCTAAAGGAACAACTTCCTGACCTGGAACAAAAAAAAGATGCTCTGGTTAATTGGTGGATAAATCAAGGTCAAGAATGGGTAGATAGCTTTCGCACTTTATTAATCAGTTACCGTCATATTTGCTATGATTGGCAATTAGATGAAGAAGAAAAAGAGCTATGGACTCGTTTTTATAATGGTAATGTTTTTTTAGTTCAATGTTTGCAAGGGGATGGCAATGTTAGTGCGAAGGTTAAACAAGAAATAGAGTCAACTTTGTTATCGATTTAAAACAAAAAATAAGGGTTTAATATTTCATTAAACCCTTATAAATTAAGATAAGAATAGGTTATGGTTGTGGAAATTGTCGACTATAAACCTCTTCTTCTTTTTCGGTTTCAACTTTCAAGTTAGAACGAGGATAAGACACGCATAATAAAGCATAACCCTCTGCTTGTAACTCAGGGCCTAAACCCATCCCCTCACCTTGTTCAACTTCTCCTTCTAAAAGTTTTCCTGCACAAGTTGTACAGACTCCAGCTTCACAGGATAAGGGTAACTCAAGACCGGCTTCTTTGGCTGCAGCTAACACCGTTTTATCTTCGGGAACTTCAATGGTTTGGGTTGTTCCTTGGTGATGAATTTCAACAGTATAGGTATTGGACATATTTTCCGTAACAGTTTATGGGCTTTCCTTGATCTAATGTATCTTTATCTGGTGACGATTGGCTATTGTTAAGAAATATAGCTAAATTTAAAGCTTGATTGCAATTTAAGGCGTTTCCTGACATTTGATTCCCAGAGAATGTTAAGTTTGAGCAACGTCAAAATTCTGTCTTGTGTTATCAAGCAACCTTTATGTATAAGAAAAATACAGATAAAGATTTCGTGAGTGCTGCCTTAACTGCCGGTTTAGGTGCTGGTGTTGTCACCTCGTTTGCGGTTGGCCAAGGGCAAAATCCCCTTCTTGCGTTAGGGATTACGGTTTTTGCGGCAGTTTGTGGGGTGGTTTGCCATCAATTTGATTTAATTTAAGGAATGACGGCAATACATTCAATCTCGACGAGAACATCTTTAGGAAGACGGGAGACTTCTACGCAAGCGCGGGCCGGTGCGGTTTCTTCCTGAAAGTATTGGGCATATACTTGATTCATTGGGGCAAAATTGCCTAAGTTGCTCAAAAATACGGTGGTTTTAACAACATTTTGCCAATTTGCTCCGGCTGCTTGCAAAATAGCTCCGATATTGCCCATCACTTGTTGGGTTTGTTCACTAATATCGTCTTCTCCAACCAGTTCCCCTGTTTTGGGGTCTAGGGGAATTTGTCCCGCTAGAAACAATAGCTTTCCCTGTGCTGCGATGGCCTGATTATAGGGTCCAACAGGGGAAGGGGCGTTATCTGTACGAATAACCTGAAAATTACTCATATTGTTCAATAGTTACGGGCTTGGAGGGACTCGAACCCCCGACCTTGTGGTCCGTAGCCACACGCTCTAATCCACTAAGCTACAAGCCCTTGTTTTTCTCAACGATTAACTATCGTAGCACACCTTCTCAACATTTAGCAAGTCCTATCTCAAAAAAAAGTTTAGTTGGCTTTCCAGACCACCAAAATAACACCACAGACAATAAACCCTAAGCCAAAAGCCCGATGAATGGGGATAGTTTCTTTGAAGACAAAATAACCAATGAGGACAGAGAAGACGTAGATAATGGAAGCAGAAGGACCGGCGACACTGAGACTAACACGGGTTAAGAGAAGGATATAAGCGATCGCTCCTAACCCATAACAGGAGAGTCCGAGGATCAGTTCTGGGGTCAGAATGATGTTGAGAATATGACTGAGTGCATTACTGGCATCAACTTTCCCTAATTTAGTGGCTCCCATTTTCAGGAACAATTGTCCCATGGCACTGGTTAGGACAGAAACCAACAACAAACACAACTCTTGAAAGCTCACAACTGGATACTCCCGATAATAATCTATAGTTTATTAATTTATCTTAAGTTTTGCCAAAGCACTAGACTTATCGGTTCAACTTATTCGGAATGCCTTGACACCCCCCTGGAATGGTCTGACGACTTTTTTCTCCACTCCAGGCACACAAATAATAATGTTGCTCTGGGGTCAAATTTTTCACCTCTGCCAAGTTACAATTTTCAACGACCACCCCTGTATAGGCACCGGTGGCATAGTCGGGGGGATGACTCCGAGAGCGAGGACTTGCGCTTTCCACCGAACCGTAGAATAAACGGGTGCTTTTGAGGTCGGCCCCTTTGAGATTAGCATCGTAAAGAATGGTACGAGATAAGTTAGCTTTAACGAGATCACAACCATTTAAGTCGGCGCGAACCATATTGGCTTCACTTAAATCGGTCCAGCGTAAATCTTGATGAGATAAATTAGCCCCGGCCAACATCACCCCTAAATTAATGACCCGTACCCCATAAGGACGATCTTCGGCATAACCCCCAACCCCGTCTAACATGGGTCTTCCGAGACGACTATCCCGCATCAATGGGGTTAGCAGTCGTGATTGAGAGAGAAAGCGTAAAATTTTCGCTTTTCCGATGCCATCAACACTGCTGAGAATGGCTGCGGTTCGTCCTTCAGCAATAGACCGTTCTTGGGGCCAATCTTCCAGCATTCCTTCTCCGTCTAAAACTAGGTCGGAAATGCCTTGAAAATAGGTGTCAATGGTTTGCTGTTGGGTAATACGGTTTTGCTGAAGGGTGAGGTCTTTGGAAATGACGTACTGGGCCCAGGCCACATATACGGCTAACATGGCGATCATAATTTGCCCCAAGGCCCCCACCCATTCGGCCCAGGAGCCAAACTCATCGTATTTGAACTGATTGAGCCAATTGCCAATGGCTTGATAAATGCCTAAATAGTAAAAAATGCCTGCTAAGGAGAGAGCAAAAACTGTAAATCCAATCAGGGTTTCTCTCTCTTCGGGGGTGAGGTATCTCAAAAACCAGTTTTGAACAGAGGGAAAGATGACTCTCATGGACAAAATCAGAGCGGTAATAGCACCGGTTAATCCCACCCAAGGTAGGTGCAAGCTCAAACCAATGGCCATCACACCGATGGAGGTTAAGAGGAGCCAAGGGTTAGATGATTTGACTTCTTGGAGATATAGGGGTTTGGGTGACTCTTGAGGAGACACCAACTTGATCGACGATAAAGGAGGTTTCGTAGCAGCATTTAAGGGGGGTGAGGAGTTAATCTCTTCTTTGCCGTTAGCTTCTGAGGATGACACAGAAGAAGACTCAGGAGGGATTGTCATACAGTTTCACTTATAGTGTTATGGACTGTTTTAATCTTAGCGTTGAATGACGAC
>JAAUYB010058875.1_pt1 | contig 13572 bp, 17 predicted proteins | sample 7278071 | NCBI WGS metagenome assembly JAAUYB01 (sample SAMN14350121, study PRJNA611818) | marine sediment metagenome | isolation source: surface marine sediment (1.8m) | place: French Polynesia: Moorea | collected 2018-08
CAAGAAAATAAGAAGAACAAAGGAAAAGAGGAGAAAGGGGGAGAAGCATACATGGGCACGGGGGGTGGTAAGGGGGGGGTTACCCCCCTCCTGAAGGGGCAAGTCCGACGCCCCCTCCCTGCCGGGCTCTTATGTAGTACCCCCCCTGTCCCAGAGAACTTTTTTTGGGGTTTTTGTGCAAAACCTACTGAAAATAACTAAAAAGGGCTTCTAAATTTAAAAAAATTTCTTGACCCCAAAAAGTTCCATTTTTGAGTCCTTTTTAACAGCTTTTCAAGCTCTATCCCCCCCCTTCCCCCCTCCTAGAGCACAAAGTTCTTCCCCCCCCCTGGAGCTAAAATCTATGTCTCCCCCCTGCCAGCCCAATTCCTACCCCCCTTCTGCAGCCAACCACCGGGCCCAAGTATGCCTGAGGGGCCCTTGTCTTGAGCTTTTTCAGGCCTATGCCAAATACAGGTCGCGCTGATATGGTTGATCTCAAATCCCCACAAACTTCAGAGGACGGTGAAAAAGAGTAGCTCCTGCTATCTGCACTCTAGCGGATGATGAATGAAATTAAAAACCTAATCAGTGCTGTCTGGCAGCCAAGATGAGAAACAATTTTGCTATTCGAAACTGTCAAATCTTTCTTTGTTACTACCACCACTAAACACAGAAAAATATTAAAGGGTTGAAGACCTTGCAGCTCACCCTTCTGATACAATCAACTACAGGTAAACGGCAAAATGCAAACTCTGTGGGGAGGCGGAGGAGAGAGTGCCCTGCGCTCGATCGAGCATTACAGACCGACAAACCGCCCGAATTGTGTGAACTTACTTCCGGGATATCCTGCTGGATTTCTGGGCTGTTGAAGAGAGGGCACAAGAGCACCGACTACAGGGTGGCCTTGGACAAGCAGGAATGGGACAAACTCCTGGAGGATCTTGGACTGACGCTGCCAGGCGGTCAGTCAAGCGACGAGGAGGACACGGCGGAGGTCGAGGAGAAGGCAGAAGAGAAGCCACATAACTGGCAGCCACAGCAGCAGCCACAGCAGCAGCAACATCAACAACAGTACACAGGTAACCCAGGAATGCTTCCACTTCAACAGCAGCCATTTCTGCCGCCTCCCTGGGCACCTCTCCCACCGCAGCCCACGGGAGGAGGAGCCCCGTTCCCTGACGCTCTCTGAGGACAACTATTGGGACAACATTGGGACAACCACCACCACAGGTGCAGGAACCAGGAGGTCCAAAAACCTTTGTGCTGGAATCACCGTGGGGAAGCTGCAACTTTGCAGGGGCGTACAGTCGTACACCGACTTCAAAATGTCGCCTTTTCGGTCATAGGCACTGGACAGAGTCCTGGCGGCAGTGCCTTACCTCCTACTCACACCTTAGCGTTGCTCCGTGATGAGAGACGCCACCATCAATGCTCTGGGGCCGACAGCAGTTCGGACGAGGCCAACTCTGCAGGTACAGTTGGGACACACATGTGCGGAAGCCCTGGTGGACACAGGCACCAGCGCCAACGTCATGAACAAGAAATGCTTTGCATAGCTCGCTGAGAAGAACAAGGTCAGAATAGACATTCATGGAGATAAATGAGGGCTTTCGGGAGCCACACAACACCCCCTTGATATTTTGGGAGTGTACACGATTAGGATTACTATCTCCAACTTAGGCACGATTTCACCCATATACATAGTAGTACGAAATATTTCCTAGCCCTTATTCTACCCGACCAACTTTTGGACCATTCTCAGAAGGTCTCATATGATTTTATTTCCATACGTGATTTGACAACCCAACCAGTACAAACTCCTTTGTGGGCTTGCAGGGACTATGTTGTCAGAATGTCGTCAAGATTTAGGAGGGGAAAATATCTCAGTGCCAAAAAAATAGAAAAGTCACTTAGCCGTTCCCAGTGACCCTAGGGGGAATTTGCCATTGGTCCGGGAAAAAATACAGATGTTGCTTTCAATTTGCAGTGCAAGTGACAAAAATTTAAAATTTATGCACTGCAAATGATGTCATGTTATATGTAACTGTATGTTTTATTTTTCCATACTATGTTAATCACTTCAGTAAATCGGTTTCCCCGTTTCCGAATTCGGAATTTAAATTTAATTTGAATTTGAATAGAAATGAAATTTTTAAAGTTACTTTATGTGAATGCACAGTTTTGGTGAAATGTGTAGAATGAATGGCTGTGTGAAGTGTCAATTGTGAAAAAGAGTGACAATTACAACAACGTGGAGCACCCTCAGCATGAACATCATCATTACCACCACCACCAACACATGAGGCAGCTTGCAGCTTCATCAGGGCCACCAACATGTGTATTGGTACTACCCGCAGCGGCAAGTGCACTGTTTAGTTATGGTCTTATTTTGTTACACTTTAAAAATGAAAAGCTGTGTCAGGAAAGCCTCCCAATGCAAAATATGGTTACAAGGTTCAAGCTCAACAACCGCACTGCAACAAAAGCATGGAGGAGGCATTTTCAGCAGGGCCTTCACCATCACTAGCTTCAGCAAGGCCAACGAAGACAACCATTTGGAAAACAACGACGAGGAGGCAAAGGAGAAGAGTTTACTGTGTTTAAGGAACTCTGTCAGCAACAACAAAATGCACCAAAGTTTGCCGTCGACAATGCAGAAAGAGGCGCAAGTTCGTCGCGCCGTACGGTATGTGCTTGGAGATAACAAATTGCAAAAGGAGGCCAACGATGGCAAACTGCATAAGGAGGGGGCTCCAAGTGCCAATGATGACAAAAGGGCACAAGCAAGGCGGCGGCGGCAAAGGAGGAGGTGGCATTGATATCAAACCACCAGAAGAGGATGAAAAAAGTGAATAACTGAACAAAAAGGATGTTGACCACAAGGAGGACGCTGCCACAAGGGGAAGTCAAAGAATACAACATAGTGCATGTACAACAGGGCCATCATTCGCACTGTGTGGGGCAGCAGGGACAACACCATGTTGAGCAGCTTCTGCAGGATGAGCAGCAAGACCATCATCATTATTGTAGTATTTGCTTTGGAAGTGCTGTACTAAGAAAATAAAAATAAAAAAATCTTTCAGAAGTGAACTGCGGGACAAGGAAGAGGGCGCGTCACAACCTTGCGGAACGGTAGTGCGAGGCGCGGCTGCGTGGCTTTTGCGCCAGTCATTTTTTTTAAAAACTAGAAAGCGCAAAACTGGTGCGCGTTCGGCGCAGGGTATATGATTTGCGCCACTTTTGCGCCGGCGCCAAAACCGGTGCAAAACCGGCGCACAGTATGTAGTTGGGAGGAACTCAGCAATCTGCGTTGACCAGTGGAGCGTGCCTTGGAGAACCGGAGTGCCAAGGACTCTCAGTCGGATGGCCGCAAAAGCGGGACCTTCGGCTACAACATGGTGGGAGGTATCATCATCCTCTCCACAGCTTCTGCATAAGGGGTCAACATTGTCTTGGTCGATCACCTTGTGACCTTGTAGGAAGTTGTGGCCAGTAATCAACTGTACTGCTTTGCTAAACTCTTTCCTCCCCTTCCGTAGAAGTTCGAAGGAGATCTTTTTGCAAATGGTGGGAAACCATTGCTTCGTTTGGCGGCAGTTTGTATGAGACTGCAAATATTCATTCCACCTGCTCTCAAGTCCCTCGAGGTGTAAGGAGTTTATGACGATAGGTGGTAGTTTTGGGGATTGTGCTGCCTCCCGAAGGAGGTCCTTGGCCCCCTACTTCGCCAGCTTGTCAACCTGTTCATTGCTAATGATTCCACAGTGGCCTTTCACCCATATAAATTATATGACATTATTCCGTGCTGCCTGGTTAAGGGCAGCAACAGTGTCAAGCACCAATTGGAACTCTACAAAGTTTTGTCCAACTGCTTGCAGAGCAGCCTGACAATCTGAGTAGAGCGTAAATACTCGGTATTCTGGCCATCTGAGTTGCATTAACTCAGCAGCACTTTTAATTGCCAAAACCTCCGCTTGGTAGGCACTGGAGTTTTGACCTAAGTCAAGGGCCTCCTCTTCAATGATTATGCCCTCTCTATCAACTGCCACCACTGCGGCCCCGGCACTTGTGTCGGTAAACGCCCCATCGGTGAAGATATCAATATCGATAGTTTTCACGGGTCTCTCTTTTAGAAAAACTCTCATTTATTACAGAGAAGCGAAGGCTCCAGACCATAGTGGTCGGGATCTCATCCGTCTCCGCTTCCGCCACCCCCTAGCTTTAGAGGAATCCCTGGTATAAAGACCGGTGACTTCTCTTGCTGAGGGTGGTAGTTTTCAGCAGGGCATTAGACGTTACAAAAATTTTGTAACGAGTTACAAGTACCGTTCCTTGTGAAGAAAAGTAACTAGTTACCGTTACAGTTACTTGCTGAAAAATGTAGCTAGTTCTCGTTACTTCGTTACTTTTTTCCTTGCCCAAAAAGGAGTAGGTACAAAGTATGCTTTGAAAAAATAAAGCACACAAAATTTCGTGGAGAGCATACATATAAAACGACAAAAAGAAAAAGTAAAAATGAAAGAGGCCAGGAATATCCGGAAAGGAGTAGACATACTTCCCCCCAAAAACTGATTCAAAATGGCAGAAAAGTAACGAAATTTCCGTTACTTTTTTTCTCGTTACAGTTACTTGGTTGTTACTTTAGAAATTTGCCGTTACTTAGTTACTTTAAAAGTAACTAGTTACAGTAACGCCGTTACTTGTAACGCGTTACTCTAATGCCCTGGTTTTCAGAGCAGAATCCGGCAGTCCAAGGTGACCCTGGACACGTCTGAATTTCATCGCCACCTCGCTTTCTACAAATAGATGGAGTGGTGGTATGTGTGAGATAACTTCTAGCCCCGCTGTTGGGGTTTTAATTCTGAAGTTTCCCATTAGCATTAGAGTAAGCTAATATAATCGAAACTAAAAGCTAATAGTTCACTCTCACCAGAGGGGAGGCTATACTCTTATCCGTTATCGCCCTTTCCCAAACATGACAACCATATGTAAGCGCCGGCTGTATAATTGAGGAGTAGGCCCACCAAGTTATTTTTGGTGAGGGTCCCCACAGCTTGCCTATCGCAAGTCGTACGTGCATAAGTTTAAATTTAGCAGTTTTGACCTTCTTGAGAACATGTCTCTTCCAGGTCAACTTGCTATTTAGTTCCACGCCCAGATAACGAACGTGGTTTGAATGTGGTAATTCAGTATTCCCCACCCTAAGAGGGGGGGAGATCTGAAGACCCTATTATGTGTTAATAGGACCGCCACTGTTTTGGGGCCACTAAATTAGAGGCCCCTATTCCTCCCCCATGCAAGGGCCTTATTAATGGCTTCTTGCATCAGGAAGCGGAGGAGTAGGGGGCTCTCTCCCTTAACAATGAGACATGCATCATCTACAATGCCACATACTCTCACTTGGCCTGTGGAGAAAGTCTGTAGTAGGCTTTCAAAGGTTAAATTCCATGCAAGGAAGGAGAGGACTCCTCCCTGCGGCGTACCGCGGGTGAGAAACCTTTTAACCCGTGTTCCTTCATGGTCCACCGTTACCGTCCTATATGAAAGATAAGAGCTGTACCAGTTTATAAAAATATTTGGCAGATTTTTATTCTTCATTCCTTTGATTACAGCATCTATAGACACATTATCAAAGGCTCCCTGTATATCCAGAAAGACGCCCAAGGCAAACTGCTTCTTCTGAATTATTGCTGACTCGGCGTATTCCACCATGGTGGAAAGAGCAGAGTCCGTACTATATCCTCTACGAAAAGTGTGCTGGTCTCGACTTAGGGTTTTTTGGATGAATGACGACTCTTCGAGTCGCTACGTCCACACCCTCTCTAACGCCTTCATAATGAAGGAGGAGAGGGATATTGGTCGGAAAGAGCAAACCAACGAGTAGTTGCTCTTCCCGGGTTAAGGTATGAACACTGCTTTGGAATCTCTCCATCGCAGGGGGACGTACCCAAAAAGGCTGCTGGCCTTGAAAAACTCGACGAGTTTATTGACCGCTTTCTTTCCCAAGTGTTTAAGAACAATTGGCTTAATTTCATCTGGTCCTGCAGCCTTCAAGTCCCCAAAAGACCAGATTGCTTTCCGAACCGGCGTGGGAGAAATAAATTCTACCTCCGAGTATTCTCTTTTCATGCGTTTAGCTGTGGCACGGGGTTTCACCATATATCTTAGGGTACCTGGAAAATGGGTATCCATAAGCAGATTTATACTGGCTTCAGGGGTGGTGCAGAACTTGTTGTTTGAGTCCATTACCAGTCCTAACGTCTTATTCTCGTTCCCCTGAAACATTTTATTCAGGCGAGCCATTTTTGGGGGGTTATTTGTCTCTGCGCTGTGACTACAAGGGGATAAGCCAAAGGAGGAGCTTGAGGTGGAGATTCACCATCCTATCCAGGAGTACTCTGGAGGAGCAAAGGAGCAACAGAGCAGGAAGAAGAGGAGAGAGAGAGAGACTCAGAATCAGAAGAACCTTCATACTGTAAACTAGTCCTTTTTCATGTCTTGGAAATAATACACATCCTGTGAACCTTTACTATCTCTGGTTACTGCCCATGCCGGGTCTTCGTGTGGAGGTAGTAACATTATTTGCTTCCTCGCAAAAATTTGCCCATTCTTTTCGCTTTAGTCTCTTTGTCAACCTGGAAAAGCCCCTTCTAGCAGCAACCAGCAGAGAAAAAATCTCCTCACTGTGGAAACGAGACGAGGATACCCTCACCTCCCATCGTAGTTTCCCCACCTCCTCATTCCACCAGATGGCCTTGCGAAGGGAAGCTCGACATGGCTTGATCGGGTGGGATGTATTGAGCGTGTCTTGAATAACACATGGAAATGTTTGACCTCTCCCTCCAGTATCCTGACATTCCAGGACTTGAGTGGGGCCTTCATCTTCTTGTCCAGGCTCTTCCTAAAAATAGAAAAGTTGCCCAGTTTACAGTTTCGTGAGTACATAGGTGTCTTAACACTTATCGTAACCCCGAGCTCGAATAGCCGGTGATCTGAGGAGAAGTGAATAGTGAGGTTTTTTTGTGAAGATCAAGTCTTCTAAGGCCTCACTTCTTTTGTTCATCTCTCTGCTTCCCCAAAGGGTGCTCCACGAATTCGTGTCTTCGCATATTAGAACCTCCTTTTTCTTCCTCTTACAGTAGTCCAGCAACCGTTTGAAAACAGCTGGCCAGACTCCTGGAAGAAGAATATCCATTTAGACAAATACAACGATAATCTCAGGAATATTTTTGTTACCTGTCTTCCACAGGCTGACGGCGGTGTCCCTGTCACAGAACTCCATCATGGGCCATATGTGGAGAGACCGAGAGGTGTACATGGCCGCCCTTGGATCCCCATTTTTGTTGTCATAGATGAGCTTTTGAGAGCTCCCAAAGCCAACGATTTCCCCTTGTATACTGGCGGCTCCTGTAAACCGAACAAAAAAGGAGAGTTAGTATTATTGTCAGGGAAACCCCCTGACACCCCTGTACGCAGATTGGGCGTGAGATTAGCCTGGAAGGCGGCAGCACTCGCGTGTCCTTTCCGCAAATTTTTCTGTCTCCCACGCACATACCAGTACAAGGAGGACTCAGTGGGGTTCTGCTTACTCCTGGGCTCCATGGATGCGGAACTAAGAGAGCAAATCCCCACTCTTACCTTTTCGACCCTTTGCAAGGCCTCCAGGAACACCTTTGTCGCCCCGATGTTGAGGAGACGGACATCGCCCTGATCCTTGAACGTCATCCCCTTGCGAAGCATGCAGCCCTCCGCAGGGAGATTGTTCAGCTTGACCACAGCTGACATGATCATGCCGTACAGCTGGTTCATGAGCATCGCCGGCAACTTTGCTGTGACAGAGGTGTAAATCCCCCGCTCGTTCTTGGACCAAGCGCGGAACTTGTGCTCGGCCACTGTGATCTCACTCACCAGCTGTTTCGTGAGTGTCTGGGACACTTCATCTACAGCTGCCAAGACTCCCATGCCCCTCACCAGGTTGGACCAGTCGATCTTAGGGACCGGGAGGTCCTCGAAGACCCTGTGCATCACCAGGTCTGAGAGCTTCTCCGTGAAGAGGTTCCAGGTCTGCCTTGACATCTCCAGTCTGTCCTGTGTTGACAAGCAAGATGAACTCATAGTTCACCTTGACCTTCGTTCCTGTTGTCGAGCTGGCTGTGTCGGCGAACGACATGCTGCTGTTCAGCATTTTTGAGAGCTCATCTTCCGTTGGGAGCTGATGGACCTCAATCTCCTCGCCCTCCTCGAAGGTCAGAGCGGCCGGCAGCGGTGGGCTGCTTGCCGTTGCCTGCGGGGTGGCTAGTGATTGGCCCTTCCTGGGGATCTTGTACCCAGGTTGAGCCGCGGCGTTAGGAGTGTTCCCTGTGTCAAAGGAGTGATCCTTGTGTGTATTCAAACAAGTATTAAAAATATTGTTTGACTTACTTTTGGTGGTGTTTGAGGCTTTCTCGTACCACTGCTTGTGGAGGCTCACTGCCATCTTGCACAGCTTGTCACGGCCTGGCGCATCGGGATGTCCTTCAAACGTGATCAGGGCGTCCGTGAACTTGATGTCTGCAAGGAAATGGTACGGCTTGAAGTCCCCGCTGACGGAGGATTTGAAGTCGGCCAATTTGTCTGGGTAAGGGTAGAGCAGGCCCTAGAGCTTGTCTGTCCGCACGGAGCGAGTGGAGGAACAGGACCTGATCTGGTTGGCACCCGCCCTGTTGGAGTGAGGGAACGCTGTTGTGATGGCGCCCGCCCAACCGGAGTGAGGGGACGCAGAGAGGATGGAGGGGGAGCTGCGGAGGCCGTGTTTTTTAACGGTCCCGAGCCCCGCGTCGTTGCCGACTGCCTCATTGGGGTTGGAGGTGGTCCTGCGGCAGCCGTGTTTTTCAATGGTCCTGAGGTCCGCGCTCATACAAGCTGCCTCCTTGTGGTTACTCACCCTAGTGTTAAAAGGGGATCCGCTGGCTGGGTGAGAGGAACCGGAGGGCCCTGGAGGAGGGGGTGGGTGGCAGCCGAGGGGCCCGTCACCAGGCTTCTTGCCGCCCGCGTCGCTGCCGCCCTTCTTGCTGGGCATCCTGAAGGCGCCACCGTCGAAGGAGGAGGTGGAGGAGAGGGAGGGATCGCTGACGCACCTGAGCCCGTGACCGCAAGGTCACTCTTGGCGGGCGAAGGTGGAGGTCGAGGTCACGGAGAAAGGAAACAACCCGGGAGGTCCCTGAGGTCGTCCTGGAGGTTGCCGCAGCCGTCACACTGAAGGTCACGTCCAGAAAAAAACCGAAAAACCAAATAATTTCCCAGAGCGAAAAGCACATGGACTTTTAGCTCCGAGATGTGAGCTGATCCCCACTTCCAGTACTTGTGGAGTAGTCAAAACCCCAATCATAAAAAGGCATTTTTTTGAAATTTTCATAAAAAAAACAAACTTGGGCTTGAAAGGGATTTCCGTGGGAAATCCCCAGATTTTTATAGGCTCACTTTTCAAAATGTGTGGTGGTGAATTGCCGGGGATTTCCCAGATTTCCCCTGCCTTTTTCATCCACCCCAAAAAAATAAGCATTCATGAGCTCCTCTTTGTTTTGGCTAGTTTGTTTTCTCAATCCAACCTATACAGTGAATCAATTTTTTCCAAAGCATAGCCATTGTGTTCAAAAAGTGTGGTTGGGAAAATCTGGGGTTTTCCTGGGGTGCCACCAAAAAATAGCAGTGACCATACATTCCACACTTTTGTTGCTATGTATCTTCATGAATGCCCCCAGGGATCCCCTTGGGTGAGAGTGTCAACAATTGTGAAAAGTCACAATAAAAGCCCAAAACAACAACAATAAAGTATGGGATGCCCTGCAAGACATATTTTAAGCCAAATAAAAGCATATCAGTAAATTTTGCCACATGTCAGATTTGGTCATGGAAATCCCCAGGGAATCCCCATAAATCCCTACACTTTCGATCTAAGGCCCCATGAAATCCCAACAAAAGTTGGTCGGGTTGTCGATCATGCGCAGAATAAATAACCTTAAGACCTTAAGGCCCATGCCAAATTTGGTCCAACAGGGTCCAACGGTGCGGCCGCCTACGTATAAGTAACAAACCAACCAACAGACAAACAAATGTTCGCATTTAATAATATTGAGTTATAATCATTTATCAAATTTTGGAGATCGTCGAAACAGTCATAAAAATTTGGCAGTTGAAGTCAGCCAAGCTTTTTCTACGAAAATCCCACTGGAGGTAAAATGCAGTACCCCACCCCCACCCCGACCTTTCTCAACCCGTGCCCACCTGTACAAACCTGCTGAGCATGTCCAAGCCCTTCTCCTGTATGTCCCCCTCCTTTGCATCCTCGTCAAAGAAGTCAACCGGGTTTGCGATGACGTCCCTTGGGTGGCAGAGTCGTAGTCCGCGCGTGGAGGGGACGCCAGAGTAGGGCCCGATGGTGCAGTTGGGCAGGACGTGGTGGGCGTCCATCATGTGGCAGTTGAGGCGGGTCAAGGGAAGGCCGTATCTGCAGGGGGATGAATGGAGCACTTCTTTCCCAAAAATGACTCCTTCTTTCTCACTCCTTTTCGAAGGTGTCGTTCTGGGACAGACAAAAGTCAGGCAGCTTAGTCCGATCAGTCTGAAATTTTTACTTTTAAAATACTTCTGCCACATTGGCAATATTGGTTCTCATACGATGCTTTTTGACAGTCCTACGATGGTGGATTGCCCTAGGGCCGATTTCTTTGGCCCGATCTGGATGATCCTCCCGGGGGCGTCAACATGGCTAATGGCCCACCGCGCCCCCTTGCGCTCAGAAGCGTCGGCGCCCAACAGAGACAAGTTGAATGCTGTACAAATTTTAGTTTTATCTAAACCGTAAGAAAACATTGAAACTGCCTACTTGGGGCGTTATTCTCGTCTACGTGCAGCCATATCCTGACCGTGCTGTGCACAGTGGGCGTCGTCTCTACTACCCTGGCCTTGCTGGTGTAGCAAGTGCCGGACAAGGTAAAGATTGGCTCGGGATCGAAGAACTCCTCGCAGCAGAAGGGGAAGAGGCTCTCGTCGTCGAAGTAGAAGTAGGATCTGGAGACGAAGAATCGGCGGTGGGACTCGCAGAAGAAGACGAAGCGGCTGCAAGGGACGGCCACAGCGCGGAAAAGAGACTACAGGGACAGACAATGGCGTAACCCAGAAATAGCAGCAAGGATGATTTACACTACCATGAGATCAGTAAAGTTGTTCCTTTCGAGCACTTCGTCCAGTTCAGTGCCCAGCATGTCAATATTGTTCTTGTATCGCTAGAAGAGAGACAGTAAAGAAGGGAACAAAGAATACAATATCTGTTAATTAATGGTGTGTCTCCACCTGCCCATAGCCTTTGATGGAGAAATCTACGAGCTGTTTCATGGAGACGTCCATGGCCATGGTCATGTAGCTTGCAAGCTCATCGGAAATGTTGTACGCTGCATGAAAAGGACCTCATGACCAGCTGGTCCAGATCCTACTCGTTTTCTACGTACCTTCCAGCCTGGTTTTCTCGAAGAACTTGGCGTTGCAGACGGTGATGTTTGGGTATGCGATTGCCCTTGCCGTTCTCCACTCCACCGCGTTCCTGACTGTGTCGTCCCGGCTGTATATGACGGCCTGTTTGATGATGACTGCGACCAGTGCCGAGATGACCGCAGTCGATGCCAAAAGGAGGACGCAGCGCAGCAGGGGGGAGTTGGTCCGCGCGTACCAGGGCATCCCGTGCATAGAGCTCCATTCCGACAGGCGCACCAGAGCCTCGGAAAGGGAGCACTGCTCAAGCTTCTTCGTGCGGCCGCTGTGGGGTGAAATTTATTTCAAGTTTAAGTTTAACGTTTTGCTCCTTTTCCAATATTGAAGTATATTTTGTTTGTAAATTAAATTTGAATCTCGAACCCACGGTTCAACATCTTACAAAATCTTTTAGACACCGTTCAATCTCCCCCACAATCTATACTGTGGAAAACTTTGTGTTTGAATCACATATGGGCACGATGTGTGGCTGCACGGTGGGGGTAAAATTTTTGTCTGCAGGAGGAGGGATCAGGACTGTCTTTCCAGGTAGGGGGTAAGCTTTTGTGCTGCAGGAGGGAGGAAGGCGGGGGGGACAGGTACTAATGACCACTTTAAATCCCAACTTTTTCTCCTTTCCAAAAAAGTAATCATTAGTTTTGGAGGGGAAAAAATTTCTGGTTTTTGCCTGCCAAAAAAAGAACAATCCATTGTCTCAGTACGAAAATCTTCAAAAGGGGGTCCATAAAAATTCTCTTGTCAGCAAAAGGGGGCCCATTAGGTCCTTTCCAGGACCAACTTTGACCTATAGGAGGGGAAACTCCCCCCCTTCTCCCCTTCCCGTGCCCATGTGCGGTTTAAATTCAAATTTCACCTCTCATCCCTGATTGTGGAGACTCCCCTGGGCGTGTAGACGGCCGTTGGGGCGGAGGGAAGCTCCAGCTCTATAACGTCAACCTTCTTCTTCGTCATGTTGAATATGCATCTATGAAGTGTATGTGGGGTACTGCGTGTGTTACCCTAATTCCAAAAGACGTCAGCGGCGGCGCGGCAATTACAGTATATATGCTTGCCTATTTGTGTCCGTGTACAGAATATACAGTATGTTCTGGAGGATAGCGACTCCTAGTTGTCGTACGTACTGCACACAAAAAACTCATTCGGTCGAGGACGCTTCTTCTCGCTTGTGTTTTTGGGCCGCTGCCCTTTTAAGTCGGCTCATTTGCCGCCGTCGGTCGTCTCTTGCCCCCTCGATTATAAACTTGGTAGATAGTCCATACAAGACGCATACATTACGGACGGACGGAGAGACCGAACTGGCAATAACCACCGGAGAGAGGGAGGGGACAGCAAATACAAATTGCGGTATGTTGTGGAAAAACACCATAAGTTTTGGCACAATCAAAAACCTATATTAAAGGACACATTCTGATACGATCGATAGCAACAGAAGAAGAGTATGGAGACCAGGCATTTCGCCTCAAAAGCAAGGTTTCCTCCGGTCCCCTATGCTCATCAAGTATGCTCCGCTGGCCATTGTCGTCCTCGACTTTTCTCGCAATGCTTGAGTGCTTAATTGCGAACGCGGACAGACATGTTCATACGCGGACAGACATGTTCATACACACACATGACAGACCAGCCCCGGTAGCTCAGTCGGTAGCGTTCGCGCTTCCAAAAACTGACTGCTGGGAGGACCTGGATCGAATCCCCCCAGGGGGGAATAACAAGATCGAGATGAAGGGTCTTGGGGACACAGCCTTGCAGTTGGTAGGTGATGGTTAAAGATTTGGATTTTTGGATCGGCCGCCCTTGGAAACAAGGAAGCCTTTGGCACGAAAGTGCCAAAAATTATTATTTGTTATTTACACACACATGACACATAAGGGCTACAGTTGCGGCTCCAAAGACAGGTCGACGGCTAATTTGTGGGTCATTGACACAGTTTAACATATCGCTTTACAAGATAGTTTTGTCTGAGTACTCGAATCTTGCTACCACTGCGCCAGTAGATATAGAAGGGAGAGGACGTGCAGGGATGGGGGGCACACATGGGCACCGCTTTTTTCGTAGAGGGGGGAAGAA
>JAAUYB010218440.1_pt1 | contig 13565 bp, 15 predicted proteins | sample 7278071 | NCBI WGS metagenome assembly JAAUYB01 (sample SAMN14350121, study PRJNA611818) | marine sediment metagenome | isolation source: surface marine sediment (1.8m) | place: French Polynesia: Moorea | collected 2018-08
CAAACAGGTGGTCAAGGTGCTGCGCATCCCCACCCAGATCTTCATGCCGATCATCGGCATGCTCTGCATCATCGGCAGCTATTCCCTGGGGCTCAATATCTTCAACCTCTACCTGATGCTGCCGGTGGGGATCATCTGCTACTTTCTGACGGCCATGGGCTACCCCATCGCGCCCCTGGTGATCGGCGTCATCCTGGGGCCCATGGCAGACGAAAACCTGCGCCGGGCCCTGATGGTCTCCCAGGGCAGCTTCCTGCCGATCTTCCAGCGGCCGGTCTCCCTGATCCTGTTCATCATTATCGTGTGGACCGTCGTGAGCCAGTTCGACTGGTTCCGCCAATATAAACGCCTGGCCTGGCAAAAGATCGTTAACCGCAAGGGCACCTGCGAGGGCGCCCTGGACGACAACGAATCCAAAATCCGTTGAGGCCGGACCGACACCCGAAAAATGGCCGCCACCGGACGGCCGACGAACGATAGATGGCGGCCTGACGGCCGGCCAAGGAGGTATCGATGTTGAAAATGGGGATCATCACCGGTTTTCTGTCGCGCACCAAGGACCGCTTCCACGACTACAACGTCCCGCTGGAGCTGGATCAGAAGTTCGAGCTGATGACCCAGATCGAGGGCTACGACGGGGTCGAAATCGTCTTTCCCTACGAAGTCAACGACCCGGCCCTCACCCGCCGGTTACTGGATAAACACGGGCTTCAGGTGGCGGCCGTCAACGTCAACGTCAAAGCCGAGCCGGAATTCAAAAACGGCGGCCTGACCTCGCACGACGCCGATGTTCGGGCCAAGGCCGTGCGCTTCATCCAGGAAGCCAAAGATTTTGCCGCTGCCGTGGGCGCCGACAAGGTGACCTGCTGCCCGCTGGGCGACGGCTACGAATTCTCCTTTCAATACGACTATGCCCGCACCTGGAAATACCTCGTTGAAACCTTCGGGGCCGCCGGCGACTACAAACCCGAAATCCCGCTGTTCGTGGAGTACAAACCGAGCGAAACCCGCGGGCGCTGCTTCGTGGACTCGGCCGCCAAGACGCTGTGCCTGCTCAACGACATCCAGAACCGCAAGATGGGGGTGACCCTCGATTTCGGCCATTCGATCTACGGCAACGAGCATCCGGCCGAAGCCGTGGTGATGCTGGCCGAAAGCCCCTACCCTTACTATATCCACATCAACGACAACGACGGTAAATGGGACTGGGATTACTTCTGCGGCACCAAGCATTACCTGGAATACGTGGAATTTCTCTACTACCTCAAGAAATACGGCTACCGCGACTACATGACCTCGGATACCTCTCCGACCCGCTGGGACATTCGGGGCACCTTCGAAGCCAACAGCCGCATGACCAACAAGATCTGGCAGCGACTGGAAGACGTGGACGGCGGCAAGCTGGAGGGCTTGATGTCGCGCGGAGATTATCTGACCACCTGGCAGTTCATCGAATCCGAACTCCTAGGGCTCAAATGAAAAGGAGTAAACGCCAATGGCTCACGTACCGATGTCGGTAGACGAACTCAAACAGATGGCGGCCACGGTCCGCTGCGACATCATCGAGATGATCTGCACGGCCGAAGCCGGACACCCCGGCGGTTCGCTGTCGGCCACCGATATCGTCACGGCGCTTTACTTTCGCCTGATGAACATCGATCCCGCCAATCCCCGCTGGCCCGACCGCGACCGCTTCATTCTCTCCAAGGGCCATGCCTGCCCGGTATGGTATGCGGCCCTGGCCGAACGCGGCTTTTTCGACAAATCCCACCTGGGCACCCTGCGCCGCATGGGCAGCATCCTCCAGGGACACCCCGACATGAACAAGGTGCCGGGCATCGATATGACCGCCGGCTCGCTGGGCCAGGGGCTCTCGGTGGGCGTCGGCATGGCTCTGGCCGGCAAGCTCAAGCAGAAGGACTATCACGTCTGGGTCGTGATCGGCGATGGCGAGTCTCAGGAGGGCTCCATTTGGGAGGCGGCCATGTCGGCCGCCAAATGGAAGCTTGACAACATCACCGCCATTCTGGACCGCAACAATCTCCAGAACGACTGGCACGTGGACGAGTTGATGCCCATCGAACCGGTGGCCGACAAATGGCGGGCCTTCGGGTGGCAGGTGGTTGAAATCGACGGCCACGACATGGACGCCATCGTTCCGGCCCTGGAGGGTGCCCGGCAACGCACGGGCGGACCGACCCTGATCCTGGCCCGCACAATCAAGGGCAAGGGCGTGTCCTATATGGAAAACGTGTGCGAGTGGCACGGAAAGGCGCCCTGCCAGGCGGAAGCGGACCAGGCCCTGGGAGAAATCAGGCGAGATCAGGAGGTGCAGCTGTGAGCCATAATACGCGTTCCTACCACCACGTGCGACCCGAAGTCATTCCCCTGCTGGCCGATGGTAAACTATTCAGCGAAGGTGCAAAGGCCCCCACACGGGCGGCCTTTGCCCAGACCGTGATCGAATTGGGGCATGCCAACCCAGACATTGTCGTCCTGGACGCCGACGTTTCCAAATCCATCGGCACCAACAAATTCGCGGCCGCGTTTCCCGACCGGGCCTTCAACTTCGGCATCGCCGAGCAAAACATGTTCGCCGCCGCCGCCGGCATGGCCACAGCGGGTCTAGTCCCGTTTGCCTGCACCTACGCGGTGTTCGCCAGCCTGCGGGCGCTCGACATGGTCCGCAACAGCATCCACTACCCCAACCTGAACGTGAAGATCGCCGCCAGCCACTCCGGTATCACTCCGGGACCGGACGGCGTCACCCACCAGGGCCAGGAAGACTTATCGATCATGCGCGCGATTGCCAATTCCACCGTGATCGCCCCGGCCGACCCCGACACCACGGTTCTGGCCGTGCGGGCCGCCGCCGCCTACGAAGGCCCGGTCTATCTCAGTTTTACCCGCGATCCCGTACCGCAGGTCTTCCGGCCGGACTACCCCTTTGCAATCGGACGGGCGGTGACCGTGCGCGACGGCGCCGACGTGACCATCATCGCCATGCGCGATCTGACGGCCCATGCCCTGGCGGCCGCGGCCAACCTGGCCCGCGAAGGCATCGATGCCCGGGTGATCGACTGCCCGACCTTGAAGCCCCTGGACGAGGCAACCGTGCTGCTGGCCGCCGAACAAACCGGCGCCATCGTGACGGCCGAAAACAATGTCTATTTCGGCGGTCTGGGCAGTGCCGTGGCCGAACTCCTGGTGGAGAACGACCCCATCCCCATGAAACGCATCGGGGTGCGCGACACCTTTGCCGAATCCGGCCCCTATCTCGATTTGTTGGATAAATACGGCCTCTCCTACGGCCATATCGAAGCGGCGGTCAAAAGCGTCATCGCACGGAAATAATCGCAAAGAAGATTCAAACCGCTGACTGCCCCCAAGGTGGAGGGTTTAGATCAAAACCAGATCGCAGACTTCGGAAGGAGGTTTGCAATGGCATCATTTGAATGGCAGGTTCACAACCCTTCCGGCCATCGGCGCGTCATCGTCACCAAGGAACTACCCGGACGGCGCTGGCGGGACATCCTCACCGCGGCCGACTGCCGGGTGGAAATCTGCACCGCTTCGGACATTCTGCCGGGCGCCGCAATCGACCAGGCGCTGGCCCCCCGCTGTGATGGGGCCATCGGCCAGCTGACCGAGCCCTGGGACGAAGATCGCTTCCGGGCCCTCAAGGCCGCCGGGGGACGCGCCTACAGCAACTATGCCGTGGGATACAACAACGTGGACGTGGCGGCGGCCACCCGCCAGGGCATCCCGGTGGGCAACACCCCGGGCGTGCTCACCGAGACCACCGCCCAGATGGCGGTGGCGCTTACCTTTGCCGCTGCGCGCCGCATCGGGGAAGCCGAACGCTATCTGCGCGCCGGCCGCTACCGGGGTTGGCTGCCGTCCCTTTTTCTGGGCGAGCTTTTATGGCGCAAAACGGTGGGGGTCATCGGCGCCGGCCGCATCGGTGAGGCCTACGCTTGTATGATGGCCGAAGGTCACAAGATGAACGTGATCTACTACGACATCCACCCCAACGAACGTCTGGAGGCCCAGGTGGACGCCTATGCCGACTTCCTGGTCGCCCAGGGACGCGCCCCGATCACCTGCACGCGGGCCGTCACGGTGGAGGATCTGCTCGAAGCCGCCGACTGCGTCAGCATCCACACCGTGCTCGACGAGACCACCCAGCACCTGATCAACGCCGAGCGGCTGGCATGCATGAAACCCAACGCCGTCGTCGTCAACACCAGCCGCGGTCCGGTGATCGACGAAGCCGCCCTGGTGGACCACTGCCGTTCCCATCCGGATTTCCGGGCCGGTCTGGACGTCTTCGAAAACGAACCGGACATGGCGCCGGGGCTGGATCAACTCGACAACGTGGTAATCGTGCCGCACATCGCTTCGGCCACCCGCTGGACCCGCGAGGGCATGGCCACGCTGGCGGCCGCCAACGTGGCCGGCTTGCTGATGGGCTATCCGATCTGGAACCGAACCGACATTCGCGCTTTCCTGGAGGGCGATCTGCCCACGGTGACCCCCAGCATCCTCAATGCCCCAGAACTTGGATTGACCATGGTAACCTGAAACTTGTTCCGGTTTTTTGAAAGGTAAGCCATCTTATCCCCTGCCCGGAACCTTTTTCCCTCCCTCTGCTTCGGTACGGCGATAGTTGACATGCGGGGGGCTTGACCGGTAATGATTTCATCTAACCTCACTTTGCAATACCAGGGAAAATCGCATGACCTTGTCGCAACCAACAACCCTGGGACGCACCGGCCTGCGCGTCGGACGGCTGGGGCTGGGCGCCGGCTACGGCGCCCCGGCCGCCGCCTATGAAATGGCCTTCGAGCGCGGCTGCAACTATTTCTACTGGACTTCCCGCAAAGCCGGCATGCGCGAGGCCATTCGCCATATCGTCGGTCGCGGGCAGCGGGAACGGCTGGTGGTCGCCCTCCAAAGCTACGCCCGATCCGCTAAACTGATGGAATACTCACTGGAAAAGGCCTTGAAGGCTTTGGGTCTGGATTACGCCGACGTCTTTCTGCTGGGCTGGCACAATCGTGAGCCGTCGCCGCGGATCATCGACCGGGCGCTGGTGATGCAGCAGAAAGGCATGGTGCGGTTTGTGGGCATGTCCGGGCACAACCGGCCGCTGTTTGCCCGTATGGCGGCCCTCGAGGTCTTCGATCTGTTCCACGTGCGCTACAACGCGGCCCACCGCGGGGCGGAAACGGAAGTCTTCCCCCATCTAAGGGGGCAGGGGTTGGTATCCTACACCGCCACCCGCTGGGGCCATCTGCTTCAGCCACGGCGCATGCCGCCCGGTGAGCGGCCACCTTCGAGCCGGGACTGCTACCGCTTTGCCCTCAGCCACCCGGCGGTCGATATCTGTCTGTGCGGCCCCCGCAATATGGAACAGATGGAGGCGGCCCTGGAGACCCTGGAGAAGGGTCCCTTGGATGCCGATGCGTTGGCACGCATGCAGGCCATTGGTGATCATGTTCACCGCCGGCGATCGTTTTTCTAAATCGGGACAGGCTAGGATCGCGTCCTCCGCCATTGTCACCCCGGCCGCAGGACCATAGGAGCGTATACTTTGATCTCCTGTTCACTCCCGGCGATTTCATCGATTCGAGCCTGAATGGCCGCCCGCGTGTCGCTGGTCACCCAGGCATTCCAGTCCTCGATCGTCTGCCAGCGGCTGATCACCAGGCATTCTTCGGGATTTTCGATATTGGACAGGGTTTCGCTGGAAAGATAGCCGGGCTGCTGGACCGCTTTGGCGCGCAGCTGCATCAGCAAAGGCACCAGTTGTTTGGCCTGCTGACCCTGCTGGACGCGGCGTTTGATGATGGCTTCGATGGCCATTGGCGACCTCCTTTCGGGTTCTCCGACAGACAGGGGCCGGTGGATTGGGCATACACACAGAGATTGCGGGAACCGTCTTCCGCTCTCGATCGGCCGTGACTATGCGTCTAGTATTAATTTAAGACTTCCCGCACCCCGGCGCACGAGTTTTTCTTTCTTGGATTTGGGTAAGCGCTTGATTGCGCGCTCGAGCTGAAAGGCCCGCCGCTTGGCGCCGATCTTTTCCTGGAACACCAGCATCAAAGGGCCCCGCCCCCGCAGATATTTGGCCCCCAGGTTGTGGCGGTGGGCCTTCATCCGGCGCGGCACATCGGTGGTGATACCGGTGTAGAGGCTGCCGTCGCGGCAGCGCACCAAGTATAGATACCAGTCCTCCATGACACATTGCCGGCGCATAGAACGATCCAGTCCGTCTGTGGAACAGGGTAAGCGAAGAAAGCACACAGAGGCATCCGTACATTTTCGCTCACTCTGATTGCTTATATACGCAACCATGTTCGAATGTAAACCGGACGCTGTCATTGGCGGGTTACGCGCCGCAACGCGCCGCCAAGCATTGACCCGTTTCAAGGTCAACCAACGTTGGCCAATGTCTGGCCAAAGATCGGTCAGCACGCCAGAAATGAACCGGTCTCCAATACCCCACCCATCACAGGGATTCTTTTTCGCATCCCGTTCTGGTAGACTGGCAGGCGCCAATCGACACCGTCACAGGAGTTATCGTCATGCCCCAGCCAAAAAACGCCATGGAAATCTTCCAGTTGCTCGACAAATCCAACTGCCAGGAATGCGGCCGTAAAACCTGCCTGGCCTTTGCGGGGGCCGTCTACATGGGGCAGAAATCCATCCGGGACTGCCCCCGGCTGGCACCCGAGATCATCGCGCGGGTTCTCGGTGAGGCGCCGGCCCCCCATATCGTCGAACAAAACCGTGAAGACTACATGCAATCCCTGATCGAAGGCATCCGCCAATCCGATCTGGCGGCGGCTGCGCGCCGCATCGGGGCCCGCTTCGAGGACCACCGGCTGCGGCTCAAAATTCTGGGGAAAAACTTCAGTGTGGATACCGAAGGCCGCCTGGCCGCCGACATCCACGTCAACCCCTGGGTGACCGTACCCTTTCTGCACTACGTGCTCCATGGCAAGGGCGTGCCGGCCACGGGCAACTGGGTGTCGCTGCGCGAACTGGCCGATGGCAAGGAGCGCTATCCCCTTTTCCAGAAACGCTGCGAGGCCGCCATGCAGGCGGTGGCCGACACCTATCCGGATCTTTTCAAGGACATGGTCCGGCTTTTCAATGGACGCCGGGTGGCCCGGCAGTTCGAATCCGACATCTCGGTGGTCCTGGACCCGCTGCCGCGGGTGCCGATCATGGTCTGCTACTGGCGGCCGGAAGACGGCATGGCCTCCAGCCTCAAGGTGTTTTTCGATGCCACCGCCGACCAGAATCTCGACATCGGCGCCCTGTTCACGCTGGGGGTCGGCCTGGCGGCGATGTTTGAAAAACTGGCCCTGCGCCATGGCTATTCCGTCGATCAAACGCAGGTGTGATCGTCCAACAGGCACCCAATGCCAACGGCGCATCCCGGCGAAAAGCCGCCGGCCTGGATGTAACCCCCAATAAACATGGAGAGGCTTCCGGCGGCAGGCGGGGGATAGGCGGCGTGGATCGCGAAGCCCGTCGCGATAAACTCAGACGCGTCGTGCCGATGCCGGCCCCGGCAGAATATATATCCCGCTTACCTCTCCAATCGTTCGCGATGTTTTGCCAGGCTTTTAGCCGCCTGCCGGCGGACCTTGTTTTTGACCATCGGACTCCAGCCCAGGAGCAACCCCGTGGGCCCGAGGGCCATGCGGCTCCATCGCCAGAAATTGAAGTGATCAATGTGGCGAATGATTCTGCCATCCTGAAACTGAAAGCGGGCGTCGATTTTATTGTGCACGCGACGGCCTGTCGCCCCGAAAAGATAGCGCGCCTCCCAATGGGCCCTGCCGGCGGTCTCGTCAGCCTGAATGCCGCTGACCGACAAGGTGAATTCCCGGGCCTGGGCGCAGAGCATCCTCCACATGGCCCCGGCCTGCGGCCCCCGCAGCAAAGGAAATACGGGATCCGAAAAAACGATGTTCGCATGGTAGCATTGCGCCATGCCGGCACCGTCGCGTTTTTCAAAGCAGGCGTAGAATCGCTCGATCAGTTCGGCGTGTGAATGCATGCCGCTCCTTGCCACAAGCTGCGGGTCGGCACCCCACGGTGCCCCGGCCAGGCCGGTCCGGTGCCGCACCTTCGCGTATGATGTTTTCAACGGCCTGTTAATGTAGTGTTTTCTTGCGAATATAGATCGTTTTACGGACGCGCGCCACCAGATCGCGATCTTCATCTATGATTTCGATCGTAAAGTCCGCAAAGTATTTCTCACCGTTTTCCGTCTGGCGCTTGATCGTTTCGATATCTTCATCGGATATGCGGATGACCGCCGCAACCTTGTTTTTGCTGGCTTTGATGAATTCGATCTCGGCCGACTTGTCCCAGACCCGATATTGTTTGCCCAGCAGTTGCATCAGGAGCAGCATCAGGTGGGGGTCGACCATCGAATAGAGGCTGCCGCCGAAATGGGTGCCGACGGCATTGCGATTGTACCACCGCATGGCCATGGATACATGCAGTTCCTGCCAATCTTCACGGATATGGGTGACCTTGACTCCGGCACCCAGATAGGGCGGGTAGATGTTCAACAGCCGTTTTAGCAGGTTGGGCGTGTACTTCATACTATTGGCCTTGATGGACTCGAAAAAAGAATTGTTTTCGTCATGCCGGACCTGATCCGGCATCCAGAACATGCTCAAATTAGGGGAAACTGAGCGTCGCCCCGACCGTAACGGGTTATCCAACCGCCCCGGCCGTTAGACGCCGGCGCCCCGCTTGGTCGCTGTGCAAAACAACGGCCAGCGCGGCAAACAGCCTGAAATCAAGATCCGGGCAATCCAACTGCCCGAGCCAGACGCATTGCGCCTCGTCCGAAGACTTGCGGCGTAGTGCCTTTACCATCCGAACCGGCCAAGGGCCCATTGCGTCCGGAGGGGCCTCGATCCAGCCGATGGTCATCCGGTCGACCGCCCGCACGAAAACGAATCGATTCGGGTATCCGCGCAGCGCCCACCGCAGCGTCCGCTTCATTGGCGAGGCCGCGTCATGAAACCCCACGATCTGGTTGGGTTTTTCAAAATAGAGTTTCGGCCCGCGGATCTCGCCGATGCTCAGACCGCGAGCCGCGGTTCGCACGGCGATCTTGCGCAGCCCTACCCAATCGGTCTGCTGAATTTCAAAGTCGGGACATCTGGGGACCAGGGATCCGAAGCGGTTTAGCCGAATCATTCCCGGCCCCCGCCGCAAAGGCACGCGGTAGATGTCATGCCCGCCGGCACGGATGACGTAGGTGGCGATGTACTCGGGATCTTCCGCAGCCTGCGGGTCGATCGCGGCGATGACGGCAAAATCGCTCATGGCTGAGTCATCCGATCGGTGCCATCGCCGCTAGGACGTTCGCTGCATGGCCGCCGTCAGCATCCCGGCGCCGACAAGGGCACTGCCGCCGCAGCGATTGAACCAGCGGCGGGCTTGCGGCTGTTTAAGCGTGTCGCGCAGGGTGCCCGCAAAGATGGCATAGAGCGCCGCATTGACCAGGGCTAACACCAGAAAGGTGGATCCCAGAATCAACAGTTGCGCTAAATGGTCACCGCGCGCATCGACGAACTGGGGCAGAAAGGCCACAAAGAAGGCGATGCTTTTGGGATTCAGGGCGGTCACGATGTAGGCGCTCTTGAACAAGGCGCCGCGGGTGCCGTGCAGACCGGTATCGCGCCAGGCCCCGTTTTCCGGCGAAGTCCGCCAGGTTTTGATTCCCAGATAGACCAGGTAGACCGCGCCGACCCACTTGGTCAGGGTGAACAGGGTCGCCGAGGCCGACATGATGGTCCCCAGCCCCAGCAGGGAAAAAATTATGGCCGTGGCATCCCCGCCGGTAACCCCGGCGACCAGCGGCACCACCGAGCGACGCCCGTGCGTGATGGCCTGGCTGACCACCAGGATGATGGTGGGGCCGGGGATCACCAGGATGATCTCCGCCGCAATGATGTAGGCAATCCAGATTTCCAGATTCATAGGGTTTCCTCCGACCAGGGATTAGGCCCCTCCTCTGGCGGTAATATTCGGAAAGCGGGCAATCAGGGCCACGGTCACCAGGGGCACCAGCGAGGCGGCGGTCAGCACCGTTCTGATCGAGTAGATATCGGCCAGATAACCGATCAGGGGCGACACGAGTCCCCCCAAACCGAAAGCGAATCCCATCATCAGGCTGGCCACCATGGAGCGCCCCTGGGGCGCCAGGCTCTGGGCCATGACCACGCCCAGCGGCAGGGTGGCCAGGACAAAGCCCCCGGCCAGGAGTGCACCGGCATAAACCCAGTGGCCCTCCAGATGCAGGAAAAGCAGCAGGACGGGCGTCATCAGCCCGTGCGTGATCACAAATACGGGTTTGGGGCCGATCCGGTCCGAAAGCATACCGGCCAGAATTCCGCTGAAAGTGCCGGCCACGGTGAACAGCGCAAAGATCAACCCGGCCGAAACCAGCGAGTGCCCCTCCTGAACGTAGAGCAGGGGCATAAACGTCATAAAGGACTGTCCGGTCAGGGCCCGCAGCACCATCACCAGCCAGATCAACGCCACCGCTTTCCAGGCCGGCCCCAGGCTTTCGCGGACCGTGGCCAGAAATCCGTGGGTCACCTCAACCGCCGCCGGAGGCGCCGGCAGCGTCAGGAAGAGATATAGGGCCAGCACCAGCCCCAATACCATGGTCAGCGGTACGGCGCCAAGTCCGAATCGCGTGGCATACCAGGTGATGAACAGGGGACCCAGACCGAAAGCCAGGGTCCCGCCGGTGTTGAAAATGGACATCGACAGGCCGGCCCGGCGGCCGGCATAGATCGGCACCATGCCGGTGACCGCCGGATGAAACAGGGACGAGCCCACTGACCCCAGCGCGATCACGGCCAGCAGGGTCCAGAATCCGGAAGCCACCCCGCACAGCGGTATGAACACCACCGCCATGAGCAGTCCGCCGATGGTAAACAGGCGCGAAGGGTAACGGTCGGCCAGATAGCCGGCCGAGGGCTGTACGATGAAGGCCAGGAAGCGGTTGAGACCGGCAATGATGCCCACCTGGGTCAGGGACAGGCCCAGCTTTTCCACGAGCAGGGGAAACAGCGGTGTGGTGAAGGCGCTGTAGAAATCGCCGGTGAAGTGCACCAGCGTCAGGGCGAAGATCACCCGCATGTTGGTTTTCGTCGACATGTCTTCTCAATCTCGACGCGCAGAGGGCCGCTGGCGGGGCTCACGACCTGCCATCGGGGTTCTTTCTGTAAGGGATCAAAGGGGCCACATACGCTTTAGAAGGCCGTCTATTTCTTGCGGCCTTCCAAGAGGGCGGCCAGGTCGGCAAACGGGCGGTGGCCGCTGGAGGATGCCGGGGATTCGCCGGGACGCACCTCGTTGTAGGCCGCTGCCGTTTCATGGCGCGAGTGCTCGTTCTCGTGGCAGTAGATGCAGAGCAACTCCCAGTTGCTGCCGTCCGGCGGGTTGTTGTCGTGGTTGTGATCTTTGTGGTGGACCGTCAGCTCGCGCAGTTTTTTACCGCTGAACTCACGTCCGCAGCGCCCGCAGACCCAGGGAAAAAGCTTGAGGGCCTTTTCGCGATAGGTTTGTTCACGCTGTTCGCGATGTTGGCGCGCTTCATCCACGATGCGACGGCGTCGGTCGTTGGGTGATGAGTTATCCGGGTTCGTCATGGCATCACCTGTCGTTTGATCAGAATAATTATCCTCCGGGCGGCGATCATAGCCCAAGACATCGACTTCATCAAGCGCAAGACCGCCGGCGGTTCAGTCCTCGTGGCCCACCCGATGGATCTTGATCACATTGGTGGAGCCCTCCTTGAGCCCCACGCCGATGACAAAAACGACCAGATCGCCATTGGCGATCAGGTTCTTTTCCCGCAGAAGGTTTTCGCTGCTGGTAATGAGGCGCTGGGGGCTGTCGATATCGGGTATGTACATGGGCGTGACCCCCCAGAGCAGCGAAAGCCGGTTATAGGTGGCCGCACTGGAGGTGAAGGCATAGACCGGATGGGAGGGCCGCTGTTTGGACACCTTCTTGGAAGTTTTCCCGGAGGCCGAAAAAACCACCAGGCAGCAACCGTTGATTTCGTGCACGATGTTCACGGCCGACTGGGCCACGGCGTGGGTCACCAGGTCGGATGGATCGCGATCGAAAGGGATAATGTATTTCATGAAGGGCGAACTTTCCGCTTCCCGGGCGATGCGCGCCATCATGCGCACGGCTTTGAGCGGATAACGGCCCGAAGCGGTTTCGCCGGAAAGCATGACCGCGTCGGTGCCGTCGAAGATGGCATTGGCCACGTCCGAGGCTTCGGCCCGTGTGGGAATCGGGTTGGCGCTCATGGTCTCGAGCATCTGGGTGGCCGTGATGACCGGCTTGTTGCAACTCACGGCCGCATGGATGATGCGTTTCTGAATGGTGGGCACCTGTTCGGGATTCAACTCCACCCCCAGGTCCCCGCGCGCCACCATGATCCCGTCGGCAACCTCGAGGATTGCCTCCAGGTTTTCGACGGCCTCCGGTTTCTCGATCTTGGCGATCACCGGTATGAACGCTCCCTGCCGCTGCAACAGCGCCTTGATCTGTCGCAGATCTTCGGCGCTGCGCACAAACGAAAGGGCAAAGTAGTCCACCCCGTTCTGGATGCCGAAGTTGACGTCGCGTTTGTCCTTGTCGGTGAGCGAGGGCGCCGAGACATTGACCCCCGGCAGATTGATGCCCTTCTTTTCTTTGAGCCAGCCGCCGTTGATCACCCGGCATTCGACCGTGTCTTTCCGGACTTTCTCGACCTGCAGGCGGATCAGGCCGTCGTCCAGAAGAATCGTATCGCCCTTGCGCACGTCGCTGACCAGCTGCCGGTAGGTGGTCGATACCATCGCGGCCGTACCGGCCATGTTGCGGCTGGTAATGGCGAAGGGCTGATTGCGTTTGAGCCGCACGGGCTCGGCGTTTTCGAGGCGCCCCACGCGGATCTTGGGCCCCTGGAGATCCAGCAGAACAGCGATCGGCCGGTTCATGGTGCGAGATATCGACCGAATCGACCGGATCACCTCCACGTGCTCTTCGTAGGAGCCGTGGGAAAAATTCAAGCGGGCCACGTTCATGCCGGCCTCTACCAGCTTCTCCAGCATCGAACGGCTGTTGGAAGCCGGTCCGATGGTCGCCACGATCTTGGTCTTGCGGGTCATGGGCCAAGCCTTTCTCTTTGGTGCACTGCTGTTTGAAATCCTCGCTGCCCCCCGGGTCTTGGTACGCCGTGTTCGGACGAAAAAGGATAAAGCCGGGTTGGAAGCCTTCGGGCCACAAATCGGGTAACGACCAGACTATAGGTCTGATAGGTAGGCCGGTCCACCCAGTTTGCGGACCCAGTCAGCGATTTCACCGGCCCGCCGGTTCACGTAGGCCGACGGTCGCCGGGCCGACATGCGCTTGGGATTGGGGAGCACGGCCGCCAGTCGGGAAGCCTCCCTGAGGGTCAGGCGGGCGGCCGGCTTGCGGAAGATTATCTCCGCGGCCGCCCCGGCGCC
>JAAUYB010079034.1_pt1 | contig 13553 bp, 15 predicted proteins | sample 7278071 | NCBI WGS metagenome assembly JAAUYB01 (sample SAMN14350121, study PRJNA611818) | marine sediment metagenome | isolation source: surface marine sediment (1.8m) | place: French Polynesia: Moorea | collected 2018-08
ACGCAACCTTTTCCTCGAGAGAGAGGATGACTCATGCAACAACAAACAGCCGGCAACGGCAAGTCGCAAGAGGCCAAGAGCCAGCCAGACTGTGTGTGGTGCAACTGGTTTCAGTGCTGCCAGATCTTGCGCAATTGCGCGAAAATGGCGCATCTGGCACCCCCTCTCGCGCATTTTGAAAGGCCCCTCGCGCATTGCGCAAAAAGCCAAAAATATGGCGCATTTTGAAAATTGTCAAATTTTACTACATAAAATTGTGAATTTTTAGCATTTTTCTAAAACATTTTTGAAGATTTATTTTTGTACCCCCTCTGAAACGTCCAAAAATGCAATAAAAATTTTGACATTTTAGGCTGGCGCATTTTTTCGCGCATTTTGACCATTTCCTCGCGCATTTTGACGAAAACCATCTGGCAGCACTGCACGCGAGGAAAGAGTCAAAGAGACTTAAGAGAGTTGACGTTTAGCACTTGTCGCCCCTGCTGAAGTTAACCGTGGGCAAGTGGTTGGAGGTGTTGTGGATGATGGCGCTGTCCGTCGCCAACCAGCCAGCTTTTCCCAGGGGGAAGAAGAAGCGGGACCAGAGCAAGAACCAAGGCGAGTCCTCGGTGAACACCAAGGTGCGCCCGGCGCCGGAGGAGGACCTCTTCCGAACAAAGGACTCCTCCTCCTCGTCCTCCAGCAAGAAGAAGAAGGCCAAGAAGAGAAAGCAGCAGATCAAGGACAAGGATGAGTCTGGCGACGCTCAGAACCCGAGATTCCTCTCCAGCGTGGAGCCCCTCTCCTACCGCCAGTTGGACAAGGGCATGGTCCTGCTCGGCTGCGTCTCCTCCGTGGGAGAGTACGAGCTGAGGGTGTCCCTGCCAGGGCATCTGGTGGGCACCGTCCCGGCCACGTCCATCTCCAAGCCCTACACGGAGGCCCTGCGCCGCATCGCACAGGGGGAGGAAGAGGTCGGAGTGAGGCCGCTGTCGGAGATGTTCAAGGTCGGACAGCCCGTGTCTTGCGCGGTGGAGAAGGCCGACTGCAACGAGGACGGCTTTTACAAGGTGCGCCTCTCTCTGGACCCGCGCCTGGTGCAGGCCTCGCTCACGGCTTCCGGAGTCAAGAGCGGCGCCGTGCTGCAGGCGGCGGTGGCCAGCGCAGAGGACCACGGATTCGTCATGGACGTGGGGGTGGCCGGAATTAGGGCCTTCCTGCCGCACAAGAGGGCAGAGAGGTTCGTGGCGCAGGTGCTGGGTGGTCAGGCTCCGGGGGTGGGACAGGTGATGCCGGTGGTGGTCACGAAGACGGAGGCGGCCGGCGGGTCCACCCTGCTCACCTGCGACCCAAAGAAGCTGCTGGCGACACTGGCCGATCCAGAGGAGACTTCCATTCCGTCCATGATCCCCGGGACTGGCTTCCGCTGCCGGGTGGTGAAGGAGCTGGGCGGCGGCAGCGGGATCAGGGTCTCCTTCGGGCCCTTCGCGGGATACGTACACAGGGATCACTTTTCGGAGGAGGTGGAGGAGGACCAAGAGCTGGAGGCCACGGTGTTGTACGTTACCCCGACCGTCAACACCGTCCACCTATCTTGCAAGCGACACCTCAAATTCGGACGCGCGCCGGCCCTAGGTCATTTGGAGGAAGTCCCTCTGAGCCACATCGCCAAGTCGGCGGAGGTCTTGCACAGCAGCCGGTCCGGTCTGGTGGTTAAGCTGGCTGAAGATTCCAGCATCCCCGTTGGGTTCGTCTCGGCCCGTCAGGTGTCGGACGGTGACATCCCCGACGTGAAAGAGAAGTACCCGGCCGGGACCAGTGTTACCTGCCGCGTCATCCAGTTCGACCACGCCGACGCCATGTACATCTGTAGCATGCAAAAGAGCGTGCTCTCACAGACGGCCGCCCTGGCTTCCGGGCAACTCAAGCCAGGCGACAAGGTGACCTGCCAGGCCAAGAGGTTCGTGGAGGGGAAGGGCCTCGTCGTGGAGGTGGCCCAGAACAGGGAGGCCTTCATCCCCATGACCCACCTCACCGACGTCCCGCTCAAGAACCCGCAGAAGAAGTTTCCCCCGGGCACCAAGCTCAAGTGCAGGGTGCTAAGATCGGACCCGGAGAGGAGGAGGCTCCACCTGACCAATAAGACCATCCTGGTGAAGGAGGAATACCCGGTGGTAGGGTCCTACTCGGAGGAGGTGGTGGGGCAACAGACGGAGGGCGTGGTGGTCAAGGTAAGGGACGACGGTCTCCTACTGGAACTGTTCAACGACGTCAGGGGATGGGTGCCCAAGTCCAAGATGAGCGAGGAGCCGATCGAGTACCCGGAGAGGCTCTTCTTCGTCGGGCAGGTGCTCAAGTGCCAGGTGCTGGATGCGGATGCCGAGAGGAGGAGGATGACGCTGAGCCTCATCCTGGGCGGGAAGAACAAACCCATGGGGCACAAGCAGAGGAAGGAGGGGGAGAAGGTCAAGCTGGGACTCTTCTACGACTGCACGGTGATGGACAAGAGTGGGGACGGCCTCTCGGTGGAGGTGGAGGTGGACGGGGTAGTCACCAAGGCCTTCCTCCCCAAGGGACACCTCACCGACCACGCCGAACTGGCCGAAGGGCTCATGGAGTCCTACTCGGTCGGCGACGTCATCAAAGACGTCCTCTGCTACGAGAGGGACGTCGTGCCAGTTCTCACCGCCAAGAGCGTCATCAGGGACGCCGTCCGCTCTGACTCCTCCCTCCCCAAGTCCTTCTCGGACCTGTTTGTCGGTTCCGTCCTCCCCGCTGTGGTGTGTGCCGTCAAGCCCTACGGCGCCTTCCTCCGCCTCCCCACCTGGAAGTTCCGCAAGAGCGCTCTGGTCCCCACCCGATTCCTCTCAGACGACTTCGTGGACGACGTCAAGGACTTTGTATCGATGCACCAGACGGTGTACTGCAAGGTGGTGGAGAGGGACGAGGAGGAAGAGAAGGTCACCATGAGCATGAGGATGAGGGACCTCAATGACGACAGTGACGGAGGGGTTGCTCTCCTCTCCTCCTTCCTGGAGGAGTCTGAGAAAACAGCCAAGGCCAAGGGCGGGAGGCTCTCCGTGTTCCACCCTGGGCTGGTGCTATCGGCAACGGTCAAGCAAGTGACGGAGCTAGGACTAGAAGTGGACGTACAGGTAATATTTTTATTCTTATCATGCTGGAATTAGTATACTTATACGCATTCAAAATTCGTCCTCGTGTCTTTTTAGGGCGTCAGGGGCATCATCACCAACGCCGGTTTGGAAGGCCTTCTAAACAGACCCGCGGAGGGAGAAACGCTCTCCTGCGCGGCGCTCTTTATAGACTCAGACTTCGGCTGCCTTGAGCTGAGCGCCAACCCGGAGGTCGTCCGCGCAGCCTCCAAGGCCAAGAGGAAGGCCAAGGCGGTGAAGAAGGCCCTTGAGTCGGACTCGGCGGCGAAGGCTGCGGTGGTGCTGGTCAAGACGGAGCTGGGATACGCCACCCTGTGCATCAAGAGCGGCCCGCTGACTGGAAGATTCGTCCACGTGCCGACGAGGAGGCATCTGAACGACAGGGGAGAAGGTGAGGCCGGGATGTTCGTCGTTGGGGACGTACACTCGGTGGTGCTGGAGGCGGAGGTCAAGGGGAAGGGGGAGCTCATTGGGACACTGGAGAAGAAGGGGAGGAACAAGAGGGGAAGGGCGGAGAAGAGGCCCAAGGAGGAAGCGGGGAGAAAGAGGAATGCTTCGTCGGAATCAGAGCCCCCGGGCAGGAAGAGGTCGAGGAAGGATTCGGGGGCGTCGTCTCAGGAAGACGAGGATGCTCAGGAAGTTAAGGAAGAAGAAATGGAGCAAGACGAAGAGGCTCCCGATGTCAAGCCAGACCCTGGTTGGGAGGAAGACTTTGACCCTTGGAGCAACGAAGAGAAACCCAGAAACGACGAGGATGCTGAAAACGAGGACGAGTCTGCCGCCTCCGCTTCCAAAAAGAAGCTCAAGACCCACATTTCTAAGCGCGAGAAGAAGATGCTGGACCGGCTGGAGGCGGAGGAGATCGCCCGGGCTGAGCAGCGCGTGCTGGACGGGGAGGAGGCCGAGCCGGAGACTGCGGAGGAGTTCGACCGCTTAGTTCTGTCCTCGCCCGACTCCTCCCTCTGCTGGATCAAGTACATCGCCTTCCACGCCGGGAGGAAGGAGTCCGGGAAGGCCAGGGAGGTGGCGAAGCGGGCGCTGGAAAAGATCGGCTTCAGGGAGGGCGAGGAGAGGCTCAACGTCTACATGGCGTGGCTCAACCTGGAGTCGTCGCTGGGCGACGAGGAGTCGGCGGAGGGAGTGCTGCAGGAGGCGCTCAAGTACAACGACCAGTACAAAGTCTACTCCCGGGCTGCGGCCGCCTTTGAGCAGGGCGGGAACAAGGAGAGGGCGGAGGCCCTTTACAAGACGCTTGCCAAAAAGTTCCGTCGTGAGTCCGAGGCCTGGGTGTTGCTCGGCACGCACTACTTCCGTTCTGGCGACCTGAAGGAGGCGCGCTTCACCCTGCAGCGGGCAGTGCAGAACCTGGACCGGAAGGACCACGTCGGCGTCACCGTCAAGTTCGGCCTCTTGGAATTCAAGCTGGGGGAGGCGGAGCGGGGCAAGACTGTGTTCGAGACTGTGCTGGGCAACTTCCCCGGCCGCACCGACCTGTGGAGCGTGTACGCCGACGCCCTGGTCAAGGCGGGGGAGGCGGAGGCAGCCAGGGCAGTCTTCGAGAGGATGGTGTCTCTTCGCCTGCAACCCAAGAAAATGAAGTTCTTCTTCAAGAAGTACCTTGCGTTCGAGGAGGAGCACGGCGACCAGCAGGGGGCGGACAGGGTGAGGAAGAAGGCCTTGGAGTACGTCGAGGGGACGGTGGGGCTCTCAGATCAGATCAAGGTGGAGCCGGGAATGGAGTGAAATCGGGCGAAGGGAATACCATTTCAATTTTTTTTTTTGTCTCAATGTTACATGCTGACGAAAAATACAGCAAAAAAAAAACCGAATGCGGTTGTGAACAGTTTTTACCGTAGCCGTTTGCTCGAAGCAATAGTCTCGTAGGACTTGCATCGAATTGGTTATTAGAACAATATTCGCATTTTTTGGCACTTGCCAGCATGAAAAGAGAAATTCGTCAACGACTGTTATTTATCAACTTTGAGCCTCGTTAGGTTCAGGTTCAGATTCTCCGGCTTTCCTCTGCGGAGGCGGGGGTGCCTCGAATTCTAGCGTGACTGGCCCGTCGTTGGCGATGTCCACCTTCATCATGGCCCCGAACACGCCGTCCTTGACCAGAGAGGGGTCCGTGTGATTCCGCCGGACTTCATCCAGGAAGAGCTGTAGAAAATGATGAAATTGTCTACTCGATTTTTTTTCTCGATTGGGAAGCAGTAAATCCTGTTTTAAGAACATAATTGAACTGCCGTATCCAGATCACTTACTTCGTACAGCTTCTTTGAATCCTCTCCTCCCATGGCGAGGTGGAAATCCGGCTTGTTCCCCTTCATGACGTGGTAGAGAGTGAACTGGCTGACACACAGCACCTCCAGCCCGAGGTCGGCCACCCCCTTGGCCCACCGCCGAGGGGGCTTCCCGCCGCCGACGTCCTCTTCGAAGGCCCTGATGGCCAGCACCTTCCTGGCGACCGCCCTGGCCTGCTCGGCGGTGTCGTCGCGGTGGATGCCCACCAGCACGCAGAGTCCGCGACCGATGGAGGACACAACCTCGCCGTCCACCGTTACAGAGGCAGAGCTCACCCGCTGGATCACCGCCTTCATAGCGCTAAGAGTGGATTGCGGGAAGAATGAATTGTTTTGCACATACGGAGAGTGTTTCGCACAAAAAAGTACATTGTGTGTATTTCGGATATCTTTTCACGTATGTGTGCGACTGAAATGAATAGGAGATAAGATCACTAAGTCCATCACTGCTTCTTATTCGCATCACTCTTCCTCGTCCACAGCCAGGCCGAAGTAATATTTGCCTCTCCAGTGCTTTGGCAGCTTGACCAGGCCAGGACAAGGAACCTGGCCGGGAACAGAGCAGATGCAGTGTCTGTCGCAGTCTTTGCCAAAGTTGGCAGGATTGTCCTTCTTCTCTGAGGCCAACGCCTCGGCTTCCAGAGTCTCTTTCGTCTTGCCCAGGGTCTTGACTAGCCGGGCCAGGATCTCCTTGTTGCTCTGGGAATCGACGTCGAAGACCACGGGCTGACCTGCAAGAAGACAGAACAAAAATAAATTAGCCAAGCTAAAATAAAAGTTAAAATTTCTAAAGTTCAAATTAATTTCTCCAGATTCGGAAAAACGCAGTGTGCAGAATATTGTTAAATGTGAAAAAGTTGTTCGACATGCTGGGTCTAACTTTTAATCAGACGGTGGCCATTCTGGGGATAATTTACGCCGCAGTGTTGTTTTACTATTACAGAAGGCTGAAGGCCGTGTGGAGGCGAGAGGCTGAGAGGTCCCGCTACGACCTCATCCTCTTCACCATCCTCACCCTCTTCACCGTGGGCGCGTCCTGCTACATGTGGTACCTCATCAAGAAGAGGCAGTACCTGCAGCGCAAGGCGGCCGACCTCATACAGATGGAGAAGGGCAGGCACAGGCCAAGCAGCTTCTTCAAGAACTCTTGGTTCGGCAAGTTCGTCAAGATATTCGTCATTCTCTTGCTGGTGGTCATCGTCATCCACCGGATCATAAAGAAAACTTGAAGAAGAAAGACCGCAGCAGTCTTCTCAAATACACGAAGGAAGAACGCACTTTTGACCCACCACGCGCAACGATTTCACTCACCGTCTTCCAGGTAGCAGGTGATGTAGGGCGACGGCGTCATGTTCTTCAGCTCCACGATCTGCACGTTGGGGTTCTTGTACTGAACCTGGGCCAGGTTCCAGAAGACAAAGTCCTGGACCCCTCGGTGATGCGGGCCTGCTTTGGAGTACCACGACCTCCGCTTGACGCCGAAGGTCTGCGCCGGGTGCGCCTCCGCCACCCTCTGGTCGTACTCGTCCTCGCTGTAGTTGATGGTCATGATCTTGACCCTCTCCTTGAAGACGAGCTGCCCGGCTTCAAGATACTTTGCCGTCCGCCGGATCGGCTGCGTCCCGAGCTTGAAAGGCATCTTGGTGGCCCAAGAGGTGCGGCCGAACAGTAGACCTAGTTTCTGAAAACAGAATGGAGTACAGCACAAATTAAACACGGCTTAATTTGAAACACTTTTGCACAAATGCAACGAAACAACTTTTTATTAGCATGTTGGGTTCAGAAAGAAGGGCTATGCATGCACACGTGACAAAATAAACTAACGCATCTTCACGGTATTCATTGGTTCATCAGCAGGTTAGGGCCCGACGTGATGAGGCTGTCGATGGCCTTCTGGAGCGTGGGGTCTATCGGCGCGGCGCCGCCGGCGTGGGGGTGGCCGTGGCCAGGATGCGCCTCTGACGACGACGTTGGGGCCTCCCTGGGCGTGGTCGTCAGAATGTCGTAGACCTTCTTCTTGAGCACGTCCTCCCTGGCCCTGGTGGCCGGGTCGGCCTGAGGACCCACGGGCGGCACGGCCAGGTGGGAGGGGATGTTGTCCCCATACTCTGCGCGCAGCATCTGCTCCCGGCGGAGCACCAGGTACTTGATCAGGCGGTCAAACTCCATGACGGAGAGCGGGCGGTTCTCGCGCATGAAGCCGATGACGCTGAGCACGTCCTGCGGGTGGTTCTCTCCGGGGCCGATCTTGCCCATCTTGCTCTCCATGTCCAGGGCGGACTCGAAGGCCTTGGCCAGTGCGTTTAGGGCGTCGTCCAGGGCCAGGCTCTGGTGCTCGGCCTGCTGCGGACCCTGAAGCACGTGCACGGTCAGGGTGCGGCTCTCCTCGTTGCGAGGGGTGACCAGGGCGGCGAACCTGACTCCCCTGCTCTGCACGTTGCTCAGGATCTTGTGGGCGGGGATGTCAGGGTTGGGGAAGAGGATGTCCACGTCCATACCCAGGTTCTTGAGCCTCTTCTCCACGTACTCGCAGTACCTCCTGCAGGCTCGGTCGGCGCAGATTATCTCGCAGTCGCACTCCTTCTTCTCCTTGCGCCCTCCCGCTCCGCTGCCGCTTCCTGTTCCGCTCCCGGCACCCCCGGAAGCAGCTCGGTGGCGACGGGGAGGGGATCCACCGTGGTGCCGGTGCCGGTCATCTTGATACCGCCTCTCCTCGTCGTAAGGGCGGTCGTCGTAGTGCCTGCCACTTGGATGGCGGTGGTACCGGTCGTCCCTGGGGTACGGTTGCTCTCCACGGTAAGAGTCGTGGTAGCCACCGCCTCCTCGTCCGCCGCGGAATCCTCCACGTCCTGGTCCCCTCCCCCTCTGCTTGCCACCTCCGCGAATGACCGGCGCAGCGGACGGGGCAGGATGTTGTTGTTGCTGTTGCTCCTGCTGCTGCTTTGAGTAGTCAACCTGGGGCTTCTTCTTGGACGGCTTGGCGATGGAGACGTTGATGACCTGCCCCAGGAACTCCTTTCCGTTCTCGCCCTGAATTGCGTTCCTGGCGGCCTCCTCGGTGGCGTAGTGCACGAAGGCGTACCCGCGGAACAGGTTGACCTGCTGCACCACGCCGTAAGACTGGAAGCGCTCTCGCATGTTCTGCTGGTCAGCCTCGGAGCTCAGCTTGCCGATGAACAGCCGGGTCTGGTCGGAATCCTCGGCCATCTTCGACGGGAAGTTTGGGAACTACGTAAAGACGGTTGAGGAGAAGATGATGAAGCCGATGGAGATGCCGCTCAAGGAGAGAGGGACGGCCACCAAGAGGATCTTGACGAAGAAGAACAACAGCTCGCCGGGCAACACTTTTTGTCGACATCAATCAAATGACAGCGATGCGAGATCATGCGAGACAAACAAAATCGGCTAGGCTATTTCTGTACTTACTTTTGTATATATCAAAAAAGACACATTTTAATTATAATCAAGGCATACATAGTTTTTAACAATTTGTAGAGTAAATCATCAAATATTTATATTTTTGTCGATATTGATTCCTTGTGAAAGCTCATCTAAAAAATCTGGTAAGACTTTTTGAGGTTGTGAGAGTTTCAATTTTCCAATTCCGCCAAAGAAGTCAACATCGGCGCAGGAGCAGGACAGGTCATCTGATGATTCTGATCTGGAAGGCGGACCTGTTCAACGTCAGCACGTCCGCCCAGGACTTGATCGAGGTGGACCAGGGCCACGACGGGTAGTCGAGTCATAGAGGGAGGGTGATCATGAGTGGGAAATCTCAGGGAAGATCCGTGCAGCAGATGCTGCCGGAAAAGCTGGAGAGGAACCTGGCCAAGATGCAGGACGCCTTCTTCGCCATACTCCTCCAAGTGCTACACCTGCTCTTCGACCTGCTCTACTATCTGACCGAAAAGGCGTCTAGCGCGGGCAGGACCCTGTCCAGGCTGGCCTCCTCCCTGACCCAGGAGGGGCGATCGATGCAGAAGCCAGACTTTGTCCGCGTCCAGAGGGACCTGGGGGCATTGGAGAAGCGGCCTGCGCACCTGGCGGTGGTCCTGGCCGAGCAGGACGAAGTCTCCTGGTCCGATATGGCTCGCCTGGTATCTTGGGCCATGGCTGGGGGAGTGGGCTGCATCAGCCTGTACGACGGTGAGGGCAGGCTCAAGGCGGGACAGGGGAGGCTGTTGGAGGCGCTCAAGAGAGGGGCATTCGAGGAGCTAGCACAGACGGAGGTGGTGTGGAAGGGGCACCGTACACAGGAGGAGGGGAGTGAGGATGAGTCTGTGCGGCATCGGAGCAACGGCGGCAACGGTACCTCAAACGGCACCTCCTCCTCTTCCTCTTCCTCATGTTCTTCCAAGGTTGAGGTTTGCCTCCTGTCCGAAGAGGACGGCAAGCCCGACATCGTCCGCGCCGCCCGCAGCCTCGCCAGGCGGGTGCGCCAAGCGGACCTCTCGGCCTCGGCCATAGACGAGACCGCCGTGTCCTCCGGCCTCTCCGCCTGCCGCGGTCTCCCAGACCCGGACCTACTCCTGCTTTTCGGCCCGGCGCACTCTGGCGGCGGCGGGTACCCGCCCTGGCAGCTCAGGCTGACGGAGCTGCACAGGCTTCCGTCGCTGGCGGAATTGGAGTACGCCGACTTCCTCGGGGTGCTAAGGAGCTTTAGCCGCTGCGAGACGCGGTTCGGGAAGTGATTCCAGTGTGGACAAGATGAACTGTGGAGACAGACAGTTTGCGTGTGTTGTTATAATAATTGGGACTTGTTATCTAGCATTTGAAGAGGGAAAATGATCATAAATATATTCCAGAGGTCCCCTAAACGTGATTTGCATAGGGAACTTTTCAGGGGGCCTCCCCGCTGCCAAGCATGATCCCACCAATTTGTTCATTATATACATTTTTTCTCCCCTAGCTAACATGGCCTCGGCGCTTGAGAGCTTCGTGAACCGGCAGGTTTGCATCATCACCTCCGACGGGCGCAACTTTGTCGGCACCCTCAAGGGATTCGACCAGACCATCAACGTCATCCTGGACGACACACACGAGAGGGTCTTCTCCGCCGCCAGCGGGGTGGAGCAGGTTGGATATTTCCTTGCTCGATAAAAAAAAATAGTTAGAGGAGTCCGAAGCTTATTTCCCAGCTTTTCTATGCACCACGTAACTAATTTATATTTTCTTCTTCTTTCCTCTCAGGTCGTCCTGGGCCTCCACATCGTCCGCGGCGACAACATCGCTGTGGTGGGCGAGCTGGACGAGGAAGTGGACCGGAGGCTCGACCTTGCCAACATGAAGGCCGAGCCCATCCCTAGCCTCGTGCGGTGATCTCGGAGGCGGATGGCTGACGGGAACAACAGGGCATTTTCTTGTCGATGTGTGTGAAGAGTGAAGATTACGGATTGAACGTGAAAGCACTATAAATAAAACCGTTTCCATGATAAACCGCCGTTCAAGCAAGACTGTTTTATTCAAATAGGTGAGCCGGCAATGTGACTGGAGATTCGCATATCAAAATCTGTTTTTCTGAGAAGTAATTTGAACTCTGGTTACCTAGGACACTGTTTTAAGCACATGCTGGGATAAGTTGCAAAACTAGTAGATGAAGAGTTTAGAACTCTTGCTTCTTCTTTGCCGAAAGCTTATTGTTGGCACGTTTCTTTCTTCTGAAGGAATGTCTTTGGTAAATGCTTTCAGCAACAGGACCATGATGAGTTCCTTCTTGTCCACCCGTACAAAGAATGGCACATATCTTATGATCACTTGTATCGAAAGTATTCGTCGTGGTGTCGACTCTTTTCCAATCTTCCTTGTCAAGGATAGCTGAAACAGGCATCGGTCCTGACTCTGGCCTCCTCCGTCCGCCCCACCGCCGACCAGGGGGCCACCAGGACCCTCGGCAAGTGCACGTTGAAGGCACTCTCGAATCCGGACGAGCCGGCGAAGTTGTCGGGGTCGACCCGGCCGCTGAAGACGAAGCAGGAATCGCTACTTACATCCTCCTCAACCGGTTGCCGAGGAGGAAACTCCTGCTTCGCACCGTGAGACAAGGACCGCTGCTGTTCATGTCGCCAGCAGTCCCTGCGCTGGCGCTTGTTCTGGCGATGGTCTACTTCCTCCTCCTCCGGGCTCTCCTTCCTTTCGACTGAGTTGTCGTGGTGCGAATTGTAGACGACTAGGATCTCTGGGCTAGCGGAGCGCTGGAGATACTTTCTGTGTTCGCTGGCGAAGGTGGCCCCTCCACCAAAGCCGGTGTATTGGACCCTCCTGCCGTGAGACTGCGGTGGAGATACAGATGGACTCTCCTCTTGGGGCCCTTTCCAAAAGTCCTCTTTCGTGTCGGTCGCTTCCGTCTCTTGCATATTGCGGTCGTAGGTCTTGTAGTCTTTGGTGCAATGCCTGTTGCTTCCATGAGCATCTTCGCCACCAGCAACAGGAGATGCTTCCAGAGATCCTCTGCTGAATCTTGACTGTTGAATAAATCTCGGAGAAAAATTTTGATGCTCCGAAGAGGTAGACGCAGAGGGAAATGGCGCTGTGTTCTCTGCAGGTGCGAAGACTTTGACCGGGACTTGGTCCTCTGCCGCGTTATGGGCAGCAGGAGACGGTGGCTGAGGAGGCTGGTCGGGAACAGGAGGACGGACGGAGGTGATGACCTCGATGTTGTTCCCGACCGACACTGACAAGTTTCTGCGGAAGAGGAAATTAAATGCAGCTACACAACAGCGACAAAGAGTACATACTTGACTGTTTCGAAGCCCCACAGGTGCCTGCGATCCGGCTTGAGAAAGATGGGCCCCTCCGCAAACTTGTACACGCTGCGACCTTTGGAAAGCTGCACGCAGTTCTGCACATAGGGAACAAAAAAACTTTTTTAACCCTCAATTTCCCCCAAAAAAAGAAGGTATTCGAAAAATGTTTTTTCTTCTTACGCGTATGAGGAAGGGGTTGAGCTTGAGGTGAATGCAGGCTTCGGACCTCGGTTCCTTCGCTCCAATGCCGGGCACGTTGTCTCGGTTGAAGATAACGGAGGTGACGAAGTCTCGGCCCTTGCTGGGGTCAACCTTGGTCAGGTATATGCCCGAACCGTGCCTGAAAATATTAGTTTTTCACTAAAGAGGCAGTAAAAATACTGGAGGAAACAATGCCAACCACAGGCCCTGTCGATACGACGGCCGTATGACCCCCTCCCTCAGAATCTGGTCTAGGTTCCTCATGCTGGTGTAGTGGTAGTAGGACTTGAGTCCGCCGACGAGGTGGCGCACGGAGGGGTGGTAGTTGACGAGGGAGCGCGGGTCGGGCGGCAGGAAGGGGTCCGTGCCAGAACCCGGGAAGACCACAGGGGGAGTGCTGAAAGGGAAAATTAAATAAAACATGTGGGAAAGCGAAGGGGAATTACGCTCTATACAAAAGCACTTACAACCATTCCCCTGTGATTGTGGCCGCAGGAGGACCGTTCAGCCTGTTGCCTGGGACCTGTGCCCTGGTCCACTGTCCGCTCTCCATGAACATCAGGGTCTGGCGATCGCCGGGATTTTTCTTCCTGGCGGCGGTGCCTTTCGCCTTTTTCTTCTTAAACTTTGGTGGCATGGCGAAAATTTCCTTGACTAGGCAGTCAGTTATCTCCCAAATCGCCAAGCATCTTCGTCTTCTACTTGCGACGCATCATTTTCGTTTGCATGCTGCCTGCTTGTTCCTTTTTTGCAAGCTGTTTGCACTCCAAGTACACTCTCCTTTCTCTATACTTTTCCTGCTCCTCCTCCTCTGCTACAGGTGGCGGCGGCGGGCGAAGGCATATATGAACGGCATTGGACGCGTCATTGTCGAGTTGCCGCTGCTGCTGCTTTTTGTCGGGGGCGGCACTCATGTCTGGAACTTGTTTCCCTCCCTCAAGGCTTGCGAAAATTCCTGCTTTGTTCTCCTCCGGCGAAGAAAGAGTGTACTGAACATGACGGGGATCCACCGCTCTGAAAATGTAGACCTACAAATAATACTAAGCGACAAATAGTGCGGGTTTATTGTGGGCTGAAAAAAATCGAGCTAGGTAGCGTCGTCCTCATGACAGGTTTTTTTGCTTGTTAGAAAGTCCGTCAGGTCTATCATAGCG
>JAAUYB010102244.1_pt1 | contig 13550 bp, 21 predicted proteins | sample 7278071 | NCBI WGS metagenome assembly JAAUYB01 (sample SAMN14350121, study PRJNA611818) | marine sediment metagenome | isolation source: surface marine sediment (1.8m) | place: French Polynesia: Moorea | collected 2018-08
CAGGCTTCTCTCCTTCTTTTCTCTCCCCTGCTGTTTGGCCTCTTCTCTTCGCTCGAGGGTCGACCAAAAGAGAGGAGAGCAGCCCAGGCCTTATCTCCTAACCGCATTCCCTACGGAAACAACATTTTGCATGGCACATGCTATAAAATATTGAGTACGAACATTTAATTGCAGTTCTTTTCCTCCCTTTAGACATATGCAGAAGCTGTTTGCCGGGGATTCTTTTGGGGCTTCTTGCCTGTATCCCCTCCCCTTTGGCGTTCTGCGCCCTCTTCCCCTCTCTCGCCTCCCCCTCCCTCCTCAGCTGTTTCTCCCCTCGACGCAGATCGCCCAAAAGGAAGAGGGAAAAGGCATTTAGGCGACAGGCCCTTTCCGCCACCTTCTGGAACTACCCATTCAACTTTAGCCCATGTACTGACTGAACCATGCTGCCGTCAACCCTTGATTTCACACAAAATTGCAAAAAAAAACCAACCCGGGTCTTACAAAGTTCCCACAGCTTTTATAATTCTTGATATACCAGAAGTTCATAAACATGAAATAAGCGCGAAGGGGCATTTTCAACGCACAGCTTATTTATATTATTTCTCTCAAATACAACATATACAAAGCAGCATGAAGTATTGGGGGCGTGGATGGGAGGGTTGGGACCTTTTATTCCAGCGCGCGCTCTTTGCCATCTTGTGTATATTTTACGTAGTATTTTTGCTTTGTTCGTTGCATACATTTTTCGTAAGGGTGATGTTACAACGTTCACTTCCGTCGTAATACCGCTTTTGCATATATTTTTACAAGAAATACACACTCACACACGTCTTAACCCACAGAAGACTACATTTTCGTTTCGTTTTATCGACGAGATACATAAGGGGAAAACAAACCAGACATATTTTTTAGTTTTTTCTTTCTTTCATTGGCCTTCCTTTCTCGAAAGAAAGGCATCCCTTTTTTTCACCGCCTCGTGAGGGGATCGTGCGTGGACCGTTCATATCTGCAAACACCCGGTGGAGACATGAAAAAAATAATGCAACACCACTCCGTCTCCCCCTTCCACAAAATAACCCCCCACTGGGTCCAACTCTTGTTCTTAGTCCTAGTCTGAGAACACGGAGGAGGCTGCGTCCGCATCGTGTGCCCCGACTCCGGAGGCGGAGGCGCCGCCCTGCTCGTAGTGGTGGTCGGCGGCGAGGGCGGAGCGGAACATGCCCGCCAGGTGAGACTTGGGGATCTCAGAGCCGCGGACCTCGATCGTGTAGCAGGCGTTCTCCACCTAAATCAGGAGGGAAAATACATGCATGCACACAGGATAAAAAATAAAAAAAGAAATAAATCACCTTTCTGAGGCTCTGCAGCAAGACCTTTATCTTCATCTTGGTCTCCCTCCCGAGGAAGTGGCTGGTCACACGGATGTCCTCAAAGCCCTGAAAGGGATAAATAGCACGAAATTGCAGCCAGTAGCTACTCATACGTGATTTTTACTTTCCCCAACACACCTCTGCGATCTCGTGCAGGAACCTTAGCAGTTTGAAGCAGACCTCTGTCTCCCCGGCGCCCACCATGTTGATGGCCTGCCTCATCACCTCCCCAGTCAGGTCAGCCAGCCCCAGCACAAACTCCTGCTTGGGCACAGTCACCTCGATCTCGATCCTCTTCTCTTCGCCGCGAGACGCAGGAACGGAAGAGGCAACGGACGACTCCTCGTTCTTGTCCCCCACGCCGTCCTTGTCAGTCTCGGCCTCTGCGGCGGTGGCGGCGCCGGTGGTGGGCTCCTTGGAATCCTCCTCCTCCTTCTCTTGGTCGTTCTTTCCCTCCTCCTCCCCCTCCTTCGTTTTTGCGGGCTCAGTTGAATTCGAAGGAGCAGGAGTGGCGACCGCAGCCGCCTCCGCCTCGTCATCATTTCCTTTGGAGTCCGATTCCGGAGCCGCCTTTTCCTTCTCCACCTCGGCGCCTTCGTCTTGGGTTTCCTCTTCCTGTGCCTTTTCGGGAACGGCTTTCGCAGCCGCCCCCTTCTCGGGTTCCTCTTCCCCTTTCCCTGGCTTGGCCTCCTCCTCCGCTACCTTGATGGCCTCGGATATCTCCTGCAAGGAAGAGGCCTCTTCAACTTGGTAAGGTTTCTAAAGGGTCTACGTACTAAATTAGAGTAAACTAGAAAAGTACAGTACATGAAGGGCAAACATGTTTTCCCACATCATATTCAAATATAGCTGGCCTTACCACGGTGGACACGGTGCTGCTCTCGCCGTCCTGGCTAGTCGGTGAGGACTCCCCTCCCCTCTGGCCTCTCTCGCGGCGGTCTCGGGGCTTCTCGCTTACGTAGAAGGTGAGCTCGCGCTGGATCTGAAAATGAGGTTAAAAGACGTTCCCACAAAAAGGTTTGGCTTTTTTTTTCAGTCTCGTCCGACCACCACCAACGGAGAAAAAAGTGACATGACCACACGGTGTCAGGTCGAAGGGGAGGGGGAAGGGGGGAACGGACGGCGCAGAAAAAAAAGTTTTCTCATTTCTCGCCCGGAAGCAGAGGACAGAAGGGAAGGGACCTCTCTACTGCAGCATCAGTTTTTTTTCGCCACACATTCACCAGTGACAACACCTCTTACCTCCTTCCACTCGACCAGCTTGCCGTGGAGGATGTAGTAGTAGAAGGAGTATGCCTCGATGTACTCCTGCAGTCCGCCGGAGAAAGCCCTCAGGAACTGGTAGGGGTCCTCGCCGCGCAGCTCCCTCGCCACGGAGAACCAGAGGCGACTCCGGATGTAGCCGAACTTGTGCTCGGCCTCGCCAAGGATCGTGGGCTTGTCCTCCTCCCTGACAAAAAACGACAATAAGGTAAGAACTGTGCACATCGTTTTTCCTTGTTCAGGGGAAGGCGTCCTAAGCGGAATATCCTCGTTGAGCGCACAGGAGAGAAAGAAAAAAGTTTGTGAAGGGCCGCATCCCCCCTTCTTCTCTCTTCCCCGGTCCTCCCTGCAATACTGCCCATCCGCGACGGGTGCCCAATGCAGCAGATTCCTCCACCTCTCCTCTCTCTTCTTTCCAGATAGGCCCTACCAGCTTTCGAACGATCCGTTCAAAAACTTCTTCCTCCCCCCTCTCCTCTCGGGAATAGCACGGTCGGATGGTCGGTGGGATGGGGCGGTGGTGGGTTAAGCGGCCGTAAATCCCGGAACAGGAGTAGTTCATTCAGGATCAGGAGGGGGGAAATGGGAAGCTAGGTCGAAAAGGGCTGGGAAACGGGGGTGCTAAAAAGTAACCGATTTCCGACGGGGAATAGAAGAGTTTCGGGGAAGGAAAGGCCCACCGCCCGCAGATATACTGTACTACGGCACCGTGGTCCACCGGCGAGCTGAGAGGGGGGAAAGGAAGGCCGTATATTGGGTAGGGAGAGCAGGGAGGAGGGGGAAAATTAACGGCACCCCAGGGGCCGCAGGCCTGACAGAACCCGCCGCCAAGAAAATGTGGCATGGTCGCCGGGAAAATGGCGTTGGTTTGGCTATATCGGCGCTCCTGAAGAAGCGTTGGTAAGGGGACGTGTGCCAACCTGAGAATCCTGTGCAGGAGGAAGATGACGCGCTTGCTCTCGACGGTGATGTCCCTGGAGAGCTTGACGATCCTCTCGTGCTTGTCGTGCTTGCGGTCAAGATCCCTGGAAAGAGCAGAATGGGCGTCAAATCCGTGAATATTTGAAGAAAATAATTTTGCGTTTAGTACTTAGCGTGTCCTTGGAACATCTTCACCACCGGGTTCTCCGGGTCTACGCCCTCCGGCAGCGACTTGCCCTTGCTGTCACGGTCGCGCCAGTCCCGGCCTCCGCCTCCCCCGTAGCGTCCTCCTCCTCCTGCATGATCCCTGTTCGAACCCCACCCGCCGCCGCCGCGCCTCCCGCGGCCCCCTCCGCGGCCCCACCCGCCGCCGCCGCCGCCCTTGTTGCCCCAGCCCCCACCTCCGCCGCCGCGACCCCAGCCTCCGCTGCGGTTTCCTGGAACGAAGAAATAACAAGTTGGCGATGATCTTGAATCATGTTCATTCAAAGGCCAAAAATACATCTACACAGTTACGTAATTTAAGGCGGTGTGCTGGCGCTACGATGCAAATAAGATATTCAGTATTAGTACTCTTTGCAAGATATACTACAGCAATCGCCAGGGTTATTTACGTCACAGTGTAGGTACATGCGGTTAGTTGGTGGGTAGGAGAAGGTGGAGGGGGTAATACACTTGGGAAAAAGAAACGAGTAAACGTAACCCCAAGCAAATGAAGATGGGAGAACGGAAGGAAGAGTACAAATGCTTCCATAGGCTATCCGGGGAAAAAAAACCATAAAAGGGCCAGAACACGTAAAAGCTTTTAGAAAACGGGACACGAATGTGAAGCTCCAATAAACTCGCTCAATTTATGTATGACAATGTACAATGGGCAAAGGTTCCCTTTGAACGTGACATATGCGGGCCCATTCATTCATGCTCTTTGGCGTGAGCCTGGCAGGTAGGTGGACAAGTAAGTATTCCAGCCCGGGTCCGATGGGCTGCGGCGGCCTCCCCAAAGGTCGATCTATACCTTCTCCGCCCGACTGGAAGGGGATAGGTTGAACGGAAAAGAAGTCATTCCAGCGTCTTCTCCTTTGGCAGCTCCGTCCTGATTCCTTTATCGGACTCCCCTCCTCCTCTTCGGTGCTCTTTACTTATTGGCCTTTGCCTCTTCTTCTTCTCAGTCGAACAAAAGGGGAAGGGGGGATCGGGCGGAGGGAACTCTCGAGAGAGAAGGGGAGGGGGAAAGGGAGCATGCAAGCATCATATGCATGACTGGGATTGCAAGGACGAAGAGGGCAACAACGATGGTAGGAGACGAAATGGAGCCAAGAAGATCCTCCCTCTTCTTGCTTTGACCGCCAAAAGCGTCGGCCTCCTCTTGACAACCGGGGCCCCAGCACCCGACCGAAGGGGCGAAGAGGGTTATGTGGTGGTGCCTTACGACACAAACCTATTTTCTCACTTTCTTCGATGGCTCTTTTCCTTGGCGGTGTCCGTGGGCAAAAGAGCAGGACGAGTAGTGTACCAGAGTGCTCCACGGAGATTCTTTCCCTTATCTGCATCCCCCTCCCTTCTCTCCTCCTCTTCGCAGTAAGGTCACATTTCGTATGCAGAAAGGGGAAGCAAGATGCCTCCCCTCTCCTCCTTCCCGTTTCGAGAGATGCCTATGAATACGAGAAAAAGCTCTCCCCCCCCCATCCCGTTCCGTTGAGTACGCACACAAGCACAGAGTGCGCCTCAACGACACAAAAGCCCTTCGGAGGCCGCTCGCCTGTTGAAGAGGAGGGGATGGAGATGGGAAATGGAATAGTCAAGAGGGGAGGGAGGGGCCCTCTCCTGCCCCCCCCCTCCCTTTTGAGTGCTACGCTCAGTACTACTACACCGGGGGCCTCGTCCCTTTTTCCCGCCCTTTGGATTCTATCAGACAATGACAAAGCGGGAGCGAGCCTGGGCATAGGCAGGCCCCATTTACCGTACGCCGCTGGAAAGGACGGATGGGAGCTCGTCAGTTCCCAGCGTGTGAAACATTCTCTCTAGTTCAAGGCAAATTCTCCCGTGCCTTTAAACTTCCTCCTCCACTTTTCTCTGCCTTCGCCTCTGACCCTGACAGTGACAAACTTTCCCCCCCTTCGTCTTCCTCTCAAGCGGAAGGGTTTTATCCTTTCCCCCCCCCCTACACACTTCGTGGACGGACAAAAAATAGCTTCAGAGACGAAAGTAAAATGAATTTACGACCGTGCCTTCGCTTTTGGTGAGATTGTCCGCAAAAAAGAATTCTCATACGCGTCAGTTCTCTCTAGGGACCTTCCATATTGACTGCCTAGGAAAAGAGGGGGGGATATGAGCCTTTTTCCGGGGGGCTCTCTTGAGAGCAGGGGGAGCGAAGAGAAGTGGAAGAGGATGAGAGGAATAATACAGAACCTCATTAGCATTCCGGGGATCTTATTGGACCCTCTCTTTCCTCCCCGCCTTGGAGTCGGGAAGGAGGTAGGGAGAAGGGTGAGTAAGGAGCGCCAGGGGAGATGGGCCCATGTGTGAGCCAAGGCTCTAAAAATTGAGCAAAATCGCTTTTCAACCATAAGGTTCAATTTTTTAACGGAAGATGGGCTTGCGGCAAAAAAAATCAGCCACGAAGAGATAGATCAATCTAAACATGTACGTACAAGGTACGATATGTACCTAGGCGCGGAAGGCTGGAAGGAGGACGGGAGAGACGTCTAGGACGAGGACGAGAGGGAAGGTTGCTCGCTCAAGTGACACTTATTCCCAACGGCGTGACAGCCGACCGACGAGGAGATCCAGAATTGGGCACCGAGCTAAGGATGTGCACAGAAGAGGAGGGTCTCCTCTCCGCTCCTCCTCCTCGTCTGTCCTGAAAGGCCAAGTGATGGGCAGACAACGGGTACAACGGAATAGAAAGGGGACAGGAGATCCAGGTCTCAGGCACTGTACAGCGAGTAGCATACAGTATACGCACAAAACAAGCTCGATCCTCACCGAGGAGAAGGGCCCATCAGGATTGAAAGGGGGAGGGTTGTCGCCGCCTTTCTTCTCTACCCTACCATCCGTGATACTGCTTTGCATGAATGCGTGGCTCTCTCTAGATCGTAGCCCCGTCGCCGCTGGCTATGCAACACAGGGCGGCAAAAGCTCAATCCGCTTTCAAGCCCCATTCATTTACTGCAAGGGCCCTTTTGCTGACCATCCCAGATTTCCCCCTTTTTGTAATCCCTGCGCGGGGAGGAGGCTACCCCCTTTTTCCCAGGCTGAAAGTATCTTTTTGTTTCCAGCATTACTCCTTTTTCTCTTCCAGATCCGTCCGCTCTCTTTCTTTGCCCTGGGCAAACACGAGATCATCGCGCCGCAGTTGTTGACACCCGACATAGGGAGGGAGGGAGCAACATAAAGGAGAAAAGGAGTAGATCAAACATCTCTCTCCCACTCGAGATGTTTTCCTCTCGCTTCCCCGCCTTTTTCTTCCTTTCCTCGTTTCGACAACATGGAGGGGAGGGGAAGAAAGGGGAGCTTTGTTCTTCTCCGCCTCGTCGTTCTGGGCAGACGGTCTGTCTGCAATTAAGCCTTTTAATGGAAGTTGGAAACGACACAAGCAAGACATTGGGAGGAGGGGGAAAGAGGGGCGAGACTCGGAAAGGTACAGGGTACAGGCAAGGAGTTGCTTTTATTTTCTCGGTACAGCCGCTCTCGTTCGAGCCACGGATACGGAACACCTACTACAGTATACTGCAAAATAAACAAGCCAGACTTTGTCCAAAAATATCACAAGGGCTATTTCTTCTTCTCGTATTCGTTGTTTTCTCCTTTTTTTCCTTCTTTTTTTCGTTCTTTGTGAGCCCGACGTTCGTCAAGAAATTCTGACGAAGATGTACCTCGTTTACGCTTTCCTCCTCTGAAAAGGCAAGAAGGCTGCGGCAACGGTGCGAGCGTAGGGTATCATTTGATCCCTCGGGAAGAGACCAAATGTCGGGGATGGAAAGGAGAAAAGGGGGAAAAGCAAGAGTGCATTCGCTTCCTCCGAGTGAAAGAGAAAGAGCAGATAGTTCTCCTCTCCGATGCACCCACACAAGGCCACTACCCTCCATTTCTCCCTCCCCAGGCTGAGGGAGCGAGCGAGGCCGCACACTTTCACCTAGCACAGAAAGGTGGAAAAGAGGAGTCAATTCGGTCGGAGGAGGTTCCAATTTCTCTCTGGGCGTGCACTCCACCACTTCTCCCTGTTCCCTTGGGTGCCAAATGCCGCCGCCGCCGCCAGGGGAAAGGCGAGGAGAGGTCGGGGCAATTTTTCATCCCGTATCCGACGTCGGAGGCGGCTGGCTCGCCCCCGTTAAATCTCAGACGCACTGGCGCACCTAGAGGTGTTTTTTCCTTCTGCGCCGCCGCCAACCTCAACTTGGCACCGCTCGATTTGGATGGCGTCTCTTTACATCACAGCCCCTTCTCCCGCAGGAACTCCTTCAGCTTCTCAATCTCCTCCTGGTCCGCCATCTTCTGAGACACCTTCCTGGCGGAGAGGGGCGGCGGCATCGTCTCGTCTCCACCGCCCCTGTGAGCCGCGGCGGCGTTGGAAGAGGTCGCCACGGCCGCCGCATTGTCCGCCGTTAGGAGCGAACCGGAAGAGCGGTTCTTTTGCAGCTGCGACCCGGTGCTTCCCCCGGAGTTGGTGTTGGCCTTCCTTGCGTCCGCGGCGCGCTCGAAGATGGTGGTGGTCCTCGGCCGCGCGGCCACCCTCCCCGTCAGCGGGCGGCTGAAGGGCGTGGGCGGCCGAGACGGCTCGCCGCTGCTGCTGCCGTCGTCGCCGCTGTTGCTGCTGGCGGACGACCACCCGTCGCCGTCCCCGTCGGCGTTGCGGATGATGGTGGCCGTGTTGGTGCCGGCGGTGCCGTTGCTGCGGCTCTTGGCCTTGGCCTTGGAGGAGGGCGAGGCGGACGAGACAGTCTTGATGGCGCCGCCGTCCACCGTCTTGCTGTCAGAGCTGCAGGCGCTGCCCATCTCAGATTTCTAACCACTTTTGTTCTATTTTCGGAGAGAAAAGTCTCCTTCACAGTTGCCTTTCTTGGCTTTTCCCCATAGTATCCACGAGAATTCAAGCGAAAACTCCTCCGGCCGTAAGAGTCCTTGTTATCTGTCTAGCCTCCTCCTCCAGAGTTTCCTCCCCTTTTCTTCTTGCCTAGAGTTGATGCTTCTTTTTTGGTCGAGGGTGTGTGGGAGTGGAAGGGAGCCTTTGACGTAACGAAAGGATCCACGAAGGAAGGGGCAGAATAGAACATCCCCCCACTACTTTGTTTAAGGGATAAGATCGAAGGAAAGATTCTCTAGCTTCCTTTGCCGCAACTTCAGGTGGTGATGCGTTGGGAGGAATTGTAGGAGGTGCCAGAGAAGCAAGAGGTCAATACTCCCCCAAAAGCAATCTCCCAAAGCGGCTGCGGCACTACATTTTTCGCGAAAAAAGAAGAAGGGAGAAAGGGGAAATAAATTTCGGGCCCCAGCCAGATTTGTTTCTAGCAGGGGCCTCAAAGACGCAGTACCGTCGTGTACCACTCCACGCCCCCCGCCCACTCTCGCCAAGTTTCCAACCCAACCAAAACTTTGTGCGCGGAGGAGTGGGGAAGGGGGCCTTTCTTGCGGAAGACGCCGTTTTTACGGCGGGGGAAGTCCCCATTAGCCTGATTAGCGCTCTCCCCCGATCCCGACGACCGACCGTCGTGGCCACAAGAGTTAGTAGCGGGGAAAGGGGGGCTGGCAAAAGTTTCTAGAGGACGCAAGTTCTCCTGCGGCCCACTCTCAAGAATGTTGGGGGCTAAAAAGAAGCGGGGGGCCGAACAAACTGTCCTAGGCATCTTCTCCCCCTTTGTGAGATAAGGACGGGCGAAGTTCAGAATACATAATTAATTTAGGGGGTCGCTCTTAATCCTTTCCTCGCCACCCTTATCTCTCTCCCCATCTTCCTCCAAAAAAATCCTGATGGGAGAAGGGGAGGAAGGTTGCTTACTTTTAAAAACAAGAACAGACTTTGTTCAAAAACCTGCGGCGTAATATAAAATGGTGAAAAAAGTCCAGAAAAATCCTACTTATAATTTTAAAGATCCAATTTGAGTAAATTCTAAAATTTCAGTGCCTAAGAAATATTCTAATGGGACGAAGGGTGATTACTCAATCTGGATCCCACCCTTCCCACAGAGCTTAAGTCGAGCAGACGTAAACTGGCTGACTCTTAACTGCTCTAGGACCTGACGGCTTCGCCGCAAGTACTAAAGCTTTGGGGTTTCGAGGAAGTTGGCGGGGGCACTTCTGAAAAAATGGCCTAAGGAAGTAGTTCAGGCGATAATGTACTGCGGGACGCTATTCGTACGCCGAAGGCAGAGGAGACAATATAGGGGAAGACCACGAAAGGTGGGTAATTCATGGTTTTCCTTTCGGTTTTGAAAAGGGACATCTCTTGCCAGAACGCAGACTGGTGTCCTGCTTTAACTTATTGGAAATTAAAATTCATCAATTGTGTACCCACGGTCAGCAAGCATCTCCAATGCTAGTACATGGAATAAAGCTTCAAAAACTAAAGAAGGCCCTAATCACGCTGATCACTGATGTCGAGATAGATGCGACTTACTACTACTCGGACGGGGGAAGATAAGGGACACTCAACTGTACAAGTAGCGAGATAGGAAAGAGAGGGAGGGAGGCGCCGTGTCTTCTTCTTCCCCGACCCCATTAGTGCCTCGCCTCCCATCTCTTTCTCTCTCTTTCGAAGGAGGAGGAGGGCAAACGAGCAACCTTTCGGTCGGAGGGGGGGGGGGCACGCACAGCCGTCCTATCCTCCTCCTCCTTTGCCATCCCTTCATTCCATCCTCGACGAGGAGGAGGCCTCTAGTCACGCCAGGAACGAGAAGTGGGTGAGAGGAGGAAGAGGAGGCGCTGACGTGACTGACGCCGCCAACGCCAAGATTCACTCTCCTCCTCGTCTTTTTTCTTCCCCCTGGTATTTGATATCCCAGGCGGGTAATCAATCCTTCTCTCTTCCATATATTGTCGCCCCCCGCTCCCCTAAAAAATCGAGGCACTTCCTTTCCTTCTAAAAGGGAGGGGGTGAAGGGATGTGATCTTCCCAAGTCCCCTCTCTTTGGCTGCCTTTTCCCGGCTTCGCTAACTATTCTCTATAACCTTCTTTTGATCCTCTCCTGACCTTTGTCCCCCGCCCGAAAATAGTCTAGACTGGAGGAGGTGGGCCCAAGATTCTGCACTCCCCCCCTGTCCGTCCATCTCAAGGCAGCCCTATCTCAACCCTTTCTCTCTCCCCTCCCCGTTGCAGCTAGGGAATAAAATTTTCCGCCTGTCCCTCCAAGGGAGAGAGAGAGAGAGAAAAGAGACAGCCCCCCTCTTCCATTTCCTCCCCTTCTGTCTCTCGACCAAAAAAGAAGTTCCATCCTCCGCCGTCACCCTCACTTCTCCCATTCTCTTCTTCACTATCCTCGGGCGACCTCCTCCTCTTGCGTCAATTCTAGCAGCCGCCCCTTCCCCTCCTCTGGTATTCCATTCGCGATCTCCCTCTCCTCCAACGGCGGCGTCGGCGGCGCCAGAATGACCTCGGGGGGGAGGGTCGTCGCAGGAAAGAAAGATGAAGATAGAGACAGCAGGGAAAGAGGGTCCTTCATCACACGCCCAAATCAGGCCTCATCCTCCCTCCCACTCCACTCCCCCTTTTCCTGACGGAAGCGAAGACGGCGGGGGCCTCAGATAAACACGGAGGCAGCGGACACGGAGAGCACACCGGGGATTAGAAGTGCGCGCCCCTCCTCCCTTCCTGCTGCGGCCCGGGGGCAATGTTTTTCTTCTTTCCTCTCCTTCCACACGACAGATCAGGCCTCACTACTCACTCCCCCTCTTTTCCATCACTCCCGACGCTATCTGCCCCTCTCTCCTCCGTAGGAAAAAGACACACAAACAAGGCCCGCCCGAGGGGAGGAGGAGATCTTACAAGAACTTGAAGGAGGAGCAGGGAGGTGCAAGAGATGAGGGAGGATGAAAAACACTCCCTTCTTTCTTTATCCTCCGGTTCCTTTCTTCTTCTTCTTAGCGAGGGGACCCCGCCGCCAGAGGTTATGGTGGTGGAGGAGGGGCCCGCGACCGTGCAACAGCCCCTACGCCGAGGAACGGGGAAGAGAAAGGGACCTTCTCCACTTCTTCATTTTTCCCACTTTTGAGCGTGACGAAAATATCTTGCTCTCTTCTTTCCACCTTCCTTCTCTCGCGTTTGTGCCTTTTCAGCGGGATCTCTCTTCTCTCGCCCACCTTTTCCGGGGAAAGAACTGGACAATCGGTCCTTCCTCCCCTGGCGGGCACTGACACCTTCAGCCGCCGCCGCCGCCGGAAAAAAGGCCTCTTCTTGTGCTGCCAAGTCTTTCCAACTTTCTGGCGTTGGGGGGTGATGCTCTTCTTTTCTGCTCCCCTCCCAACCCTCTTGACAGCTTCTCCCTCCCTCCCCTCCACACACACAAAGTCCTGATTGGAGTCACTTCTCAAGTGTCATCACGGGGAAGAGGAGGAGGAGGGGACGACAAAGGCGGCGTCTCTTCTGAGGTGCCAGTCTTCCTCAGGTGGTTTGTGTTGTCGCCCAAGGGGGAGAAAAAGTTTCTTGGGTTCGTCTTTAAGCCGCCCTTCTCCCTCCAGAGCCGCCAGCCATCGCCCTTTCTAGCTGTTGGCCTCAGCTGTGAGTCACATATTGTCCGTCGGGCGGCGGCGGCGGCGGCGGCGAGAAAGGGAGGCATGCATAAATGCCTATTTTGTCGTTGCTTCTCTCTCTGTATGTGTTTCCTTTCTTCCCGCCAGTTTGCTGCCTTCCCATACTTTTCCTCCTCCCTTAAGCCGCCGCGCCGCGGGGAACACGGGGGGCCACCGCCACCGCCACCGGTTGGAATAGGAGGACGCACCATGCAGGCGAGCAAGAAGGCGGCCTCGCTATACTTTCGTCCGTTCGGAAACTTTCTCAAACTCTCTCTCTTCCCCGCACACACACGCACACAGGGAGGAAAGAGACCTGCCACCGTCGACCCCAGCGGTCGGTCGGTCGCCCTCGAAACTAGGTACATACACCGAGGTATCGTTAATCAATACGAGGTGGCGAAACACCAGAGGAACGAATCCAGAGGTATTTAGCGCCAAGGGCCTCAGAGGACGGCAGGGAGAAGAAGGCGGCGGCGCAATAGGCGGACTTTCGCACTTGCTTCGTAAATGCATAGTAGAGGCCTACCTGTTCGCAAAGTTTAAAAAGCTCTAATCGCTACCTAAGCCCGTTCGGTGACGCCCTACTTATGCAAAATTCAACTATTTTTGAAGGCCGGTGCCTTCGCGCTTCCCAACATCCCATCCATCCATCCATCCATCCATCCATTCTTGCAGGTCGACAGATAAAAATTTCCCACCCGTCGGACAACGAACGGAGGCCGAACGAAAAAAAAGTTCCCCTCCCTCCCCCAACTCCCTAAAGTGCCGAAACTCCCTCCTCAACTTTTGGGCGGAACGGATGGTGCCGGAGGTGGAGGGGGGGCGACGTTCACTTCACTCGAGGCCCTGGCCCTTTTTGCCCGCTTTCTGAAACCACCACCGCAGCCAAGACTTTCTTCACCCCCTAAAAAGGCATTGAATTTCACTATCCAAGTTGGGGGAGGAAACGGATAGTAAGGCAAGGGAGGGGAAACGGGGGAGGGGGACGAGACCATTTCGTGACTCAGGACAGGTAATTTTACACCCCCTTCTCTTTCCCCACCCAACTCACCGTGCCTACGGAATATTCCGGGGAGAAATGGAGAAGGAGGAGGTCCTCCAACTCCATTCCTCCTTATGAGAGGGGGTGCCCGTGACGTAAATTCTTTCTAGCTAACGAGGAAAGGGGGACTGCTTCTGGGTTCATCCTCAGGCCGTTCCACACACGAGAAGGTGGGGGGGGGGGGGGGGGAGGTGGGGAACCCCGTAAGGGGTTTTGGGGGGGTGGGGGGGAATTGTAGTGTAAAC
>JAAUYB010119188.1_pt1 | contig 13544 bp, 19 predicted proteins | sample 7278071 | NCBI WGS metagenome assembly JAAUYB01 (sample SAMN14350121, study PRJNA611818) | marine sediment metagenome | isolation source: surface marine sediment (1.8m) | place: French Polynesia: Moorea | collected 2018-08
CGGGGGGGAAAAATATCTATAAAAAAGACATCTTTACTGCGGCGCTGGAGAGAGGAATGCCATAGTTATTTTGCTCTCGCCTGCGACTGCTAGCGAGAGCACCGTGATCAGCCACCTAGAAATAGATATATCCTGTTTTGTGGGAGACTGTTCATTATTACTGTTTCTCACTGTTGCTGCACGATGGAGGAGGTCTCGTTCGGGGCGCACGCATTTTTTAAGTCAAGTTAAATGTAGCACAAATTGCGTAGTCGGAAATGTTTACTAAGGAATAAGTAGTTGCTTTTTCTCGGAGGCGTCTAGGGATTTTTTAAAGCTCTTTCTCGTCGCCCCATGGGCCCAGGAAGGTCGAGATATGCAAGGCTGTCCAAACTCACTTGTACGATTAAAAGTTGAATTATTTATGTAAAATCTAGTTCAATTTCAGGTCGTGGCAGGCCTGAGACAAATTAAATTCACATTTTATTATGATAATTTCAAAAAAAAAGTAAATCAGGCGATAAAAAACCGATTTAAGTTAAAAAGCGAGGAAACGAAATCTACCAGGAATGAAGGAACATTTTATAGTGACCTTTTTTATTGAAGAGAGCAAGAAGGATGTTTTGGAATGACTGGCAATACCCGGCTCGATGGGAGAATAGCAGACAAGAAACTTTCAAGGTTCAGGAAAGCCGAAATTTTGCGTTAGAAAAGGGAACTAGACATGCCGTGTGGGTTTTTCTTAAGCTATTTTTGAACGTCATTTCACATGGACTGGTACGAGCCTGGCGCAAAATCGAAAAAAAAAATATTGTTTAAAAAAAGCTTTAATAAGAAAAAAATACGTTGGCGCCTCCAGATGGAGATGCACTGTAAACGAGAAATTCAACGCTCGTTTCACATGTGGTCGGGACCACTTCGCCAACGGTGAGTCGCCATCGTCGTTCATATACTCGCGATGAGCCAACCCACTAGTCAAACACTTCTCGATTACGCCATGATACCACTCCCGCCATTGCCGGAGAGGCCTCGGCCTCGATGGCCTTGGCGGGAGGCAATCCTGAGCCTTGCCACTGGCTTGGTTTGCGGGATCGTGGTGGCGGTCATAACGTGGCTCTTGCGCGAGTTCTATAGCAAGAGTCACTAAAAGCAATCCGCCTATCTCTTTCTACAGGTGGCCCACCATGGCCACCGCCAACCATTTATTTATATTAAAAAAACCTTTTTTAAAAAAAACTTTCCATGATTAAAGAATACGTGCTGTACTTACCCTTCGCCCTTTGAAGACCAGTCGACAACTGATTTTTCCCCCCACAGTAGTCCGTACCAAGAACAGAGACTAAAATATATGTCATAGAATTTTTATTAGATATTTCATTTTAAATGCAATATTAGGTCTGTGGTTGAGACCGCAGTATGAGTTTACAATAGAATCATTTGTCCATTTTTATCAATTGTTATTATTACAGGTATTGATGTTTTATTTTTTTATTTAAAAAAGATGTCTATGTGTTGTTTAGTAGCGTGGTCCAACGGTTTCCTGTTTATTGAGCGTCGTTTCCCTGTCGCCGGCGCCAACCTTCTCAAAATTCCCTCGAGAGACACCGGATGTTGGACGCACCGACAGATTGAAAGATTATTGTCGTTATAGTTCCGCAGCGGCCAAATGGACGGGCAAATGTCGGGGGGGGGAATTGACAGCTGTCAACTAACGTACAGTTGCCTCTGTTCAATTTTTTTACGACCAACAACCAGGAAATTCCCCTAGTGGTCTTAACCATTCTTGCCGTATGTTTCCTTTGCACACTACTACAAAAGTACAGTGCTAGAACTACCTACATATAAATTTTTTCTTAAAGAAAATCCCGTTTTGAGTTTTGACTACCCCGATAAACGGAGCAAAAATTAAACTTGCCTAAATTTTTAGCTAGGTTCCTGAGGATGTCCATACGAGACCACGAGGCTACGTAAAAGAGCGGCAAAAATATTATTAGAAACTTCTGGAAACACGGAAGCGACACTTGGAAGTAAACTAGACACCTCCTCAATTGTCTTCTTCTTTTAGCATAACTCGCTGCTGTATTTCACCCCATTTATTCCGAAACGCGCCTTAGTTGAGTTCATTCCTCTCCTCGCTTTTTTGTGAATTCTAAGACGATATGTTTAATGACTTGTAGTCTAAGAGAACATTGCAAACAATAGCTTTTAGCTACACTTTTTTATATTTTAGTGCTAGGGATCACACCCGGAACTGGAACTGAACCATGGTGAACTGCGAAGATATTTTTCGTTGTAAACTTTGAAGCAGATACAGACACCGTTTCTTCCGCTCTGAATTTTTTTTGGGTGTGTGTGTTATTCTATTATCCTCACTCCGACACCCTAACAACCCTAACCATTCTAGGACAAGAGGGGGGGAGGGGGGTTTGGCTTTTTAGTTAGGAAGAGGTGACGGAGAAGCAACTTTCCACTCCTTTGAGGCCTGAAATTGCACCTTTCTTTTCGGGAGAGCAAGTGCACTTGTGCCTGTCAATTACACAGACCCCATAGGTGGCAAAGGGGGGGGGAATGGGGGGGGGGGGGAATTCCCCCCCAAGCACCCATTTCTTATTTAGTAACGTACAAACTTTTTGAGGCCCTTATGTACTGTGTTCCCCCCCCCAAGCACTGAGACCCGTGGCCACCTATGACAGACCCCGTATTCCTCTTTCCTCAGACATTTCACCCCGCCTTCGGAAGAGGAAGACGACTCCTCGCCTCCCCCCGCCTCGCTGAGGGGCGAGATCGACTTCGCGCCGCTCCTCGCGGAGTTCCGCGCCAAGCTCCTCTCCCACCTGGAGGCCACCGAGCAGAGGCGGCTGGAGTCTCTTCAAAAAGAAGGCGGGATGGTGGTGGTGGACGCCACCGCGGGCGCGGCGTTCCCCAGCCCGGAGGAGGAGGAGGGGAACGGAGATGAATGATGGAGAAGCGGAGCTATATAAAAGTTTTGTCAGACTTTTGTCACGAAGATCACAAGCGTTCCCATCTCTTCAGATCCTTTTCAATGTTGATATATTCATAGACCTGTAACAACAAGCGGCAATCACAGACCGTCCGACATTCAGGTTGTTTCTATTTTCAAGACCAAAGTTTCGCATCGGTTTTTAGAATACCTCTCTTATACCCCGTGAACATTCCTAATTTTTCACTAGAAATAAACGGCCGTGGGCGAACGTATTTTAATCCAGAATGATTGATTGACATGATCCGCTTCTTTCTACTTTCCAAAGGGGAAATTTTTTTTTCTTTACGCCAGAATGATTTTCTGACCATGACTGTTTTAATTGTGGCAAAGTTCTCGTTGCTGTTGGCCTCCGCGGCCACCGTCGGATCCTTGCCGCCGCCGTTCTGGCCCAGGAAGCTCCTCCTGGTCAAGTTGAGGCCACACGAGTCTCCTCGCGGCGTCGCACCGTCCTCCGCCTCCGAAAAGAACAGGGTACGGGATTTGCCGCTCTTTGAATCAGAAAAAAAACCAGATTTTAGAGACGGGCCGTTTTTCAAGACACAGGTCGCCAGGATGGTCGTGGCAAACAGGCAGATCAGTGAGGGTTTCCTCAACAAACAAAATGCTATTTCCTTGGCAAATCCCGTTTCTCAATTTCTATCTCAGTCCACAACACCATAATGGGCAACTACAACACCATCGGCGGCAACTACATGGGTCTGAGCGACAAGATCAAGAAGCACCTGCCGGGACACCTGCTGCCAGGTGCGGGAGGCGTTGGCGTCCAGAACAGGGCGGCGCTGCCGGCGGGTCTCCCAGGGATTGCCCAGCTCGGTCCCCTAGAGGCCGTAGACGCGGAAGGCAATACAACGCGCCTATGCTCTGCTCTGCTCCATTTGCCGTAAAACAAGTCGAATTAATTACTCTTAAGAGAGTCCAGCGGCTTCCAACAAGCAAGGCCAGAGAAAGAAGCGGAGAAAGGAGGAGTCGCCTCCCCCCCCATCCCCTCCTCCCCCTCTTCCTTCCCCGCCTGCGCCCAAGGTGGATTTCGAAGACTGGCTGAAGCAGTGGGAAGACGGGAAGGGGACTCGGAAGGCTAGCGAAAGCGACGAGAGGTGCGTGGGTTCTACAGCACGGTTGTATTTTTCACGACTTTTGATTCCACGTACGACTTTTTGCACCCAGTACCAGCTCGAGCATCGAGGACTCGCTGTCGGGGTGGAGCATTCAACATTTTCTTGGCATATTTTCCCCCTCATCAACTCGTTCGGTTGAGTTCTTTTTTCCTTTTGTTCTCAGGCCCCAGGTTCCGAAAATGTCCGGCGGGAGGATAGAGCAATCCCCCGCCCATGTTAAGCCTAAAAATCCAATGGGAAGGAACAGGCGAAAATTCCCTGTTGCGACGGAAGAGGAGTGGATGAACCCCTATTTGGACAGGTCTCGCTGGGGACCACCTCCGCCGGACTATCACAGGCTAGCGGCTCAAGGTGCTTTCTTTTCAGCTTTCAGTACAATAGAAAAGAAAGCATTTTCGACCGATTTAGTTAATTCAGGTCGGAAACCCCTCGCTCCTCGCCCCCGTCCCAACTTTTCCTTCTCCTCCGGCCACCTCTCGCGAATTCCCCAGAGCAGGTTTTTCAGGTACAGGTCTACTTTGTTATCGTGGCTTCCTTGCTCTGCTAAATTTTTTTTTAAATGACTGTTTAAGGACTATGGTCGACGGCGAGAAGGGCTCGAGGGAGGAGGTGAAAATCACCCGGGACAAGGGTGGGGGACGGGCGCTGACCTCTTCCGTGCAGACCCTGTCCATACGTAAGAAGGATAAATTGCATAAATATGAAGGAATACCTAGGTGAATTCGTTCTACCAATTACTATTATTAAATTTCAGTTGAAAGCTAGACCAACTGAACGAATGCGGAGGGGGGAAAAGAGTGGATCCAATGATAAATCGCGTTTTCACGTAGCTGTGAATGGAAAACCGAAAAGAAGAAGAGTGTATTTGTTGCACATGTATGGAAAATGAAATGGATTACATGGAGTGAATGAACTGTTGAAAGCGAATAAATGGCAACAACTTTTAATCAAGAGGAAAAGAAGTTATTCAGAGATATTTCCGCGAACGAAAGCAGAATAATCTACACTGGTGCAGGGGATCAGTTAATTCTTTATGCAGATTAGAAGTTTTCCCACTAATTTTGCCGCGATAATTTCAACACATTTTTAGAGAACCTGTCAATCTTTTCCTCAAACCCGGAAACTCCCTCCATAACGTTTTCCTTGCCACGTAACTCCACAGGATCCGCCTCAGAAGCTAGGGATCGGGAGGGGAGCCAACACCTTTCTCGTCCCCCACCCGACGATGAAGCTGGGCCTCTTCGTTTCCCTGGCCGCGGCGGTGGCGGCGGTGGCCCTGGCGGACCAGCCGCCGCCCTGGCACAGGCCCGTCAGCAGGCCAAAGTACCTCCTCGTCGAGCTGGTGATGGCTAAATCTTTCTTTTTTGATAGTTTTAAAAACTATCTCGTCTTTGCTCGCCTTGCAGGAGGATGACAAATACATTTCCTACGGTGCCAGAGGGGGTGACGGCGGCGGCGGCGGCGCCGGTCCCAGCGCGGCCTCAAGGGCCTTCAGGCAAGGAAGTAAGTTAAACGCGATAGATAGGGAAAAGTAATTGCCATGCGGGACGGCGTCGGAACTTTTTTTTTTCGCGATTATCGCGCGCTCCGAGTATGGTACCCTCCAACAGCAAGGCGCTCTTCTCTCTCTCACTGCCCCCTTGCAGTCATGACCAAGGTGGACGGCCACGGCAACAAGTTCGGCACCAACGCCATCGTCTACAGCGGCGCCTACGGACAGGGCGGCACCGGCATGAACCCCCTCAACGAGATCCCCGGCACCGTCGACAACTCCCTCAACAGGCAGGGCATCGGCGGGGGCGACGGGGGAGGCGACGGGGACGACGACGGGGACGACGACGACGGCAAGGACGACGCTAGCAACAAGATGATTGACGGGGACGGGGGCGACGACGACGACGGCGGGGACAACAGGCGCCACGGTCCCTACAACGGTCCGTACAGCGGTCCCTATGGTGGCCCCCACGGCGGTCCTTACGGCCCCTACGGTGGTGGTCCTTACGGTAGTGGTCCCTACGGTGGTCCAGGCTACCACGGAGGGAAGAAGCACTACTATCCCCCCTACGGAAAATATCCTCCAGGAAAGTACCCGGGCTCCTTCGGACCTTACCCCAAGTACCACGGAAGCGGACCCTACGGCCAGTACGGGAAGTATCCGCCCTACGGAGGACCCTACGGAGGAAAGCACCACGGCGGCCCCTACGGGAGCAAATATCCTTACGGAGGGCCACACGGGGGAGGAGGATACCCGCCGTATCACAAGTACCGGCCTTACCCGTATCCCTACCCGAGTCTTGGAGGCAGCGGCGGCGGTTCCGGCAAAGGAAGCGGCTACGGAGGGGGTCCCGGTGGCGGAGGAGGAGGTGGAGGCGGCGGAGGCGGAGGGGGAGATGAGTACGGCGGCTACGGGAAGGGGCAGGGGGGAGGGGGAGGACAGGGGTTTGGTGAGCACGGAGGTGGAGGAGGAGGGGGAGGAGGGGGAGGGGGAGGTGGGGGAAACAAGGACCCCTACCACGATCCGTATCCCTACGGCCCCTACGGTCGCAAGCCCCACCACTACAACCGTATGCTGGGCACTGACGGCGGCAGCGAAGACGACAGCAGCCTGCTGAACGATGTCGACATCAACGACAACGCTGCCAACGACGCCCTCCTGGGAGGAGGGGGAGGGGGACCGGGGGCTGACCAGGTCTCCGTCGGAGGGATAAGGATCACGTGAAATGAAATCTAATCAGATGATAAACAAGATGAAAATCTTAATAAATCGGAAGAAGAGGAGCGTTTCATTCCAGCGTATACACAATGACTGCCTAACATCTTCCTCATTTTCCGTCGCCGCCGCCGCGCCGCCGGTCGTCTTTCATTCGCGAAAAGTTGAGTATGGAGGACAAAGCCCGAAAGATTTGTTTTTTGCGCTCTCTTGCCAGTCGTGACGGACGTGAAGGGGAGCGACAACGAGTTCGGGACGAACGCCATCACCCACCGCGGCCCGCGGTCGTCGTCGCAATCGCACGACGAGCGGCAGGGAGGAGGCGGAGACCCCTATCAGCCGTTCCAGCCGCCGCCGCCGCCGCCGCCGCTTACGCCGCGGATGGCCGGGGCGCAGGTGGAGCCGCCCTCGCGCTTCGACGACGGGGGAAACGGAGGGGAAGAGGTTGGGCTAAAGTGGATTCGATAGCAGAATAATGACAGCAACAACAGCAGAAAAAGCAACAGCAATAACAGTGACAGTAGCAAAAACAGCAACAACAGCAACAGCTATAATAGCTAGAGCAGAAAAAGGAACAGGAACAGGAACAGCAACAGCAGCAATAGCTATAGAAGAAAAAGCAACAGCAAAAAATGAAACAACAATAGCAACAGTAGCACAAGAAGAGATAGTAGTAGCAGCAACAGCAGTAATAACAGCAATAGAAATACCAGGAGGTGACAGCCCTACCATCAGTAGAAACGTGGAAACAGTTTTGTATATACGGGGGGGGAAATATTAAAAATGTACCGTACGAAAATAAATTTGAGAAACTTTGTCCCGAAAAGGAGATGAACAAGATGCTGTCCGACGACCAGAACAGCAACCCGAAGAAGAACCGCGTCTGGCCGATCGACTCCTCCTCCGAGGAGGACGGCACCATGTCCATCTCCATCGAGGACGGGAACAAGGTGGCTCAGGCGCCGCCGGCCGCGCAGGCGGAGGTAGCGGGACAGCCGGTCAAAGCGGGAGGTTGGCAAAGAAAAGAATAGCAAATTTTCCTAGCAAAGTAGCAATACAGGTTGGTTTTCGAGCAGGAAACTTGGGTGCCACGGGCAAGATCTGGAGCGCCCACAAGCCGAAGTATATCTCCTGGGAGGAGGCGGACGACGCTCACTGGGTGCCCTCCAAGGAAAAATGGTAGATTACATTTCTTCTGTTACATCGCGTTTACCGGTTTTTTTTCTTGTGCAATGTGTAGTACGTTAATTGATAGCATTTCTTTCTTGCAATCTTGCTTCTGCAACAACAAATCCATTTTTGACACTGTACAGGGAGACGGCTTCGAAGCCCGGTAACTGGGACAAGCCCAAGGAGACCACCTGGGAGGAGCCCCACCAAGACAAGCCCTCTTGGGACGACGGTGCTCAAAAGAGCTCCGGTGGCAATTGGGAGAAGCCCAATTGGGGGGGGCAGCCCGGCTCTTGGGGCGCCCACAAGCCGAAGGGACCGGGAGGGTGGGGAGGGTGGAGCCAGAAGAAGAAGAAGCCGGGGTGGGGCCCGCACGGAGAGGACTGGGAGAAGTGGGTGCCGGGCTGGAAGTCGCCCGGTGGGCACAAGCCGGGCTGGGGAAAGCCAGGCTGGAAGGAGCCCAAGAAGTGGGGAGCTCCCGAGTGGAAGCATCCAAAGAAGTGGGGAACTCCCGAGTGGAAACATCCTAAGAAGTGGGGAACTCCAGAGTGGAAGCATCCAAAGAAATGGGGGATTCCAGAGTGGAAGCCTCCAATTTGGTCGCCTACCACTTGGCATGGAGAAAAGCCAGATTGGAAGCAGCCTGCTTGGAATGGGAAGCCACCCACTTGGGGAACACCAGAATGGAAGCCTCCCACTTGGAAGCCTCCTTCTTGGAAGCCCCCGAGTTGGAATCCTCAAACTTGGAAAGAGCCGGAGTGGAAGCAACCTACTTGGAATGGGAAGCCACCTGCTTGGGGTACGCCAGAGTGGAAGCCTTCCACTTGGAAGCCCCCGAGTTGGAATCCTCCAACGTGGGAAAAGCCAGATTGGAAGCAGCCTTCTTGGAATCGGAAGCCTCCCACCTGGAGCCCCCCGGATTGGAAGCAACCCGCTTGGAATTGGAAGTCGCCCGCTTGGGGCGAGCCAGAGTGGAAACGGCAGAATTGGAAACACCCGAATTGGGGGCCCTACTTGAGGCCGTCATGGAAGCACCCAAACTGGGGACCCGGGCACTCTGGATGGAAGCCTCCGTCCTGGAGACCCCACTGGTGGAAGAGGCCTTATTGGTGGAAGCCCCCAGCCTGGAAGCCACTCCAATACCCTCATGTTCCCTACAATGCACACCCTCTTTACTCCCCGAAACGTGAGAGTTACGGTCACCACTACCCTTTCATCCGTCACCCCCCAACCTACAAGTATGACAAATACTCCCCTTATCATGGTGGTTCTAGCTACAATCCTCTGTTTGGAAAGCACTCTGGTTACTACCCTAATGGAAAGCACTACCCGTATGGAAAACATGGAACATATTATGACACATACCCATACGGCCAGTATGGAGCTCATCATGGCCCCTACCCCTCTTATGGAAGCTACGGAAAACGTCCCTTTGGCATATTCGGAAAGTATGACGGATATTCTCCTTTGGGCAAATATGGTAATTATGGGCATTCCTATCCTTACGGAAAGTATGATCATGTCTTTCCATCAGGAAGATATGATAGTCTTATTCATCACAAAAAATATAGCAGCTATTCGCCTTACGGAAGATATGGCAGCTATTCTCCTTATGAAAACTATGGTCACTCTTACCCCTATGACAAATATGGAGGTCCCTCTTCGTACCCTTATGAGAGATATGGTCACTACGCCCCGATTGGATATGGAAAGTATGACGGCCATAATCCCTACGGGAAATACGGTAGCCACTCGCCCTACGGAAAATATGGAGGCCACTATCCCTACGGAAGCGGTCAATATCCCTACGGTGGGCACGGTCCCAGAAAGCATAGCAAACCGGGCAACTACATTCCCCACGGAAAATACCCGTACCACAACAAGTTCGACCAGTTCTCCTCCCTTGGAAATCAATGGAAAAAGTTTGTGCCCAATTTCGGTAGGAGCCCGGGATATCCCTCCTTTGGCCATTCCCCCTCCCAATACTACGGCAGCTACCCCCAAGGCAAGTACGGCGGCCCTTACCAGCCTCGATATGGCTCCTACCCATCCTCATACCCTGGACCCTATGGGCACTACCCCTCTCCTCCGTCCTCCTATCACGGAGGAGGCTACCACCCGCTGCCCGGGCACCACAGGCCGGCCAGCTACCACCGCATCCCGTTCGGGCCCGGGCCGGGCTTCGGTAAAAAAGCCCAAAGCTATTTTTCTTAGCCGCTGTTTGATACGTGATCGCTTTCCAGGCGTGGTAGGCTTCGGCGGAGGGTTCGGCTCCGGCGGGGGGTTCGGGTTCGGCTCTCTGGGTGGGGGCGGCGGGGGAGGAGGGGGAGGGGGAGGGGGAGGAGGTGGCTTGGTCGGTTTCAATAGAAGGAAGGCACGCGGAGCAGATCAAGATGAGGAGAAAGGTGGCGGAGGAGGTGGACAGGAGGAAGAAAAATCACTGATGTCATGAGAACATTAAAAGGCAGCCCAGTTAAGAAATAAGCTTTCTGAGCAGCATTTGAGTTAATCCTTGCGGTTTGTGTAACGGTTGCCGAGTGAAAAGGGACAGTATCCTTTAATTTTTATTATTGATAAAATGATGAGAGATCGCCAAATAATTTTATAAATAAATGTGTGTTATAAGTTCTTGGTATCTCTATATAAGAGCCTATTGCACGGGGTCCATCTGTCCGTCAATCAAATACGACCGTAGGGTTTCCCTTTCGGCATGATGTATCTCATTGAATTTTTTATCTTAATTTACTAAACTTACGAGATGAGAGGGCGAAGGGATGCCTCTTCCTTCACCTGGGAGGAGTCCAACCTTCTTTCTTCAGCTCCTCCCAGTCGTCTCCTTTCTTCTTATCATTCTTCCTATCTCATCTTCTGGCTGGGTCCCTGTCAGCCTGGAGGAGCTTGGAGAAAACTCAAAGTTCCTAGTGGTACAGGTGGAAGTGTATCTCAAACATATTCTTTAAAAATATGCGGGACTTTATGTACCGTAGTTGTCACAGGTGTTATTTTTCAATAGGATGGCAGACCGAGCGTTGAAGTCTCTGAGCCAGGCCTCCCATTTCCAAGCCAACCAGAGTTCGGAGAGCTTGGGCCGGAGGGGCAAGAAGTGGCGGAGCAAGAAGAAGGGTGGGTGGAGGATGACGGCGGCTTCCTCGGGAGGTCGATCGGACTGAGAAGCAGAGTATATCTACTACCTTTGCACGGTGCTTTTGCATAAACATTATTCAGATTTTTCGGCATATGTTTGGAGGAAGATTTGGAGGACGAGGCGCCGAGGGAGTTGGTGGAGGCAGACGCCAAGGGACACAGGACCTTCTCTAGGCCGGCGAGGAGGAGGAAGATTGGCACGTCGCTTGCCAACCTTGGCATTCTAACAAATGAGGAATCGAAATAACTCTTTCAGGCTGGCCGGGAAGAGGCTCGAATTCGGCCTGGAGAAGGCGCAGGAAACTGCGTCCAGTCTTGGGAGGGAGGCGCTGGGGAGTCCTCACCGGAAAGCGGCCGCCGCCGCCAATTCCGAAGAAGAATTCGGGGTGGGGCGCGGGAAGGAAAAAGAGGAGGCGGGGGAAGGGTCGGAAGTGGTGGGCCAAAAGGAAGTTCAAGAAGAAGAGGCCCAGGGTCTGGTTCGTCCAGAAAAAGAAAAAGTTCATAAGGAAGACCACCACTCCCTTCTTCTTCATCAACACCACGCCCTTCTTCTTCACGACAACCACGACCCCCTTCTTTTTCACCACAACGACCACCACGCCGTTCTTCTTCACAACAACGACCACGACAACGCCCTTCATCTTTTCAACAACAACCACTTCCACGACCATGAGGACCACAACTACAACCCCCTTCTTCTTCACGACAACCACGACCCCATTCTTCTTTTCCCCCACCAAGCCCTTCATCTTCAAGATCAAGAAGATCTTCAAGCCCAAGCCTCCGGAGCTGATCTACCTGCCCCCTCCGGTTTTGGTACCCCCGCCAGAGATCAGGACCACCACGAGGTTCCCCATACTGAGTCGATTTCGACAAAACTTTGACAATTTTCTCCCCCAGGCCGCCTCCTCCTTTGCCCCCCGCCGTCTTCGTCCCCCCTCCCGCTGTGTACGTCCCCGCCGTGCCCACCAAGAAAACGCCACCTGAACCACCACCGCTCATCCCTCCCCCGACGAAGAAGAAGAAGATAAGGACTTGGGACTGGCAGGAGGGCGGGCCAGGGGAGGAGGGGTACGGGGAGGAGGACTATGAGAGGCCCAGCTACGGGAGGGGAGGCGAGTACAGCGCGGAGGAGGAGGAGGGCTTAGGGAGGGATTTCGGGGACATCAGCTACGAGGACGAGGAGGAACTGTTGGAGGAGGGCGGCATTGACGATTCCTTCTACGGCGGCGCATCGCTGGAGGAGGAGGAGCTGCTGGCGGAGAGCGAAGACATTGACTTGGAGGTGCAAAGAAACGAAAAAAACTGAATTCTGCGCCTCCTGTACTTGAAGTAACATTATCTACGGTAGAAACTATTTTCAGGATGAGCTTCCTCTGTTATTCGAGGGCGGAGGAGGCGGAGGCGGGGGAGACAGCTTCGAGGACAGCGGCATTTTCGGCCCTCCCCCAGGTTTCGAGGCGGGGATTCCTCCAGGAGGGGACGGGGCGGGAGGGGGAAGGAGGCCGCTTCAGCCGCCGCCGCCGCCTGGTCAGCAAAGTGGAAAACGATTTTTTTTAAAAAAAATCCAAAATAGCATGTAAGCTAGGAGAGAAACTTGAGTTGATGCCGTTAGGTCCTGACGCGTTGGACTACGACGGCCTGGAGAGAGGGGAAGAGGATATTGCGGGGGAAGAGTTGTACGAAGATTACGACGCCAATGACGGGGATCAGGTAAGAAGAAATGTTGAATCCGCCTTTTCTTATCTTTTTGTACAATTGCATGCAAACAGGAAGGCCCTCTTCCTCCCCCTTCAACCGGTCCGCTGCCACCACCTCCAGGCTCTCAGATGGGCCCAAGACCAGAGGACTTTCAGATAATCATAGAAACAGTATATGAAATTAATATTTTTGCCACCTGATATCATGATTGCTATACTAGTCGTCGTGTTTCAGGACGGAAGAGGCAACGACAGAGGGGGAGGGGAGGACTACGAATACGGCCAAGACTTTGACGACCAAGAGCCCGAAACTCTGGTCGGGTACTTCAACCTTTATTAAATATAGTTTGAATTTATTGGCTTCTTGACACAGGGAATTTTTTGGTTAAGTTTTCTCTTGAGTTGCATTGTTAGTCGTGACGGTGGTAAAGATGGGTGCGTAGGGTCAACTGATTAGTTCCATTTTCCCCTCATTTTTTGGCACATGCGCTCCTCAGACAAGAATGGTCAATGAAAACAAAAGCTGCTGCTATTTTTGCACTTTCTGGTTCATTTTATGTAAAAGTGAAGTATGACGCCGGATTTTTGCGCCAGGACCATGAACAGGAGCAGCGTCGAGCCATGATCCTTCATCTCCTGCGCCGAGGGGTCACTCCGGCGGCAATAAAGCACCAAGAAGGCGCCATTTTCTGGACTATTCAGTGGGAGGGCCAGCACCAGAC
>JAAUYB010006544.1_pt1 | contig 13543 bp, 11 predicted proteins | sample 7278071 | NCBI WGS metagenome assembly JAAUYB01 (sample SAMN14350121, study PRJNA611818) | marine sediment metagenome | isolation source: surface marine sediment (1.8m) | place: French Polynesia: Moorea | collected 2018-08
GTGGCATCTGCAAAGTCGAGAAAAGAAGAGGAGAGAAAGAGGAAAAAGGGAAAGTTGACCTCATCTCCAAATCTTATTAGCGATGGAGCGTCGGAGGAAAAGAAGAGAAAGGAGGAAGAATCTCCTTTCTTCTCCCAATCAGCAAAAGGGGCGAATGATATGGAACGCTGTAAAAAAAGTATCCTCACCCCTTCTGGCGGCGGCCCTTTAACAACTGAGCAGAAAAAAGTTTATATGCCAAAGTGCAGTCAGTGTCATGAAAAAAATACCGCAGTTACATATTTACCGTACATTTTTTACCGTAAAATATCGACCAAGGAACATTGCTTAATTTTTCTACAAAATCTTTGAAAACGTAACCGAGACTTAAATCCAGGATCACAGTTTTCGGGCAGACAAAGGCCCATAATTTTATGTCCTTTTCTCCATTCATTGGAAGCGAATACAGCGGAGAAAGGCCTGATGATGGGTTTAACTGTCTTTTCCTCCTGTGGTCGCAAGCCAATAAAAAGAATTTCTCCCTCACCGTCCTTTGCCAAACAATGGAAAGTTTTTCCTCTATCTCTCCGAGAGGGCAAAAAAGTCATCTTCCGAACATCTTTTTATTATCTCCCTTCTTGCATGGGCAAGCAATAAAATATGCTAGGAGGCGGCTCTCACCCTAGGCAGACGGGGGTGGGGGCTCCCAATGAATCACCCAGCGCCAGAGGTATTTTTCCAAATTTAGGATTGGTAGTAGCCCCACCTGTGTTTCCCACAAGAATTGGGAATCGGGGGAATAATGCTTTCCAATTCCCCCGCCCGAATCCGCCCGTTGTCCACCCCAGCAGGAAGCATCGGAGTTTTTTTCTAGAGTCGGACTTTTTGGATGATTTCCCGCCGCGCGACGAAGGAGCAGCCGGTGATTGGGCCGCTTAGTAGGACCATAATAGGAATATATAGTACTTAAATTTTAACTGCGAAACTATCCAGGCAATTGAGGTACATTATTGCATAATCAAAATATTCTGTGGATAAGTAATAATAAGAGATTAAAAATATTTTTTCTGACCCCATTAAGCGGCTCTCCGGCCAGAAAGACCGTAAGTTCTCTCTCCCTCTGTCTGTGTCTCGTGCTGGGAGCGATGATAGCCATGGGCAGGAGAGGAGAGACCGAATCGGAATGGAGGAGGAGGGTCGATTCGCGGCAAATAAATGGTCTTTTTTATATTCCGACCATATTCCCTCCTCCCACATATTTCTACTGTACACGGAAATTCAAATTCGACAATTTGAAAGCAAGAAAATATTTTTGATTAATATGAACAAAGGAATCTTGGGCAAATTTCGAACGCGTAGGAGGGTCAAGACAAGTGTGTAAAATCCTCTCGTGTAGGAATTCTCTCCGCGCATCATATCCTCCTCCTCCGACTTTTAACCCGTTTATCCATGCCTTTTTCCTTTCCTGCTCTCCCACATATTCCATCGCATTTTTTATGCATTTCAATCCCTCCTTCCATCTCTCCTCCTCTGATATCTCCCAAGCTCTCTCTTTTCTTTACTTCCCTCGTGCCCACATTTTTAAAGGGAAAGGAGGGGGAGGCGGAAAGAGAGTGCAAAAACCTCAAAAAGTATTCCAAATATCACCAATAACACTTATTTAAATTCCTTGTCTTTATTTTTGAAACAATCAGTAATGATTTAATAAATATTTTTCAGTTTGATTTTTTTTGGAAAATAACATATATATATGGGGGAATCCATCGCCGTATCTTCTTCCTCTTTTTTCCCCTTTGCCGATGTTGCCTGGCTTGCGATCATGTGAGGTCAGATCCTGGGGTCAACATCTCAAAGTTCGTGAGGAAGAGATTTTTTTATTTTTATGTACGCGGAATGGAGAGATACGCGGAGAGCAGAAGAAGAGAAATTTCGGCGATGATGATGGTGCGTGACAGAACATTCCGGAGAATTAGAATGTGAAAAGTGGGGGAAATTAGTTCCGAATTCTTATACGCGAAATAAAAGCGCGCGTGGGCAGGAAAAAATGTATTTTATTCTCGGTTTTCCGTTCTTTTGAAACATCGAAAAGGGCAACATTTCATCACGCAACAACGATAGGGGGGGGGGTCAAGAAACTACAACACATTATTTCTTCCCTCCTTTTTTTGCATCGCATAGCAGGATGGGAGAAGATGTGCGTGCGAAAAAATATCCGGGGAGAGGAATCTCTCGTGATCGGGGCTTTATGGAGAAAAAATGCGGGAGAAATAGTGTGGGAAAACGCGTTGCCTATCCCAGACGTGTAATTTTGGGCCATAATAAAAAATCCCCAACCTCTCGTTTCTTTGGGGGAATTCGGATTATGCGTGCACTTTCTTGGCGGGAAAAAATATTTGCGGATCGATGGAATGGCGCTTTGGTTTCGCATAATGCAGACATTCCTTTGTCTCCCGCATCTTCCAATTTCCCATAAAAGCAGGATGGTGGTACTTTTTTCGAGAAAAAACCTACAAGCGCACGAGATTGACCCAATCGACCGGGATGACTAGGGGAAAAAAAGGAAAGAAGACGAGGGAAAAAGAAAAGAGGGAGAAAAAAAACACAGCTTTCCCCTTATCCTCTTTTCCCGCAAGACGTGTGTGCGTATATTCCTACATGACTTGCGAAAAATCCCTCCCCTCTTCTTCTTCTGCCGTTTGCGCAAGCATTCTCCCTTTTTTTTACCTGCCTGCCTAGCTGTCAGGGGAGGCGGAGGGGCGATATATTTCAAGCCGTTTCACCGCCGCCGAGCTCGCTCTTTCCCCGGCAAAAATATTTTTAAAGGCTCGAAAATTACGGCCTTGCTTGCAGCATACGAAAAATGGGCTTGCGTGGAATTGAGACGGAGTATCTAAGCGACAATTAAACGGAGACGCACGCTTCGAGTCCCCACAAAAAGTTGGCGAAAAATCAAGATCCAGTTTTCCCTTCCCGAATGTGCCACGTGGTGGGTTTTTTTGCAACATAACGAAATTTGCGATTTTCGCTCTAGATAACGTCCCTGAAAAGTGCATTGGAGCCCGCCCTCCGATGGCTTGATTTTACTTCTCTTTTTGCGACTGGTTCTTCTGTGACGGACTTGCACCAAGTTTGGGGCACAGAAAACGAATTGGTTCTTCAATCGAGCAAGAAAAAAAAGATTTCATGTGACAATCTTAAAGTTGTTGGGATGGTTCGTTGTGTGCTGTATTTCAGTGAAAGGGGGAAGCCAGATTGTACTGTATGCGTGCCGAATCATTACTGAACAAAGCCAATTACTTTTGAAACAAGCACATTCAGAAAGACGATTTTCCTAACGTCGATCCGTGATGTTGAAGGAGAGCCTCCCAGTCTCTCCTGTGCAAAAAAACTAACTTTCCATCAAGTGAAAACAAATGTGTGATGACTATACCTTTTGGCTCTTTCATTTCAGCTTCCGAGTCGTACTTTCTCTCACACTGTTGCCTGTGCCAGGCCCACTTGAAGGCCGGCTGCACTCCACTCATGAGCATCATCAGGCGCTCGGTCAGCATCGCGAAGTAAGAGGGCCTCCTCATCTTGTCTTCCACGCCACCAGTTTCAAAGAGCGAGGAGGACCTCCAGAAGCCGGCACAGTTGCCCTCTTTGAGGACAGAGGCGATCTCGGCCTGAAAAGGGATATTTTTTCATACCTACCTTCATTTCACAGAAGATATATGTCACCTGGGCTTTCTTTGGGACAGGAGCAAACGCTTTCTCAATGGCTGCTGCATCACACTCCTGAGCAATGAGCACTTATTATTGGGACAATCATATTTGGAAAATTGTGAGTTTCTCTTCACCCACCCACATCTTTTTCAGGGCCTCCTTGTCAGCATATTTCTCTACACAGGGCCTCAACTGATGAATTATAAGGCGAAAAGGGTGGGAAAAGCTCTTAATTTGTACCTAAATATTTTCTCATACTTTTTCAAGCATCCTACACCCTTGCATCATGAGGTCCTGATACTGACAGGCATAACTGATGGTTCCAGTGCTGCAGAGGCACTCCACAAACTCAGTCACGGGCTTGCAACCGGTGCGAACTGAGTGCACAAATTCTTTATCATCCATTGGGGGCTTTGGCAGAGGAACGGGCTCTTTAGGGGGCTCACACCTCTTCCTATTGGGGAACTAGGACAAGCAAATAGGAATTGCAAAAATGTATAAAATCTCAAGTTGACTTTGACTTGCATGGGGTTCTCCTTCATATAGGCGTTTGCAGTGGTAGCAGATGAGCTCCTGAGGTGGACCCCAGACGGGCTCGCCCTTCTTGGCATCAGCCACAGATGAAGAGGAAGAAGCTTTTGCTGAAGGGAATACATTTAAACAATAATCTACACCCAGTACTCATACTTTAAGATTATGGTACATACCTTTTCTCATGGCAGCAATCCTCCTCTTCCAGTACAGGTCATCCTCAGAGCAACCTTTTCAAAAAATTCCCTGAGAAGATGATAAAAAAATCATACCAGTAGATCAACTCACCAGTAGGTCCTCCACAGCAGGCCCCTGTTTCCTTGGTTGCCTCAAGAAGGACAAGGAGGAGTACTGAGACCCCAAAGATTAGTCCCTGGTTAGACATGTTGACTGTCTGAAATTGGAAAAAGAAGTGTGAAGTTGTTCAAGTGGACGACTCATAACATAAACTACTAGCAGTAATGGCCCACTCCGCTGGGCCTGTGAAACATAATTTCCCTCCTCACGCCTTGATTTCCCAATGTTGTTCATTTCCAACCCTTTAAATTCAAATTTAAGCTTTTTTGCCACCCCTCACCTTGAATTCCCAATTTTGTTCATTCCAACTTTTGAAATTCAAAATTCAAACCTTTTGACTTCCCCTCACCTTGATTTCCCAGTTTTGTTTATTCCACTATTTAAATTCAAATTTAAACTATTTTGCCTCCCCACACTATTTCATATAAGGTTTTAGCCTATTCCAATTTTTTTCCTTCCAAAACTGGATCTTTTTCACCATCTATAGTATTTGAATTTGAACTTGAATAATTAAAATACTTTTTCCAGAGCAATAAGAGAAAGTTTTCAAAATTATACCCCCCCTTGGTGGGGGTACCCCCTAAAGAGTATGTGGAGGACATTCCCAGTTTCCAGGGGGAGGTGCATGCCAAGTTTGGTCCGGATCCATCCAGTAGTTTCAGAGGAGAATGGAGACAAACAAACAAAAAACAGGCAGACAGACAGACATATCTTTTTGTTTTATATGTATAGATTGTGGAATTTTCATCACGTTCATCACGTTTTGTCCGGCAAAACATGTTTATGAAAGTATGTGTAGGAGGAAATAGACCATGGACCAAAGAGCCCTCCCATTTTCCTTGTAAAATAGCATAGCAGGGTTGTAAATCTTGTTTAAATCAAGGAGACATATAAGATACACTTAAAAAATGAGTGAAAAGAGTTGGTCAATCACAGTTTATTATCTTGAAAAGTTGTCTAATTGAATTTGAAATAATATGTATGCCAATTATCAAGCCTCTGCACGGAGACATTGAATGTACAGTACTCTTTGTCTCAATCTGTGATGTTGAAGGACATCCTCTCAGGTGTCTTCTCTCCATTTCCTGTGAGCAAAAAAGACCAACTGGACTCACAACAAACCAACTTCTTCTGAATGTCACCTTCAAGTTCCCTTGGCTTTGTTTCTGAGCGATACACATTATCACATCCCTGCCTCTGCCAGGCCCATTTGAGAGCCGGCTCAGCCCCAGACATGACCATCATCAGGCGTTGTGTCAGCATCATAAAGTATGGTAGTCTCTTCCTTTTCACTTCCAAGCTAGCCGGCATCATTGTCCAGAAGTTGGCACAGTTTCCCTTTGACAGGACAGAGGCAATCTCAGCCTAAAAATTTACAGTTTTACAGAGAAATGAAGTTTTTCTGTGTTCACTGTCCATGATATAGTATCTTGTAACCTGTGCTTTCTTGGGGACTGGAGCAAACTTCTTCACCATGGAGGCAGCATCACATTCCTGGCAAACCAAGTTTTTATATGTACAAAACTAGCAAACCTTTTCTTCACACAAGTTTTCTTTGTGTCTTTACCCACCCACATCTTTTTGATGGCCTCCTTGTTGGCATACTTCTCAACACAGGGCTTCAACTGAAACAAATGGAGAAAAATTTTGAACCTCAATTCCAGAACAGGAACCATTTTGCACATACTACATATCCATGGGGTTGCGGGCTTGGGGGGGGTCACAGTACATAAGGGTTTCAAAAAGTTCGTACGTTACTAAATAAGAAATGGGTGCTTGGGGGGGAGGGATCCCCCCTCTCCCCCCCCATGGATATCTATGATTTTGCACCTTTGTGAGCGTCCTACACCCTTGCATCATAAGGTCTTGGTACTGGCAAGCATAGCCAATTGTGCCTGTGTTGCACAGGCACCTGACAAATTTGTCCACAGGCGAGCAACTGGTCTGGACTGCAGAAGCAGTATTTTCTTCAACCGGGGGCTTTGGCAGTGGCATGGGCACTGATGGTGGCTTGCATTGGGGACCATTGGGGATCTGAATTGGCAGGGAAAAATAATTGGAGATGCAAGATAAAAAGTTCAATGTCATGGACGTGCTCCAGGTTGCTCCGGTGTCCAGTATTGGCAGTTGTAGCAGATGAGCTCCCCCCAGGGACCCCATACAGGCTTGTCCTTCTTGACCTCCGCCTCAGATGATGATGAGACCTTGGCTGTAAAATCAAAATACAAAGCACATTTCATATTTTTACGGCAACAAAGCAAAAAAGTGCATTTTTTAGAATGGGAGTGTATACCATTAAAAGCTGTTTTTTAAAAGAAGGCATGTCTTCAGTTTTGCTTAAATTATTCTGACATATCTTTTTAGCCTAGAATCTTGCTTTAAAATTCAATTCCGCCTTGGACAAATTCAACTTTTGCCATATTGGGAACTTGTTGGAAAAACCTAGTGACGCGGTGACGCCCTTTATTGTACAGGTACCTTTTCTGGCGGCGGCGATCCTCCTCTTCCAGTAGGGCCAGTCATCCTCGCAAGCTAGGGGAAGAAAAAGCATGCCCGCTTTTTTATTATGTCAGAAAGAGTGGTATAAAAAATTTACCCGGTCCTCCTCCGCAGCAAGCTTTCCCTTCCTGAAGAAGGACAAAAAGCCCAACCAATAGAAAGCATAAGTGTTGTGACATGTTTGCTGTTGTAATGTCCACAGAAAAGTGACTGGATTAGCAGAAATGGGGTGGTCATAATAATTTTAAAAGTATCAGTATGCCTTCAATTGACTATCTAGTTCTTTTTATGTACATTACCCTTTTCAGATTTTCCTGCCAGTTTTTTAAAAATATTGTATGCCTTCATAACGGCTTCCATAAACAAAAAAAAGAAATGAGGATCCATTTCTTGTTTGTTTAGGAAATTGTCAAGTTTCCCCACCTTGATGGTAAAGCTGTAAAAGGGAGGGCTGGTTTGCTTTGTTGACCCGAATCTGTGCAGCAATGGAAGAACTGTGCTCAATTTTGAATTCTTTTTTATTCGAAATTCATACAATGTACAAGTGACAAAAAAGAAATTAGTGTAACCGCGGCATCTTGAGATGGTTTTTTGCCTGACTCTATTTCTCTACGTAGATTTGGTCAAATTGTACGGTATATGCTCAGATATTCTAGATAACTGCCAATAGAATAGGCCCTGCACAAGGGCAATAAATGGACTTCTTGTCTCAACCTGTGATGTTGAAGAACATTTTCTCTCCATCTTCTGTAAACAATAAAAAAAATTGAATACAGTAGATGTACGTATATATAGTATTCAGAAAGTAACCACTCTTTTGCGTGATACCTTGTTCTTTTGGTTCTGTTATTGGGCGATTCCAGTAGTCACAGGTCTGCCTACGCAAGGCCCACTCAAGAGCCGGTTGTGCTCCCGCCATGATCATCATCAGACGCTGAGTCAGCATCATGAGGTAAGGAGTCCTCTTCATCTTCCCTTCCTTGCTAGCAGGCCTGTTCAAACTCCAGAAATTGTCGCAGTTTCCCCCAGAAAGGACAGAGGCTAATTCAGTCTTTTAAATGAAGGTCTTTGTAAATGCCTTGATTACTCTGTGTATTCAAAACTTTGTCATAGAACCTGCGCTTTCTTTGGGACTGAAGCAAACTTTTTCTCCATTGAAGAAGTGTCACATTCCTGGCAAAACAATTATCATTAAAAACTAGTGGGCTTTTTCATACCTCAATGCTGCTTTGTGTGTTAACCTACCCACATCTTATTGATGGCCTTTACATTGGCATACTTGTCTACACAGGGCTTCAGCTGACAACAGTTTAGTCAGAGATTTCGAAAAAAATATTAACTACAAATCACAACTAGTTTATACCCGTTCAAGCATCCTGCACCCTTGCATCATGAGGTCCTGGTACTGACATGCATAGCTGATTGTGTTTGTGTTGCACAGACACCTAACAAATTCATCCACGGGCTTGCAACTGGTCCTTACTGACCAAGCAGAGAGTTCGGGATCTGGGGGATTGGGCAGTGGCAGTGGATGGGTGTAGCGAGAGCATTTGTAGTGGGGTGCATTGGGGATCTGGATCGGCAAGGAAAGGTGAGAAATAAATGCAAGATAACTAATAATCAGCCTGAAGGAGTAGCCTTGCCTTGGGGTTGCTCTGTGTCTTGCAGTTGAAACAGATGAGCTCCCCCCATGGACCCCAAGCGGGCTCCTTGTCCTTTTTGGCCCCCGCCACAGACGGGGAGGACTTGGCTGAATGTCGAAACACAAAGCACAAAAAGGGTTATCATGGCAATTCTTTTTATTTCTATGGCAAAGCGTCAGGGATTGTTGACTGTACAGTACTTGCTTGACCTATGAACAACCCAGGTTCCCCCATTGTTTCTATATTCAAACCTTTTCTGGCTGCGGCGATCCTCCTCTTCCAGTAAGGCCAGTCATCCTCGCAAGCTAGAAAGGTAAGCAAAAGTAAAGTCAGATCCATTAAAATATGTCAATAAGAGTGGGGAATGAGATGGAACCAGGGCCCCCTCCGCAGCAGGCCTCCCCCTCCTGAACAAGGACCAAGAAGAGTCCGAACAAGAGCAAGCCAAAGATTTGGATGTGGAGCTGTGACATGTTTGTTGCCCGTATGTCCTCAAAAGAGTGACCCTGAGCACTATATAATGGCAGAAGGAGGATGGCGGGCATAATTTCTAAAAAAAAGATCATAAGGCCTTTTATTGCATGAATGGTACTTATGATACTGGCACATTGGAATTTAATCGGCGCTTTTTCCTGGTGATAACTTTGCGCTATACATGTTTTCAGTATTCCAAGGCAGAAAAGGATCGAATGTTGAATAAAAATCCCGCATCCATTTCTCATCTGTTAGGAAAATTGTCACGTTCCTCCTCCTCCTCCTGGTTGGTGGGGGTGGCAAAAAAAATAGAAGGCTCGTTTGCTTGCTTTGTTGATTCGAATCACTTTTGAAGCCCAAACGGCTTTTCATGAAGGAGGAGGAGAAATAGCATCTGTCTTGGAGCCACCCCTTTTCCGAAACGGCCACCCAATTTATATTTTCTTTTCTTTGCCGCCCATTTCAGTTTGCTGGAATTTCCTGTCTTTCATTTCGCGTCAGGGAAACCGATTTTCCAAGGGGACGAAAGAGACACAAAAGTTTGAAGTAGATTTTGAGTTATGACGCTCTTTGAGCTCCCCAAAGCGTGTCCGGGACTTATCTAGAAACTGTTCGATTTTTTAAAGAGTTTTTGCGGGAAAACAGCGGGGAAGTACGACATTGTTTCTCTTTTCCAGGTGTCTCTAGTCTCTTTTGCGTAGCAAGAAAAATTGAGGGAGGGGGGAAGGGGGGAAAAGAATGTTCCTCTTCTCGACCGACGGAAAATTTGGCAGATATATAATGCAAGAAAAAACTTAATTCCAACTGATTTGAATTATATTCGCCAAAATTATGCGGCAAAGCATTGTACATCGGGGTAATGTAGGGGTATTTGGCAAATCCCAGATACTTTTAGCGACCTGCCCCCGTTCAGTCTCGTTCAACCGAACCCCTGTAACACTTTCCGAAGAAAAAGAAAGGGACGAAGAGAAATTTTTCTCTCTCTCGCTCTGTGAGTCAATTTGGGCAAGAGAGACACTTTCGGAGGAAGAGAAAAGAAAAAAAGGAGTAACCCGAGAAGAAAATTTATCTGGGAAAGGGCGGCCGCCGGACACATACTCAGTAAGTGTCTCCCTACACTACAGTTCGAGATTCCCGTACAAGAAAAGTGTGGATAATTGGAGGGGAAGGCAACTAGGGTTTCACACAAATTTGCGCAAAAATCAAAACCTGTTAAATTCGATAATACCGGATACAGCGGAGTATGTGGGATTCCGAATGAACTGAAGGAACGCCACTCACGAAATCACGAATGGAAAGGAAGGGGTGAAAAGCGTTTTCCCAAATCCGTCTTGATTAATCGATTCGACCTCCCCCGACTTCGAATTCGCACAAAAAAGAGAGAAATTCAGGCGCACGAGCGTGGAGAGAAACGAAGAACGCTAAAGGGTTGTCGAGGGAAGAATCATGGTGAATTTATTAGTCACACCTCTTCGGCGGCGGTGGGTTTCGTCTTTGTGGAAATATTTTCCCTTATTTCGTGGGAACATACTTTAAGCATAAGTAAAAATATTTCGAAAGTTAGAAGATATACGGCAAGGCTCTTTTTTGTCTAGTCATAGGGTCATAATGGTGGGAGTGGCAGCATGGTAGGGATAGTGCATACCAGGATTGGGGTGCTAAAAGATACCAGGCCTGGGTTTCATAAAAACGTGTATTAGAAAAGGAGAAAGCAAAATGGTGCAAAGAAGCCTTCTTCTCACAAGTTTCTTGTACCAGTATGCTATGAGTGAAAGACTAGATGTTTTATTTTGCTCCAAAAGTCTTTGTTGTATTACTTAGATGCTTCATGAAATCGAATCTTGTACGACACAAGGACGCTTCCGTGCATGCAGGTTTTTTTGAGAGCCGAGAGTAGAAAGACAAGAGTGCAGTTTTTGGGGAACCGGATTCAGTCCCCTGCGAAAAAGGTGAAAACATGTTTTTTCGAGTCACTCTGAGGCGAGGAAACATCCCACATCTATTTCTCCCTCCCTCGTCGCTATCCGGAAGAAAAAACTTTTCTCATTAGTCCTTTGTCAAGTCCCATCGTTTCCCTTACTACAGGAGGGGGAAAAAGAGACGCAGAAAAAAAGTTTTATTTCTTTCAAAAGCCCATTTTTCTGGCCTCGGCAGCTAAACATGCAAAACATTTTGTGCGCCTGACCCGAAACGCTTACTTTCCCCGCAAACAAAATATTCCTCCCTCTCTCTAGGGTGGAATGGAAATTTTGGCAAACGCTCTCTCCTCCCTACCCTAACCTTTTGCGGGGAAAATGAAACTATCCCTCCGATCTCGGTTCCATGAAACCTATCTTCTCTGGGACTTACTTTTTGATGCCACGATTTTTAAGAGTTTAAATGCACTGTATGAAACTGTCCTAAACAGTAGTGTGTCCAGGGGCCCCGAGGGGGTTAGGGAACTGGGAGAGGTTTATACGGCCGTAGGAAGGGATGTAACGAGACACCCGCGTTGAAAAATGTATTTGTCCGTCCCCAGAAATGTCCCCCAAAAAAGTGGAGGAGGATCGGCATAAAAGAGGAAATGGGATTTTTGCGGAGGAAAGATATGGGAAAATGCACGATGGTGCCCACGAAAAAAAGGGAAAATAACCCGCCCACGCTGCGTAGACATGGCAACATGCCAAGCATACCGAGGTTCGCCGAATAAAAAAATACAGGGCGGGGGATTTTCCCATGACCATTTTCTTTCTTCCTTTCTGATCTTTGCACACCCAGAATTAACCCCTGAAAGAGAAGGAAGGAGGGGGAGAAACCGAAAAAGATGCATATCTTGGCTCGAGGCTTTTTTTCTTTCTGGGAAAAGGAGGTGAGCGGATGGATGGAAAGCCTCTAATTTGTGAATGATGGTTTTGGGGAGATGTGTTCCGAAGACTTTTCTTCGTAGGGGAGAGAAGGGGGAAATTATTGGGTAACACCGGGACAGCAGAGTTCCCCATAAACAAGCTAGACGAAAATATTTTGTTAACCTCTCACGAGTTCTTGTGGGAACTGTATTCTTTCAAATTCTATGCGTGACCATGTTAAGACAAAAAATAGAAATAGAAATGTTAGTACAAAAAGAAACACAATTTCTTGTCATCCCTCAGGGAGTATCAAAACTACGGCCAAATAAAAACACAGAACAGAGCACAACCATTTTCCCGCACAAAACTAGTTAAAGGGACGAACGAGGCGAATTCCGCGCATTCTTCTTTGGCCTGCCGGGGGAAGAAAAAGAAACAAGAGGGGAGCGTCACAATAAACAAACGTTGACGCAGATGTCAAGTCTGGAAAAGAAAACGCAAATTGGCGCATTTTCTCGTTTCTTTGACCAAAGGGCGGGAAGCCGACGCCACGGAGGATCGAGGAACATTCCTGGGAAATTACAAAACTAGAAGAAAAAGCGCGGATTTTCACTCCCCCCGAACATATGTTCATAGCAAATTCGGATTGCGTGACCGAGCATTCCAAGATTTTTCCATCCGAGCATCACGCGAATAAAAGGAAGAAGAAGATTCCTGCTTTTTTTCCTTTGTGGGTAAAAGAGGTGAGAAGACCGCGCGCGGCCTATTTTCCCCCCTTTGGCGTAAGACCGGTGGTTGGTTGGTTCAATGGCCCACATATTAAAAAATATTCCCTCTCGACCCGCCTTGGATGGAATATTTGGCAAAACGCCATTTGGAACCACCACCGTCGTTTTTAGCGCCTCCTCCGATATCGGGAGAGAGTTTGGGCCCCAGGAGAGGAGGGGGGAAAATTCGTCACACATCTCTTCTCCTTTCCACGGGCGAGTATAAGCGGGGGAGGGGGATCCATCCATCTAACGGGGCGGAGGAGGAAAAGGAGGAGGAGGAGGAGAGCCGAGAGGAGGCGATGATACGCGGCGAGGAAATACATTCACCGTAGAACACCGTCAAGAAATCCCTACAAGGAAACTAGTCCATGTTTATTTGCTTCAAAAATATCGCAAAGAGATCATGTATTAACAATACCGTGTAAACAGCCTGAGAAGACTAAAGAAAATGAAGGTATTAACTTCCATTTAATATTTTGACCGTCCCCCTTTGTTCCAAATTGATTACGATCCAAACTTCCAAACTGGTGAAAATCCTTTCCCCCTCCTCCGCCGCCGGAGAGGAGAACATCTTCCCTCCCAACTTTTTTTTTATCGTCGTTGCTCTCCTCCTCCTTCCATCGATCCCTCTTCCTCCTCCGTCGCCCAGAGCAGAGAGCGAGAGAGGCCCTCCCTCCCTCCTTCTCTTTTTTGGGCGCCCGAATATCCCTCTCCTCCTCTCTCGCCGCTCTTTCCTCCTCCTCCTCCTCCTGCTTTGGCGGTTTCGGGATCGGTCCAGCCACTTCGCTTCAGTCGCTCGCGGGCTGTTCCAAAGGGGAGA
>JAAUYB010035723.1_pt1 | contig 13534 bp, 7 predicted proteins | sample 7278071 | NCBI WGS metagenome assembly JAAUYB01 (sample SAMN14350121, study PRJNA611818) | marine sediment metagenome | isolation source: surface marine sediment (1.8m) | place: French Polynesia: Moorea | collected 2018-08
ATCGTAGACACCGCTGTATTTCACCTTGACGCCGGGTCGGTGAGTCCTTGGCAGGCGAGGCACCTTTCCGCGTGGAAGCGGGCCGGCGGGCTCTCTTACATAGCCGTAGGCGTCTTTCCATTCGTTGAAGTCCAGGAAGTAATGGAGGTCATTGAAAGCCGGAAATTCATCACCGGCTTCCAGTGTGACTTTTTCGCCGAGATCGAGCCCTTCATAGTCGATGACCAGATAGGTGCCTTTTTTGTCTACTTTTTCGTGCGGTAGAGAAATATTCGGCGCATACCTCGCTCTATAGTCGAGCACATAACCCTCACCGATAGAGTCTTTGATCGGCGGGAACGGGTCACCGGCCATACAGGTCACCTGACGGCCGATAGATTCCTTGTTTCCATTGACCACATCGTAAATCCCGCTATAAAGGACCGACTCACCCGGTTTGAAGCTGATGCCCTTCCTGAGGTGTTCCGTTTTGATGTGAAGGATGAACATTTTTGCTCGAGGATGATCGACCATGGGAAAGGGTTTGTTTTCTATTGCCATGATTTGGAGGTTGAGGAAACGACCGTGCTCGTCGACCACATCGTAAACACCGCTGTCTTCTACCAGGGTGCCGGGTCGGTGAAGTCTGGGCATGCGCTGAACGTATTGCCTGACGTCTGAAACAATCATCATATCCTCCTTCCGACTCATCTAAGGAGGGTCAACCGGTTACTCCGGAACAGATGCTTTCTTTTTATATATACTTTAGCCCTCCTGCCGAGAGCCGATCCGGTGTACTGCTCACGACGCATTCGCGAATGAGAGCAGAATGGTCCAATCTTCGATTTAGTGCATAAACCATTCCATAAAAAGTGGTCGCCACAAATGCAAATCTTCCAGACATTTGAAATATGACTCAAAGATGGTTGTGTCGGCTCGGGGCCATTTCACCCTTCACATGGGTAAATATCCACTGACGAGACGATTTTCCCCACCCACGGGAAGCGGCGATCCGCAAGATCATCCGGTCTGAAGATGGTCGCGCCGGGCAGGGAAGCGGAGGAATAAACTGGCGCCCGTGCCGGGCCCATTGCTTACGGCCGTCAGGCTGCCTTCCAATTGCCGTGCCGCATTGGCGCTGTTGTGCAGGCCGAAACCGCGACTCTTTGCTCGCGTGGTGAAACCGTGAGAAAAAATCCTCGTCAACAATTCCGGTTCAATACCCGGGCCGTTGTCGTTGACCTCGATGGAAATCCAGCCCGGCATTTCTTCCGCGATGCTGAGGCGGAGCGTAGGCTCGTCTTGCTCACATGCCTGGAGCGCTTCTTTGGCGTTGCGCACCAGGTTCTCCAAGATCAGCCGGAGCCTGTGACGATCGACCGGCAACGGCGGTAGATCCTGGTAGTCGCGAAGGACTCGCGTGTCGCGACCCAGATCGGCCTCGGCAAGGACTTTTTCGGCGAGTTCGGCGAGCGAGCACGGCTCGATGACCTCCACCTTTTCCTGATGCTCGGCTTGGGCGGCGATGATGGCGGCCATGTGTTGAATCCGCTCGACGGTATACTTGTGACCTTCCAGGATCGTTGCCTGTTCCCGGGTTAGCTTCTCGGCCAGCGCTTTCAAAAGAGCCAGGCCTTTCTGACCCCGCGAATCGTAAGTGAGAAAGGTCGCGAGCCTGTCCGCGTGCTCGTCGAACAGCCTCATCACGCGAGAAAGACTATGGATGCGCCTGCCCATTTCCCCGAGACCGGAAAGCGTCACACCGGTCCCCACATTGACGCTATTCATGGCGTTGCCCAGATTGTGGAGAATGTTTTCGATCACCTCTGCCTTACCCGCTTTGCGCGCCACATCGACCAGGCGCGCCTGAGTTGCTTCCAACTCTCGGGTTCTTTCTTCGACCAAATCCTGGAGGTGATCCCGGTACCTGCTCAGTTCCTGCTCCGCGCGCTTCCGCTCTGCTACCTCTTCGGTGAGGGTGCTGTTGATCTCCATGATCTCCTGAGCCTGCTGTTGCCTGCTTTCATACAGGGACGCGTTCTCCAGGGAAATGGCAAACTGCGACAACAATATGTTCAGAACCTCGAGACGGTCCTTGGTAAAGGCGCCCGATACCAGGTTGTTCTCCAGGTAGATGACCCCGGTGAGCCGGCCCTTGTGGCGAATCGGGTGGCACAGAACCGATTTGGGGTTATTGCGGGCAATGTAGGCATCGTTGCCGAACCGACTCAGGGAGGCATCTTCGAGGACGATATACCTACCCGTTCTGGCCACGAAGTTGATGAGACCCTCGGGCAGATCGTTCGCCTGAGATAGAGGACACGCCTCCAAGATCTCACAGACCCCGGCCCCGGAATCCATGGTAGCCCTGACCAGTAGCTTTTCCTCTATCTTCAGGATCAGAGCTCCCTTCTGAGCGCCCGCGTTTTCGACGGTGATTGCCGTCAATGTGCGCAACAACTGCTCCAGGACGATCTCACTGGAAATCGCCCGCACCGCCTTGATCACGGTCATGTGATCCAGGGTTTTGGACCCGCTCGAAGTCGAAGTCGTGCGGCGCTGGTCAAGATTCCGCGGCGTCAAGAGCGGGAAATGCGCTTTTTGGAGCGAGGCGAGCTTTTGGTTTGCCCCCCAAAGGGCGTAGGCTCTGCACGCCCGCTCCAGGCAGACCGCCGCAAAGTCGGGTTTGTCCCGCTCGAGCCACATGCGCCCGGCCAGTTCACTCGCAAGCGCTTCGATATGGACAAAGTCGTGTTGATCCGCCAGGGCCAGGGCGCGATCGTATTGCTCGGCGGCGAGATAGTGATTTCCCTCGATGCGGGTAACTTCCGCTTCCACCAGCCGGCACATGTGTGAGAAATTGGCCGGACACGACGCGCTCCAACCCCTGAGCTGTTGCAGATAATCCTGCAGCAGTTCGTCGAACTCATGTCGTTCGTTTTCGTCGACCTCTCCATAGATACCGGTCATGATCAACGCGTGATAAAAGCAGATCTCCACGGACTCCAAGGAACCCGCGACATAGAGTTTGTACCGGGCCGCTTCACGGGCCGCATCGAGCGCCGCGGTCAATTCGCCCGCGTAGAAATGCCGGATCATCAGACACAGTTGGTAGCAGAGAATCGTGGTTTTGTTTCCGCCTGCCGCGATTTCATCCGGAACGTTGAGACATCCCTCCTCTTCAGGCTCGTTACCGGGTTCCCATTCACCGCACAAATAACCGATCAGGCTTATCTTGGGTTGAATCTGCTGCAGGTTGGTCGTTTCCTCGAGCCGCGCCAGGAGTTCAAGTGTTTCTTCTTTTTCCCGATTCAGGTGATCCAGGGGTTCTCCCTTGAAAAACCGGTAGGTAAACCTGCGCGCGGCGGCGAAACTCGCATGAACATGGTCTCCCGTCTCGAGACCCGCCTCCACGCCCCGACGCAGCAACTCGGAGCTCTCTTCGAGCGGCCGCACCCAGGGAAGGCAGAAGGCGGCATACAGGAAATTAACTCCTGAGAGCAGAGGGCGGTAATCCAGGCGCTCGATGAGATCGAGCCCCAGCTTGCCGAATGCGTGAGCCTCTTCCTGTCGGATCATGAAATAGGTTGCATAAGCGTATGCTGAGGTAGGGCAATTGCCGAAGTCCAGGGAGAGGCGAATCATCTTGCAACTGAACAGGGCCACGAGCTTCTGATTGACCTGGTAGGCAGCCGGAGTACCTTTCACGAGCGTACTCATCAAGACGATCTTTTCCGGGTCTTCCATGGGGGGCAGGTCGATGAGCGACGCTATTCCGATCGCGGCGGTACGTTCGCCGATCTTGCGGACATCGGCCTCGATCGCTCGCTCGATCTTGTCCCGGTCATTCGGAATCTCCAGGCCCAGAAGCCGGCACCCCTCCAAGGCGCTCGCGACAGAGGCCTGCATATCACCCATGCCGCCGTACAGATCGATCTTCAACAAAGCGAGCATGCTCTTGTCGGCCTTGGAATCGGTCCATTCGCTCATTCGGGCGATGGTTTCGCGCGCCTTCTCGAACCTGGCCAGGAGGATAAGGCACTCGACCATATTCACATGGGCTTCGAAGATCAAGGCGTAGCATTCCACCCATCCCCGGTTCCCAAGCAGCTCGATTGCTTTTCCAAAGGAATCGGCGGCCGGTTCATAGGCGCCGGACGCCTTTGCCCTTTTCCCGCACAAAAGGTTCAAACGCGCTGTCTCCAGGCGGGCGTCGGGGTCCTTCACCAGGTCCAGGCCCTTGTTCATATGGCTGGCGATCTCGAAGATCCGGCTTTCGATCTCATCTTCGCTCAGGCCGGCCATGAGGTGATGACAGATATCGAGGTGGAGCCGTGCGCGGTCAGGCTCGGCGATCATCGCGTAGGCCGCGGTCCGAATGCGATCGTGGTAAAACTCATAGCAACGATAGACCAGGGGTGATTCGAATTCCTCGGGATCCAGGATCTCCAGATTCGAGCGCGGCATGATCATGCCGGCCCGAACCGCTGCCATGAGTTGCTCGTGGATCTCGTTCGGTGATCCCGGGGCAATTTTCATCAGCGTTTCCAACTGGAAACGGTTACCGATTGCGGCCGCGAGCCGAAGGGTCTCACCGGTTTTCGACGGTAGTTTGCGGAGCCTGGCGGCCAGAAGCCCGGCCAGATCTTCACTGATCGCGGCTTTCTCTACTCTATCGAGGTTGTAGCTGTATTCGCCTTTCTCCGCATCGAAGTAGATTGCCCCGTCGGCATGGAGCGAGCTGAGCAGTTGCCTGATAAAGAAGGGATTGCCGGCGGTCTTCTTCCACAGCGCCTGAGCCGCGGGGCGCGCATAGGCAGGCTTCCGGCGCAGGGCATCGGCGACCAGTGCGGCGGCGCTCTCTTCCTCCAGTGGACCTAACGGGATGTCAACGATATCGATGCCACGCTCCCGTCTGTCGGCCACCCTGAGCATGAATGGGTGCGTGGCGGTTACTTCTTCACTCCGATAAGCTTCGATGAGCATCAGCGACCGGGTCGTCGGATCCATCGTGATTCGACCGATCAGGTCCAGGCTTGCCGAGTCGGCCCACTGCATGTCGTCGAGGAACAATACCAGCGGTTTCTCTTTTTGGCAGAACAACCCCACGAAATCGCCGAAAACCAGGTTGAACCGTTTCCTCGCGGCCGCGGGTTCGAGATCGTACACCGGTGATTGGGGGCCGATGATCAATTCGACTTCCGGGATCACGTTGACGATCAACTGACCGTTCGGCTCGATCGCGTCCAGGATTCGCCGGCGCCAGAGGGCAACCTGGTCTTCCTTCTGCATCAAAAGCTGTCGGATCAGGTCTCTGAAGGCGCCCACCAAGGCACTGTAGGGAACGTCCCGAGTGAGTTGGTCGAATTTGCCCGAGAGGAAATAGCCGTGATGCCCGAGGAACGACTGCATGCAAGTCCGAACCAGGGATGATTTGCCGATCCCGCCGGCGCCGCTGACCAGGACCGAGCACAAGGCGCCTTGCCGAAACGCCTGGTATGCCTCGCGCAGGCGACTGATCTCACGATCCCGGCCATAGATCTTACCGGGCAGTTCGAAATGACTGGGATGATCGTGCCGGCCCAGTTCGATGGGCACCACCCTGCCCGCGGCCCGAAATGACTTCAGACAATCCCAAAGATCCTCGCGAACGCCTTGCGCGCTCTGGTAGCGTTCCTCGGGTGTCTTGGCAAGCAGCTTCATCACCAATTCCGAGATACTGATCGGAAGCTCCGGCGACAGATCACGGGGCGGCGTGGGACTAACCGCCAGATGACAGTGGACCAACTCCAGGAGATCTGAGCCGGCGAAGGGCAATCGGCCCGTGAAAAGCTCGTACAGCGTAACGCCGAAAGCGTACAGATCGGCCCTGTGATCCAGGGCTCTCGCCGTTCGTCCCGTTTGCTCGGGGGCGATATAAGCCGGCGTGCCTTCCAGGCCGGCCGGGTTGCCGGAAACCCCCCATTCCTGTTGCAACACGGTCGAAATACCGAAATCGATCAGCTTGACGGTGCCGGTGTCGCGATTGTAGACGATATTACTCGGGTTGATATCCTTGTGGATGATGTGAGCTGAATGAATCTGAGCGAGCGCGCCGGCGACGGACACCGCGATCTCGAGGACTTCTTCAAACGGGAAGCGCCCCCCACGCAGGTGATTGGCCAGGGAATCGGCCCCGAAATCTTCCAGGATCAATATCAATTGGGTCTGGTTCTTTACAAGGCGATAGCATTCAATGACATTCGGCGCCCGCAGGCTCGTAAGGACCTCGAGCTCCCTGCGATAGCGTGTCAATATCTTGAAATCCCCCCGGGATAAGGGTGCGACCTTGAGAATGACCGGCTTGTCGTCCGAGGCCCGGATGGTTCGGTAAACCTGTGAGGACAGGCCGGCATATAGTTGGTCGATTATCGTGTATCCAGTAAGGATTTCTTGCATGACGTCCCGCTAAGACCCCCTGCCTACATCGCCAATCACCAGAAAACGCCAAAGGCTCAAGAATTGTCATCGACAGGTTATAAAAGAAAGTTGACAGGCCTGTGATAATTCTCCACAATTATCCCAAAATAGGGCGGCTCATAAATATAACCCCTGAGAAAATGACTATAAGATGGTTAAAAGCTACCGCAAGAGCAGACCACATGAGATCGGTCCGTCTTCCACACTGTTGGAACCTTACTCACGTGATAACCGGCAAATTCGCTCGACTTTGACAACACCTTGAACGACTTCAGCGGTTGTATTAAAAACGAGCCGGGTGTATGATACTGCCGACCTGTCCGGGCGACAGGCAAGCGGTTCCAGGCATTTGACGAATTCTGCTTCTTTATCCCGATGGTACTGTGAAGATTTCCCTCTGCCTGGTCATGTTCGGGATTTTTTTCCCGAAGAAATAAATCCGGCATTTTCTCCAATTAGGTGGTCTTCATGTCATCCGAAAGCTCTTCCGGCCTGGGTTTTTCCGACCTGGGTCTCATCGATTCCGTCCTGAAAGCTCTGGACGATGTAGGTTACGAAACCCCGTCTCCCATCCAGGCAGCCATGATTCCCCACGTACTGGCGGGCAGGGACGTCCTGGGTCAGGCCCAGACCGGCACGGGTAAAACGGCGGCTTTTGCTCTGCCCCTGCTGTCGCGGCTCGATTTAAAAACCCGCAGTCCCCAGGTTTTGGTGCTTACGCCTACTCGCGAACTGGCCATCCAGGTAGCCGAGGCTTTTCAGAGTTATGCATCGCATATCAAGGGTTTTCACGTGTTACCCATCTATGGTGGTTCCGACTACGGCGGCCAGTTACGCGGCCTTGCACGCGGCGTGCACGTCGTCGTGGGGACGCCCGGCAGGGTCATGGATCACATGCGCCGGGAAACCTTGCGTCTGGACCATCTTTCCTGTCTGGTGCTGGACGAAGCCGATGAAATGCTGCGCATGGGTTTTATCGACGACGTGAACTGGATTCTGGAACAAACTCCTGAAAATCGCCAGGTGGCTTTGTTCTCGGCCACCATGCCCGAGGCCATCCGGGTGATCGCGGAAAAACACCTACACGAGCCCGAGATCGTCAAAATTGCCGTCAAGACAGCCACCGCCGATACCATCCGTCAGCGTTTCTGGGTGGTCAGCTTCAGCCACAAATTGGATGCCCTGACCCGTATCCTGGAAGTAGAGCCCTTCGACGGCATGATCATTTTCGTACGCACCAAAAATCTGACCGTAGAACTGGCTGAAAAACTGGAGGCGCGCGGCTTCTCGTCGTCGGCGCTTAACGGTGACATTCCCCAGAGTCAGCGAGAACGTACGGTGGAACGCCTGAAGAACGGCAAGGTGGACATTCTGGTCGCCACCGACGTCGCCGCGCGCGGCCTGGACGTTGAGCGTATCAGCCACGTTATCAATTTCGATATTCCCCACGATACCGAGGCTTACATCCACCGTATAGGGCGCACGGGCCGGGCCGGCCGTAGCGGCGAAGCCATCCTATTCGTGGCGCCTCGCGAGATGCGCATGTTACGGGCCATCGAACGGGCCACCAACCAGCGAGTGGAAAAAATGAAGCTGCCGACCACGGACGCGGTCAACGACCAACGCATCGCCCGCTTCAAGCAGCGAATTACGGATACTTTGGACGCGGAGAGCAAGGATCTGGAACTGTTCAAGCAAATCATCCAGCAGTATTCCGAAGAACAAAATCTGCCCTTGGAAGAGATCGCGGCGGCACTGGCCTTACAAATCCAGGGCGACGAGCCCCTGCTCATGAAAGACCCGCCCAAGCAGGATCGCCGCGATCGTCCGCGCCGGGAACGCCTGAGGGTGCCCAAGGACGCGGGCATGGAACGCTACCGCATCGAGGTGGGTCGCGACCACGGCGTACGCCCGGCCAATATCGTGGGCGCGATTGCCAACGAAACCGGTTTGGAGAGCCGCTACATCGGCCGAATCGATATCCGCGACCAACACAGCACCGTGGATCTACCCTCCGGCATGCCCCCGGAACTGCTGCGCCACCTGAAAAAGGTATGGGTGGCAGGGCGCCGGCTCGATATCACCCGATTCGACGGACCCAGGCCCGGTTGGCAACAGAAACGCAAGCCCGGCTACCAACCCAGCAAGGGCAGCAAGGTCCACGGCAAACCCAAGAGCCGCACTCTAAACGGCAACAAGGACCGCTGAGAGCCGGCGTCAACAAGCGTCCCCGGACAAGATCTTCCGCTCTGACACGGAAAGTCGAAGTCCGGGGTTTGAATGTCGTGTTTTGTTTAATCCTTGCGATGCGCCCGGAACCAGTGGATTTGGGCGTTGGTGGAGCTGTCGTGGTTCAGGTCGGGATCTTCCGCGGCTTCCAACTCGGGTAGGATTTTTTTGGCCAGGACCTTGCCCAACTCCACACCCCATTGGTCAAACGAGTAGATGTCCCAGATCCAGCCCTGGACAAAGATCTTGTGTTCGTACAGTGCAACCAGGTTGCCAAGGACCTCCGGCTTCAGTTTCGGCGCCATCAGGCAGGTGGTCGGCCGGTTCCCCGTGAAAACCTTGTAGGGGGCCAGATTCTCCGGCACGCCCTCGGCGCGCACCGTTTCCCGGTCCTTGCCGAAAGCCAGGGCCTCTTGTTGCGCGAAGAAATTGGCCATCAACTTGGCCTGGTGATCGCCCAGGGGTTCCAGGTCTTGTGCAAAGCCGATGAAATCGGTGGGAATGACCCGCGTTCCCTGGTGGATCAGTTGGAAGAAGGCGTGTTGGCCGTTGGTACCGGGTTCGCCCCAGATAACCGGTCCGGTATCGTAGCCCACGGGATTCCCTTGACGATCCACGCCCTTGCCGTTGCTCTCCATGTCGGCCTGTTGGAAGTAGGCGGCGAAGCGGTGCAGGTACTGCGCGTAGGGAATGATCGCGTGTGACTGGGCGCCGAAGAAGTTGATATACCAGACGCCCAGCATGGCCAGGATCACCGGTAGGTTCTCTTCCAACGGGGTTTCGGCGAAGTGGCGGTCCATGGCGTGGTAACCGTCCAGCAGGCGGTCGAAGTTTTCCGGTCCCAGGGCGATCACCAGCGGCAGGCCGATGGCCGAGGTCAGGGAGTAGCGGCCGCCCACCCAGTCCCAGAACTCGAACATGTTTTCCTTGTCGATGCCGAACTGGGAAACCGCCTCCTCGTTGGTGGACAGCGCTGCGAAATGTTTCGCCACGGCTGCTTCGTCTTGAAGAGCGTCCAACAGCCAGGCACGGGCCGTATGCGCATTGGTCATGGTTTCTTGCGTGGTGAAGGTCTTGGAAGCGATGATGAACAGGGTTTCCTCGGGATTCAGGTCGCGGACCGCCTCCTGGAAATGGGCGCCGTCCACATTGGAGACGAAGCGGACGCTGATGTCGCGCATGCTGTAGTGCTTCAGGGCCTCGTAGACCATGACCGGTCCCAAGTCGCTGCCGCCGATGCCGATATTGACCACGGTGCGGATGCGTTTACCCGTGAAGCCGGTCCACGCGCCTGAACGCACTTTATCGGCGAAGGCCGCCATGCGCTTCTGTACGGCGCGAACGCTCGGCATGACATCGGCGCCGTCTACGGTGATCGGGGAATCGCCGCGATGACGCAAGGCTATATGCAGCACGGCGCGGTTTTCGGTGCGGTTGATCTTCTCGCCGGCGAACATGGCCCGGATGCCTTCATGTACGCCGCGCGCCCGGGCCAGGTCCATCAGCAGATCCATGGTTTCGGTAGTCACCAGGTTCTTGGCGTAGTCCACGTACAGGTGGGTTGCCTGGTGGGTGAAGGTTTTCGCCCGGTCGGGGTCGTCCAGGAACAATCCGCGCAGGTTCATCGTGCGCATTTTCGCGTAGTGGTCCGTCAAGGCCTTCCATTGTGGTGTTTCTGTTAGCAACATGTTGCTCCCTCACATTTGCATTTTTGTACGAGGAGACCATTTTACCTACTAATGCTATGTTTTAAAATGCCGATCTGAAAAAAGACTCCCTTCGAGCCAGTCGGCGTCGCGCACTCCTCGCCCCCCGATGTAGTGTTCGCCTATCCCGCCGAATAAATGGCTCGGGTCTCGCGCGCGAGCGTTAGGATTCGGCGGGCTGATCTGCTAAACTGTTGAGGATTGAAACAGGTTGGGATAAAACATGACCGCCAGGGATGAAATAGGCATTCTTATTGTCGATCCAAGCGAGACCTACCAACGGATCTTGACGGCGATTCTGCGCAAGTTGGGATTTCCCCGGGTAGTGCGCGCCTCGAATCCACTCAAGGCGCAGGTTTTACTGGAACACGACAAGAGCATCAACGTGGTAATTTGCGAGTTGGTGATCCCCGAACCCGCCCACGGCTTGAACTTTGTCGCCCAGATTCGCGGCAAGTTTTCGTCCGATCAATTACCCATTCTCATGATGACCTCCCTGGCCGAGCGCCAATATGTGCAGCAGGCCATTCGAAGCGGGGTCAACGGCTACCTGATCAAACCCATCAACCCGGACCATTTGGAAGCGCATTTGTGGCGTTTGTTCGACTTGCCCTTGCGCGGGCCGCAGAAGATGGGCGAATTTCTGGTTGCCGAGCAGATCATCAGCAACGAACAACGGGAACTGGCCCTGAACTTCCAGAAGGCCTACTCCAGCGAAAATGTGGACATCAGCCTGATTGCACTGTACCTGGGTTTTGTCAAGGAGCACGACCTGAAAGAGGTGTTCGTGGACCAGATGGATGACGAGGCGTTCCTGGACCACGGCGGCGCCCTGGGCATGACGCCCCAGCAGGTCGCTCACCTCCGCAAGGTAAAGAAGCGCTTTCACCTGCGGCTGGGTGATGTTTTGGTGCGCCTGGGCTTTGTCGACAAGGAAGATTTGGAAAACGCCCTGGAGCGATTCCGGGTTCGCTGTATCTCCATGATACCCGAGGAACAAAAGAAAACGTAGACGAGCTGGAGAATCGAGCTTCTCAAGCCTGACCGGCATTGCGAGCCTGTACGGCCGGAACGATATTGCAGGTGCCGGTTTCCTCGTCGAACACAATCACGGCCTCGCCGGAGACCAGTTGTTTGCGGACGGTGAAGACCTTGTCATCCATGCCGACCTCTACCTCGCCGTAATCGGTACCGTCGCGGCAGACAAAGGCTTCGATCAGGTTGATCAGGGTTTCGGGCTCCAACTCGGTGTGAGGAACAATCATGAAACCACCTCTTGACTCCAGCATACCGCGTCTGACGGCAGACTCCCAGCATCATTTGATGATTTCGCACCCGAACGGGCCTGTCGAAGGCATCGATCCGTTTATCGTCCCAAGATCTGCCTGCGGCGTTCGTGTTGTTCCTTCAACATGATCAAGGTATCCATATGCGGAATCAAATCCTCGATCTCGGCGATTCGTCGACGCAGGCTCTTCCATTCCGGTAATGTCAGCTTCCCGGAGTCGAGGATCGCTTCGCGTATTTCATCGATGAGTGACTTCTGCGTCACACCCTGCTCATCCTGATCGATAATTTCATGGATACGGAGCATTTCATCGATTTCACATTGGGTGACCAGTTTGGAATCGAACTCGTTGGTGTCCATCACTAACTCCAAGCCGGCATAATGAGTATTATCATCGACGGCCGGGGGGACAACTTTAAGCTTTTTCGTATTTCTGTGATTTATCTTACCCAAACAAGCAGCCGCATCAACTCACAAAATTCTGATTCAGGGCCAGTTTTTGTAGCGGCCAAAATTTCATAAACCCGCACCAGGCTTGGGCTCGCGCGCTCCGAGAAAGAAAACTTAACACTCAAGACAGGGGCTGTCACGACCGAAACAGATATTACGGTTGCCATGGGCAATGGAACGAAAAAAAATTGGGGGGCCTAGATGGAGAAAGATTCCGTTTTCTTTCCCTGTTTTCTGCAATGTACGGCAGTGGAGCAGGAAGACAACGTGTTAATCGAGAAATTCGAGGTCAAGGGAGAGGAATTACCCGACATCGCGGGTAACCATTTTCCCCAGGTATTTGTTAACAGCCCTGGCTTTATAGAACCTGGAGGCGGCATGGAATATACCGCCTCGGTGACTTTGCCGGGACAGTGTTGGCACCTTCGACAACACCGGTTGGACAACATGTTTACTTTCGACGGGCTGGTATCCGCGCCCGCGGGAGATATCCGCCAGGAACTGGTACTGACGAATCGAGCGGACAGCGATAATAACGTGGTGGTGATCGCAACGGGTGACGCCTGTAGTCGTGTCCGCAATCTTTTCGTCACGGTGCCGGCTCATGAAACCTACAGAATTTGTCTCGATCCCTTGTGGGATTATGACGACCTGCATATGATCTCCTGGCTGCCGTTCGACGCGGTTTTGGAGATCGACACCGGGCTCGCGCACCACGATACCGTACCTATTCGCGTATACGAACCGGGCGTGCAATCCGCTCAAAAGCAAACCCTCGCGGCCTACTGCCAGGAGCGGTCGGTCTACAAACGGTTTTCGGGAAGTTACCTGTTCGGCTATTTCGAACGGCCGATTTTCGGAGAACACGCCGGGGATATGGTGCTCCATGTCTTCTGGCCCAACCATGGCGAACTGCTGCATACAACCTACCTGACGGGGCAAATGGCAAGCAGCCTCACCGGGAGTCGCATTTCAAAGCAGATGATGCGAGACGATGTGTCAACGGGGAAAAGGAAACAGGGGCCCTACGAAGAACCCGAAATGAAAATATTATTGGTATCGGACATGACAGCCGAGAGCTTTCTGCCTACCGCGGATCAGCCGGATGTCGGAGCCAAGGCTTTAATGCCGGTATAATTCGGGAGGGAGCCGGTGGTCGAGGAGGGACGGCCACCGGATGACAGTCAATGGGTCACCAGGTGCGATTGGATGATTACTTCGCGGTTTACGGTTCGCTGATGAGCGGCCTTTCCGGGCCGTGGGCGAAACTGATTGCCGAGGGGTTGGTGCGCTTGGGGCCGTGTCAGATTCCGGGGGTGCTTTACGATTTGGGCGCCTATCCCGGGCTGGTTCATGGTGAGGGGGATAGTACCGAGACGGTTGCCGGTGAACTGTATCGCGTGGTGCAGCCGGCTGTTTTCGG
>JAAUYB010169186.1_pt1 | contig 13525 bp, 11 predicted proteins | sample 7278071 | NCBI WGS metagenome assembly JAAUYB01 (sample SAMN14350121, study PRJNA611818) | marine sediment metagenome | isolation source: surface marine sediment (1.8m) | place: French Polynesia: Moorea | collected 2018-08
TGAGCTGAGCGATTGCTTATAGTCAAAGGTCCCTTTTCTGCTGAACGGTTGGTAGTGTTCGGCTGCTGCTGTTCCTCCTTCGCGTGACAGTGATAGTGAATGTCATGAGGACACGACACACAAAAAAGAGAGGAGGAGGAGAACCGAACAATTCCAACTGGGAAACGTCGATAGAGACCCACCCTCCTTCGCCCCTCTCCCCATAGTTACAATGCACCGCTGCACAATACTTTTTTCTGTCCCCCTCCCTCGTTTTACTGAGAACTAAACTCCGATATATCCGGTGTGTGCGCTCCGCCGATATTTGGAGCGGCCGAGAGACCGGGGGGGGGGGGGTAAAGTTATTTTGCTCGAATGCCTACATTGAGAGTATTGTAGCTTTCATTATTCCATTTTCATAAGGTGTGTTTGCAATGCAGATTCAATTTGATCTGCAACCGGATTCTTTTTGGAGGCACGGGCGCTTCAAATCCGAGAAATGCCACCAGATTTAAGCCTCTACTCTTCCTACTGATGTGGAAATGGGGTGCAAATTTCTTCCTTCCCTGAGGGAGCCCTTTCCTTGGAAGCCTGAAAAGGCCGTTTTAACACCTCTCCTCCCCCTCCGTCTCCTCCCCCCTCCTCTGTCATCCTTTCCTCCTCCTCCTCCTCCTTTTTTTGTTCTTTCGTCTCCCGAGGCCCAATGAAGCGGAAAAATCGCCCAAAGGCACAAAAAAGAGTGACTTTTCCCCCTTTTCCCCGAGAGGGCAAAAAGGCCTTTCAGACATGGGCGTTGTGGGAAACGTTTCATTGAGAAAGATGTTGTTGTATGTTGTATGAGAATTGAGACGGAACAAAACAATTTTTCGTATTTGATACAAAGACACCGTCGTCCTTGCCAGGATGCCAGCACATGTCTGAAGACGCGACGGATTGGCCATGTCCTCTCTGGCTCTCTCTTTCGGCTTAGAGGGATAGACGAGGAAGGCGAGGACGCGATTTTTTGCTTTCCTTTTTCTCCCCTCCTCCTCCCTTCCGCCCCCTTCCGCCTCATTGAGCTCATTCTTGGTTCCGGACCAACCGGGAAACGGGAGATAAGAGACGGGTAGGAGAAAAATGGCCTGAGCATCACTCTCTCGGCTCAGGGAATATAATTCCGCCTCCTCTTCTCCAAAATCGGAAGGGAATCCGGGAGAGACAAGCTTCCAATTTATTTTGGGCCTCTCCCCACTAGGGGAACCTGCCTCAAGGATGTCGATCTTCAAGCGTAAATAAAGACATTGTTATTTTTTATCCGCCTCAAAATGGGTAATCCTATCTGAGAGGGTATACAAGAGGGGTATTCCGGTTATAATATGAGTTAGAAAAGTACTTGTATTGGGGCGAAGAATCCATCATTAGCAATCTCAGAAAAAACTTTGCTGCATCTCCTATAAATATCCCAGAGAGTACTGGTACTTTTTTTTTGGGGGGGGGGATCTAGTCAAATTGAACTTGATTATCCCTAAATTCGACCATGACACTTCCCGGAAGGTCTCGGAATGGTTCCGGGAAGTGAAAGTGCATGCGTTGACTTGAGGAGAAATCCGTCCTCTGTAAATCCGCTTTCCCCCTTTTTGATCGTCAATCCGCCTCTGCTGTTGTGAGTATTGTTGTTTCGTCGCCCGCCATGCGATGACACGCCAGACGACGACGACGAAGCCAGAGCGGTCGAGGAGGAGGAGGAGGAGGAGGCGAACCCGGATGTTGTGGCTCCCTCTTTCCTTTTTCGATCGTTAGACGGGGAGGAGGAGGAGGCCCTAACCTGGTGTGGGATTCACCAACATGTCGCCATCCTCTCTTAGGCATTGTTTGCAGGAACATACCGCATTTATGATAGTTTTCACTCGCAAGAAAGTGCTCTTTCGACGCCACCGAATCCCACACCGTGCAGCCGAAACGCCTCGCTCCTTCCTCCCACCTTGGCTTGCTGCCTCATAAGGCTCATATCTTATGGAGGTCGAGTGGGGTGAGTGAGACACATGTCACGCGTCACACGAGAAGGATAGGGGGAGGCAGGGTTATGGCGGTGGCGGCGCCTGTTTTGTTTGGATGGATACATGGAGGCATAAACAAGACAGACAGAGAAAGAGACAACAAGGAGAGGGGGAGGGAGGAGAGCCGTTTTCCCGCCGCACGCAAGCGTCGCCGTCGCCTTCTCGGTCGGCAGCAAGAAATGTTATATTGGAAAAGGAGGAGTCGGCCTCACTGTGCAAGATATCGTCTGATTGAGCCAGTGTACACGTACACACTGCGCAGGGGTTAAGGGCGGACCTTTCACCTTATTTGCGGAGGAAGGGAAAAAACAAAATTCGGGAGGGAAGTGGAGGCAACTCGGGGTTTATTTCGCGTGCTATAGTGAGAAAGAGTAAGGGAGTTGGAGGTAGGGCGGCAATGCACTTTCGAATGGGCCCTCTCCTCCCTTTAACTGCTGCAAAGGGAGAGGAGAATAAAACTAACCAGCCTCCGCCGCGGAGAGAGCCAGCAAAAAAAACGACATAAACTTTCCTTATGTACTACAGTAGTAGGCACTAGAAACGGAGAGAGAACCCCACTCATTGTTGATGTGAAGGAAGTGTTACTCCCATTGCTGAGGTCTGTTGGGTGCCTGAAAAGTTTGTCGGTACTGATAATTAGATATGAAACTAGAGTTTCTTGCGGGGTCAAAATCCTTTTAATTATCAAAGAAAAATTTTGTGATCAGGAATACGATTGCTCGACCACCTATATGCTCCTCCGGCCATTACTAGGACAGCGTGGAAAAGGCCTTTCTCCCAGCACTCAGTGGGTACTTAGACACAATTTCTGAAAAAGAGACAGTTGAGTAGGTCAGAGGTCCGTATTTGCATTGGGTTCCGTTAATGGAACCAGCATGATAACTCATCCCGGCGTACTATCCATGAAGGGCGAAGTGCAGAGGCGAAGCGAGCCTTCTCGTTCTTTTGCTGTCAGCGAAGTGGAACAATCGCTACTGATGGTTCAAAGCAGTTCGGCGAAAAACGAAAATACTGTTCTTTCCATCATTGCAAGGACCTGAGAACACTAATAAGGCTGCGGTTGTTGGACTCAGAGGGGAAGGTCTCGATTCGACTTTGTCCTCAGCTGTAAAATCACTCTTGGGGCACATTGGCTTGCTTTCCACAGAATGCTAAAAGGACAAAGTCGAAAAATATCTGAAAGTGGTTTTATTAGTAGGAAAAAGGCTGAAGGAGATTGACTCGAAAAGCAATGCAACCAGACAATGATAATGGAGACTCTCATATACTGATCAACTGCGTGGGCGACCCCACCCGAGATGCTAACGCCCGATTTCCTCCCGCTCCCATCACTGAAGGGAATCCCGAATACATTTAAGGGGTTGGAAAAAGAAGGCAAATTTCGCGCCTGAAGAATTTGCAAGATACATCCGAGTGATCGAAAAAAGGCCATTTCCCTTTATAGGTCTTTGGAGAATTTCTTCCTCGCGAATTGCTACGAGTCATTAAGCCGAAAGTGGAAAGAGCAAGCAGCAATCTTTTGTTCCTTGTAGCTTTCAATGTACGTACCTTTTCGCCATTTCGAATGGGAAAATTTGAACAAATCCCAATTAGTGTACTGAATTTCATTCTTGTTTTTGTCCGGCTCGTTTCCTCTTCCGTTCCATAACGGGCGGAATGCTGCCGATCGCAAATTCTGAAAGCTTCAAAAGTATCTAGGTTCTCCCTTCTTCATGATTCTAATCACCCGAGTACATCCTCGCTACCAAAACACATATTTAAGAGCCCCTATAAACCCTCTATCCCCTCTAAAACCCCTCTTCTTTTTGCACGACGAAGATGCCCCGGGAGACATTCGCACATAATTTCCAGACCGGCACCTCCCTCGATCCCTATACGGCTTGGGGCGTGCAAAGGCGGAGTCGAGGCTTCGGCACCGAAGTGCAAAAAAGAGAGTGAGACCTGTCTCACGCCGCCGTGCGATGCCGCGATGCCGGAAACGAAGGAGGAGGGTGGAGCAATTTGGCAAATGTAGAAAAAGGGGGGAGGGGGGGGGACAGGCATAAAAAGTTACGGTGCTGAAAGCTGCTTTTTTCCCACTCTGCGGTTGTGGAGGTGACATTTGCAATTTTCCCATTGCGGCAGAGAAGGCGCTCGGTCGGAGCTTTCTAAAGGTGTTATGACTATGGTTGGACAAGGAGGTAAAATTAGGAAGAACTTCTGCTCACGAAAGCAACGTAAAAATAATCCAATTCAAGATAGGCCTTTTCTTCTTTTCCTTGGACATTGAAAGTTGCAAAATGTGCCTGTCTCAAGCATGCACTTGAACTGCAAGCGCAGCTCAGAATGTGCGGGGGAAAAAGTATGGAGGCGGTTACATAGGCGAAAGCTATTGCATCCCCCTCCTCTCTCTCGTTCGCTCTGGATTGTGCTATCCATCCTCCCCCGGCCTCCTCCTCCCCATCTGTCTGTCCTCCCTACACACATCCTTCTCCGCCGCGCTGTCTAATCAAATATTTGTCTTCATCGGAGGGGAGCGAAGCGGCGGCGGCGGCGGCGGCGAAAGGAATCCCTTTTCCGTCCGTCTCTCCGTCCATTCCCCAAATAAGACGGGAAAACTTTTTTATCCTCCGCAGTTTCCCTTTTACTGATGAAGGAGATGGGGGGCGAGGCGAGGGGAGGAGGGGGAGAGGACTCTTTGTTTATGGGCCTTGAAGGGAGGATTTCGCCCATGGTTATGCATTTGCCCGTATGCGCTATTTTCTTCGTTGGCAGCTCCTACTGAACAGAAAAGCAATCAAGATATCGTTCAATGTCTGGCCACAATGAAGAAAACACTGCTATTCGGTGCTCCATAAGAATGGAACAGAGGCCGAAGTCAGCCCGAAACAAAGTTTTCGCCACTTTCGGCGATGAGATGGGAGGGACAGGCCAAGCCAACAGGTCACATTTTCCGCCGCTCTCCTCTGAATCTGGATGATGATTCACTGCAGAGAAGGAAACATAGTGTGCATAACTACACATAGCATGGAAGGTTCCCCATAAGTACGCGCGTGAGCTATCCTCGATTGATTGCCGGGTCAATCTTTGTATGTCTACCTTTTGCGTGGTCTTATCAACGATGCACAACTGGACTGAGGTTGTTGCTACTGGCTCCCCTTTGCTTCGTCGGCACTGCACAACACACACTCCGCCAAACCAACCTCCACTCTTTGCTTGCGGTCCACTATAAATAATGGTCCACTACCCCGCGGCTGGAATGAGGATTCCTATTCATTATCCATCTGTGCCCCTCCCCACTCAAGCACCGGCCCACCGGCCATGCACACAAGAGGTGCCTCGGGCGAAGGTGGATCCGTTCACGAATGCAAAAATATATATACCGGTATATATAAGCAAGGAAAAGGAAAGTTTGTGGTAAAATTTCCAGTACGTGACTCGCAATGAGAAAATGTAGTATAAATACAATGTTCCCCATTGTGCAATAGCAGTCTGGTGCGTTCCTTGTTCCCCCTGCGCCCCCGGCCGCAGCATATATGTGCGTTATTATCAGGACGAAACCCCCTCTCATCGCCCCGCGGCGCAGGAAAAGGGGCGGGGGACCCAGGGACCGTCGCTCTCGATCCTCCTTTTCCTCCTCTTGTGTTACATGCCCTGCGGTCGCAACAGCCGGCGATGATTATTACGAGAGGAGGGGAGGGGGCTTTTCCTTTCCCTACATATCCCCGAGCGGGAAATGAATGTGAGAGTCTGAGTGTGTTTATTTATAGCATAACATGCTCTGACAGTGTGAGCTTGGACTTCAGCGATGAGGAGGGACTTTTCGTAGCTAGGTACCTAGGACACCAGCTCGTCGCAAAAATAACCTGAAGTGTCACGTTCGCCCTCCTTCCCTCTTTTTATCGTCTCCCCATCTCTCGCCCTTCTCCAGAAGTCTCGGCTGCTTGAAGACAATAGGTGCCGCCGCCGCCGGTCTACCCAAAGAGAAGACTGAGGAACAGAAAGAAATATCTCAGACGAAACGATATTCTACAATTTTCCTGGATTTTTTCTTCCTTGGAATGCTAGTCACCTGTAGTACGGCATATACAGCGGTGCCTTCCTAAATGACTCTACATATCTGAACGCGCTTGTTGAATGCCATGCCGTACCCCGGCCCGATCCGAAGAAGAGCCCCCTCCGCGATATAGCTGATATGATTGTTTCGCTTCCCCTCCCTTTTCCCTCCAACCTTCGATCTGATCCTGTAGCTCGGCACCACTGACCCTTTTCTTCCCTCCCTCCTCCTCTTTCCACACGCCTCTCCGTACGAGATACGCCGTATCTCTAGGGATCTTATTTCTCTTTCTTCTACCCTCGCGGGAAGCCTCGTGAGGCCAGGAGAGAGAGAAGGAAAAGAGGGAAAAGAAGATACTGGACACGATGGCATTTTTTTCTTTTTCTATCTCGACAAAGGAAACTGTTATTAGGGTGGAACAGCGCGAGGATCCATTCACGGTTTGCGTTGTTTGCACTCCTTCTTGCGAACCGTGTAGGTACACGTTTTTCTTTCCCACGTGAATGACCTTCTTTCGGATAAGAACAGTCCTTTGAAAAGTTGTATTTGCTCTCTATTGAATTTTTTGTCACTGCACCGTAAACATGCGAAGCTATTTTTCGCATAGCTGATGCGGTGTGCCCACGCAGCTCGATATATCAAAACGAGTTAATTACCTGCAAACAGCCACTTTTCCATCTGATGAACTTAAAAAGCGAAGGAGGTCCGCCGGGGGCCATAATCCCCACCCGCGCGGCTCAAAGGGAAAAAAAAGTCCCGTTTCTTTAAGGGATCCTAACGGGCGGAAGCTTCTTCCCAGACGGAAGAGAGGGGGAGGAGGAGTCTCTTAGGAAACTCTCCTGATGTTATTGTTGGATAGAAAAGAGGGAGAGTGGAGGGACGGGCAGGCAGGATAGACTGATGGGCTTCAAAAAATCTACTAAAAGTCTCCCTTTTCCTCCTTCGCTGGACTGTACTGCAGTTCGTACTATATAACGTTCGCCTTCCTATTTTCTCATTTCCTGTCTAAGACTCTGCGTTCTTCAATCCCCCCCGCCTCCCCTTCTTTGGCCATCTATCTTTACCTCACAGAAGAGAGCCATTCGCGAAAGTAAAGACCGGCCTCAAAACGAGCTATACTAGTCGATTTAACACAGCGTTTTCCCTCTTTTTCGCTTCTCCAGGGTCTCCGCGAGGTAATCCCCCACGTGCACCAGTCCAGGAAGCTGTCCAAGATCGAGACGCTCTCGCTGGCCAAGAACTACATCATGGCGCTGACGAACACGATATGTGATATGCGCGGGGAGGAGAAGCCCTACGAGCTGCTGCCGGTCACCACGGGGAGGAGTCGGGGAGGGGGAGGGGCCGGGGGGACCACGGAGCTGGAGCAGGCGGCGGCAAACCCGCAGCAGTCGCTGCAGCAGCAGAGGCAGCAACAACAGGAGCAACATCAGCAGCAAGAGCGGATGTCTCCTGCTGCAGTTCCGCCGACCGCCACCGCAAAGCTGGTTGTGAGCGACGGCAACACCAGCAACCCTACTACTGTCACTTACCCCCACCCAATCCGGGTTGTCGCTGGTCCATCCGGACATACTTTTGTCCCACCCGGCTTGGGGCAACAACAGCAGCAGCAGGTTCAAAAGGTGCAGCAACACAGAGGCAAGTCTCGGACGGCGACGGCGACAGCAGCGACGGCGACAGTGGTGTCTTCTCCTCCCCCCGCCGTTCAGGCCCTCCCTCTTCCTCCCCCTCCGCCCCCCTCCGCCCTCATCGCCATCACCCAGCCCGCCTTCTCCTCCGCCGCGGCCGCCTCCATCATCACCACCACGGCCGTCGTCGCCTCAGCCCCCTCCGCCGTCGCCTCAGCCCCGGCAGTGGCGAGGACCCACCGGAGTAAGAGGAGGGCGCCCCCGCCGATGACAACCCTGACCAACAGCAGCAACAGCATCCTCCTGCCGCCTCCACTGGCCCACCCCATCGTGACCACGGCCCCCGTGCCCTCGACCACCACCGTGGTCTCCCTCCCCACCGGCCTCACGCCGCCCCCACACCCCCTGAACCCACACCAGGTGTCCGCCGCCGCCGTCTCGTCTCCGCCGGCCTCGGTCCTCGCCTTCGCCTCCTCCGCCGTGGCCCCCTCGCCCTCTTCCTGCTCTCCGCCTTCCTCGCTAGGGGGGGGAGGAGGAATGGCCGCCACTGTCTCTTCGTCCGACCATTCCCCATCTCTGATGGCGGTGGACGACGACGACGGTGCGGAGGACGGAGGAGGCGGTGTGAGGAGGGTCGGACTTTTGGTCGGCCAGGCAGGTGCCGACGCTGTAGACGATGCCGACGCGGTCGTCTCGTCGGTGCTCACCTCTGACGGAGGACTGGTAGGAAAATACAAAGTTGAGCCCCCATCGAAGCTGCTGCTATTTTCAATTTATTTTCCTCCCTACAGATCTCCCCCACTGTGTCTGTTTCTGCCTCGTCCGCCTTCGAGTCCCTGCTGACGCCGGCGGGGTCGCCAGAGGAGGAGGAGGAGGACGCGCTCATCGAGCCATGGATCCAGACGGTCTGATAGGGAAAAGGACGATGACGAGAGAAAGTGGTGGTGGTCAATGCGCGGGGAGATGGAGATGGAGAGGGGGGAGAAAACAAGATGTTTACGACGACGAGCGTTCCCCCGATCCACCTCGCCCCCGATCTAATGGGCATGCAGTGAAGGAGGGGGAGGAGGAAGCGGTGACCCTTTTCGGTTAATGGGCGATGGAGAGGTGCTTGCTTTCCTCCCTCCCCACTCCTCCTCGTGCGCCCATAATAAATATTTTCCGCCGCCGCTCCTTATCTCTCTCCCTCTTCTGATTAAGCCTCGGATACGTATACGTTTATATCCGGCTGGAGAAAGGCGTCGCCGCCGTCGTGTTTGCGCTGCGCGATCGAGCGAGGGAGGAGTGCTGCTAAGACCCGCATGATGATGATGAGTGCACTGTGCACACGTCGCCGGTGGGGAGGTGGAGGAGAAAGCGGAGGATGGACGAACGGAAGCCCCTAGTACTGCTACGTGTACCTACATGCGTAATGTGTCACAGCCAACGACGGATGTCGCACGGCAGAGCAGAGGCGGCGATGGAACTTTGGAAAGCGTTTTCCCCCTCCTCATCAATAACGAAAAGGAGAGCGGCCGAAGGGGGGAGAGAAGGGGAAGAAAGAGAAAAAGTATTATTACCACGGACTCGAGACAACCACCAACCGAGATGCCAAAACATGGGGGGAGGGAGCCTCAGCCTCCTCCTCTCTCCTTGACACGTCGAGCCGAGCGGCAACTGTGTGTGCGAAGCCTCGAGCCCGACTCGCGACGTACACATACAATACTTGCGTATAAAGTGTAGAAAAAGGAGAACGAGAAAGCGGCACATCAGGCGGTGTCCTGTGCTATCGCCGCCGCATACATATAAATACGAAACAGAAAAAATGCTGCATCTACGTATACGTACTGCTAAAGACATATATTATGTATCAACTATGCCCATCGCCCGCCGCCACACATCCCCCCCACTCTTCCGACGAGGATGTTATCCCTTCGCCACAAATGCCGCCAGTATGTAACCTAGTTCGATCCCTCGAAAAGGACGCATCCTTCTTGTTGTAAGGGGAAAACTTTTCTGGGAGGCACAGCGGGTGACATGTGCTTCGGTGTACCTTGCTTTCCTTCTCCGCCTCCTCCCTTTTCTGGGCTGTGTACGTAGAGCAAAGGGTCCCCAGTAGTTTTTTTCTTTGGGTGGTTTCCTATACTACAACCAATGCATGTGTTCGTTCATGCATTCCGGGAAAAGTGATGCATCTTTTGTTGGTCTCCTTCCTCTAACCTGACTTATCTTTCCCTGAGCTCGCCATCGGGCAAATTACTTTTGTTTGGGATACTACTCAACACCGCTCCTCTTCGTTGCTTTCTGTTTCGTCTGGACCTTAACAGACCCGCAAATCATTTGCTCTTGTATGGACGTTTTCACGCAGAAAAAGACCCTCGCAATGCCAACCTCGCAGTCATAAAAGCTCTTGCTTTCTCCCGAGAATCCCACACCCACCTGCCGAGTAACCTTTTCCCTTGCCATGCGAGTCACCACCACCACCCCATACGCGTATGAAGAAAAAAACCCTCTCGTTGCCTCAAAAACTACAGAAAAAGTCGAAGAAGTTGCTGTGTGTACCCTTTTTAAATTACTTAAGATGTGTACAACTGAAGCCGAGTCACCAACAAGCTTGGGTGACGAACTAAACCTTTGAGGCTCCCACTTAGAAAAATATCGTTGCGATGATCCCCTGATGTGTTGTGATTTTTTCCGAAGGGGAGAAGAAAACCCGATTCGTTCCTGTTCTCGAAGTAAGAAAGAATTGACCAACCCCGAGAAACCAAATGTAAGTGTATTTATTACACGATGCCCAACCATGAACCATAAATTGACAAGAAAAGAATATTTGCGGCATTTAGCATGTACGTAATGCGTAGCCTCAGATATACGGAATACGTTTTTCGAACCGGTGGGAGCTAGGGAAGGCCGTAAACAACTATTCCCCCCTCCCTCGAACCTACCTTTACCGCCGTGAGTGTCTAAGAGAAGAAAATATAATACAAGAGCTTTACCAAGAATATGATTAGTACGGAGGTTCCAAAAATTGACCCAAACGTACGTACACATATCCGACAAGAGAACAGAGGATGAAAAGTAGCTTTTGACGCTTAGGAAAAAGGAAGAGGAGCCAAGGAGGAAAGAAAGACTTGTGTGTCTGTATATTGTCCGTGTTACAACAGGAAGGGAAAATATATATTTAAAAAAGTCGTACCGGAGGGACTATCGCTCGCATTCTTGAGACAGGCCGGAGCAATGCAGGGAGACAGGCACTGCTGCCGCTGGAGGGGAAGAAGGGAGGGGAGCACATCAGTCGGAGAAAAGTTGACAAATTGCGTTAAGGAGGGAGGGAGGCCCCTTTTCCTCCTCCCTCTCCTTTTGCAAAAGTTCCGTCGATTGCAGCAGAACGTGAAAGTGCAGCGCGAGTATATAGGAAGAAGCCTTCAAATCAAGAAATATTTTTGCGATGGCATTTGACCATATATTGAACGATACAACTTAGTATATAAGGCAACTGCAGAATAACGAAATTTCTCCTATGGCATCACTTCAGCATGGTGGAGGTGAATATGGTCTTGAGCGTCTCCGGGATCTTCTTAGTGTCCAAGCAGACGAAGGCCTTCCCCGAGGGGAGCCTCTTGGTGAGCCTGTCTGCCTGGTCTCCCAGGGAGCCGATGAATATGGCGAAGGAAGAGACCTGGTCGTTCTTGCTGAGGATCTTGGCGAAGGCCTTGGGGGAGATGCCGTAGCGGTCGAAGTTGGCGTCCGAGAGCACGATGACGAAGGACTCGTCGTGCTCGTCCGTCATCCGGCCCTGCGATGAAAGAGACAGTTTTTGGTTGGGGGAGCACTGTTTAGCTGAAAGGGGTGGGAGGGGGAATCGCTTTCGGAAAAGCTCAAGACAAATGGTCGGAGGAAACGGAGGCGTAGGGGTGGCTTTCTTCTACAAAGCAATTTGTTTGAGAGGGTTGAAATGGCGGAATTTCACAACATTTTCCCCTTTTCGATTTATGCACAATTCAAAATCCGTGTTCCATGTTGAGAGGCGCCTACCAAGTCCGCGATGGCGGTGACCGTGGCGGGGAGGGTGTGGTCCCCGGACATGCAGAACTGCGAGTGCGCGTGCATGGTCCTCAGCACCTCCAGCCGCTCCTTCTCGTTGGCCGGCGGGCCCCTCGACGCCCGCACGAAGGGGATCTCGGATTCCTCCCCCGAGTGGCCAACGATGTCGTACTTGACCTTGTCGGTGTACCCGTCCAGGGCCTCCATCACCATCAGGGTGGACTCGAGCGTGCGCTCCAGCCGCTGGTCGTGCCCGTTGAAGCGGTACATGGAGCCGGAGACGTCGACCAGCAGCCGCAGCCGCTTCGGCTTCTCCTGCGGCGCCCCAGGCTCGGGCTCCTGCTCGCCGCGCTTCTTGTAGATAGACTTCTCGCCCGTGATGCCCTCGATCAGGCGGGTGTCGTCAAGCTCGCCTGGGCAAGAAAAAAAAATGTTTTGCTAATAAAAAAGTCCACACGTGTATCGCGTTCTAATATGGGAGAGGGGAAATATTCTAAATATTTACCTGACGTTTGGTTCTTGAGCCACTGCCTGTCCTTCGCCTTGGCCTGGAGTCCGCTAATGATGGTCTTTAGCGCCTGAACCTGCTTTCGGACCTGAGATGCGTACCTAGGATATGAAAAACATGGAAATGTACGGCAAATGACGCGTTGTACGTTCCAGAAAGAAGTTCTGTGTCTCAGCACCTGTCGTATAGGTTTGCGTCGAACTCGCTCATCTGAATCTCCCTGAGCCTCTCCGCGAAGGCTTTTCTGTTCATCTCCCTGGCGGCCTTGCGGATGTGCTCAGGGACGTTTGCCTTTGCCTCCTCCGGCACCTGGTGCACGTCGTGGCCGGCGTCAAGGCGGTACGGCCCTCCCAGCCCACCCAGGCCGGCGGTGTCGCGGCCGCCGGTGCCGCCAGCCCACTGGTTGCCGCCAACGTGAGGGTCGTTGGACGGGTCGATCTTGCCGTGCTTGGGCGCCTCAGCGTCCTGAAATGTTGGAGCTACTAAAAAGTGACCACAACAAGGAAAGCGGTTCTTTACGAACCTTGACCCTGTCCCTCTCGATGGTGAGCTGCTCCCCTCCCGACGCGCCGAGCATCCTCCTCCACTCCTCCAGCGACCGCTCCAGGTTTGCCACCCCGGTCTCCCACAGGCGGACGGTGCCATTGTTGTCCACAGTAGCAAGACCCTCGTTGGACATCTCGCACATGGTCAGGGTCTGAAGGAATTAAGGGGAATCCGAATAAGTTTCTTCTTTTATGGTACAAGAGTAACGTTTACCTGATCAGGGTATGTCTGCTTGTACCACATGGAGTGGGCAGACATTTGGGCAGGGTCGGGCACGGGGACGTACCTGATGAAAAGAGAGCTATATTGATCGAAACCCTATTCCCATTTTTTCGGCACAATTTCATCGCACCTGATCTTCCCCGCCATCAGATCCACCACCTCTAAGAAGGCCGAAATGGCCCCGGGGGAGGCGAGTCCGTGGTTGTTCCTGGCGTGCTCGGGGGCCACGGTCCTCGTCGGCACTGGCCTCACAACCTGAGGAAAAATAAAGGTCGAGGACACTTTCGATTTGTTACCGTTGTTCCAATTCACCTGGCAACTCTTGTTGAGGAATATCCTGTTCCTGGACGGGTCTATGTACCTTGCGCCGCTGTAGTAGCTGGAGTTCGATGGCTGCACCATCTTCTCCGCTGCGACTGCCTCCTTCTCCTTTGGCCACCCGTGCAGCTCACTGCGGCTGAACTCGAGCTCAGGGAAGCCAAGCGCAAGAGTCGCGTAGGTGTCCTCAGTAACCATCACTGTGTTCGGGGTGGAGACCTGGATGGAA
>JAAUYB010037581.1_pt1 | contig 13523 bp, 12 predicted proteins | sample 7278071 | NCBI WGS metagenome assembly JAAUYB01 (sample SAMN14350121, study PRJNA611818) | marine sediment metagenome | isolation source: surface marine sediment (1.8m) | place: French Polynesia: Moorea | collected 2018-08
AAAAGTCAGGAGCAAAGAATGAGAACTGATTCTTTGCTCACTGAAAAGTAATGTGAAAGAAATCAGTTGTGGGTCCTTGACCCGGACTTTTCGGGAGCAAAGAATTAAAAATAATTCTTTGACCCTGAACTTTCGGTGTGCAAGGAATGAGGACTGATTCTTAGCTCCCCGACCTTTAGAATCGAGAAATCAGGTCGGCATCTTCGACCCTGGAAGACGAGAATCAACGAATGAGGCAGTCATATGAGATAAATGCCCGTTTTCTGACGGATGAGTCCGTTGCTGAGTCCTCCACGCGCCCAAACAAGGCCGAATACGCCTCGATCGGCATGCCGGCATGCCCAAACCACAACCAAATGAAGTTTTCGAAACTTGAAGCTGGATTGCCAACCCGGTTGCCATTCAGGATCCGGCCAACTACGTACCCTACTACCACCCCCGTTCCGACACCTTCGACAAGGTGGACCGGGGGCAGCTTCGACTATTCTTGTGATCGTTGACAAGTCACCCACAATTACTGACTTGCACGCTGCTGCCGGTGCTATCATAATGTCAGTACATTGTTATTCCGTCGGAGTGTACCCTTGGCAATGGATTACGATCTCTACGCTCAGTTGGAATCCTTCAATACGCGATTGACCATGAACACCATGCAGTTCCTCATGAAGAACGGCGAGGTGGTTAAATACGAGAAGGGCGCCATCGTCTCTCGCGAGGGTGATCCCTCCGATCATGTCTACATCATCATTGACGGCAGCGCCCTGGTGCGCAAGACCGATCACTTGGGCAATCAGGTCAAGATCGCCACTATCGAATCCGGCGGTTTGTTCGGCGAGATGGGCGTGTTTTTGGATATGCGCCGCTCCGCCACCATCGTCGCCCAAACGCCCATGACCGCGGCCCGCTTTACCAACGAGAATTTCATCAACGCCCTGCCGCGAACGCCCGACCTGACCGTGAAGCTGCTGCGCTCCCTCACCGAAAAGGTCAACAAAGTCAACTGGCGCGTGGCCGATATGGCCATTAGCAACGCCATGCTGGTTATCGGTACGTATATACTGGAGTGTCCGGTACTGGATGACCTGGCGAGCTGTATTATGGACAGCGAGTTGGTCAAGAAGGAAACCAGGTTGGAACAGCACAAGATCGTGGATGCCTTGAAAACCTTCCACAAGCGCGGGCTTATCCGCAACCTGGCTTTCAACGACGGACGCAACTTCGTTTTCGAGGCCAAGGTGCCGGAACTGAAGAAGTTCCTGCGCAAACTGGCCGCCAAGACCTGAGGAGTTCCATGGTCAAGCCTTTGGATGAAGCAGCCCTGAGCGCCCTGCCCATGACAGGCGGTCGTATGGACGTGCGTTTCGAAGACAACGCGGATGTCAAAACCCAGTTGGAACAGTTCATCGGCAACCAGGGCCTGTTCGTGTCCACGGGCGCGGCGGCCAGGCCGTTCAGCGAATTCGAACTGGTTATGCACCTGCCCGACGGCAAGACTTGCGATCCGGCGCGTGCTCGGCTGGTGCAGGTGGTGCCCTACGGTGATCAGCCCGGTCTCATGCTCCAGTTCCTCGATCTCCCGCCAACCGTCGAACCGCAGTTGAAAACCTTCCTGGCCAAAAAGGAGGCGCCGCCTATTCCAACCCGCAATCAGCCGCCCGCGCAAAAGGAAATGAAAAACGGCGAAGCCGGCCCCGGTGACCGTCAGACCATCTTCGACCGTATCCGCAAGTTGCGCCCGGACGAACGAAGCCGGCTGGCCGGGCGCGCCAACAAGATGGAGCGCTCCGTTTTGATTCGCGATACCGAAGCGGTGGTCATCATGTTCCTGCTCAAGAACCCCAACCTCACCAGGGGGGAAGCAATGGAGATATCGCGGCTGAAAACCATCAACCACCAGGTGGTCACCCAACTCCTGTCCAATAAGCAATGGGCACAAATCGAGGAACTGCGCTACAACCTTTCGGTCAATCCCAAAACGCCCACTTCCATCGTGCTGAAGCTGCTGCCGGGTCTCAGCATGAAGCACCTGCGCGAGATGGCGAAGAATCACGGCCTGAAGAACCAGGTCAAACAGGCCGCGTTGCGCATCGTACTGAAAAATGCCGGGACGTAAACCGGGTTATTCCACGATCAGCTTCCAGGTCACCGCGTCTTCCAGCAGGGCTTCCGGGTCCAGGCGCACCTTGGGCGTGGCGTCGACGGTCTCGGCCCGCAGGTAGTTGGTGCCGGGCGCCAGATCGGAGGTAAGCAGTTCGTAGATATCACCGCTGCCGACCAATGTATCGTTCAATATCCAGATCGTGCTCATCACGTGCCCGGGCATGGGGGTTACGCTGAAGGTCATTTTGGGTTCGGTCACCAACAGGGTTGTTTTGAGCGGTCTGTAGCTGTCGATCGGCGAGGCGAAGCTGTAGATGCGACGAACCAGCACCTCCTCGTTGACGGCGTAGAAGGGTTCGCCCAGGGCGCGCATGGCCGATGTAGCCGTGGGTCGGTACATATCGGCGGGACAATAGTTTCCGCCCTCATACAGGCCCGGCATGCTGCCGAACGATTCGGGGGTGGGCGTCAGAACCGGTCCGTCGAACCAATGCGCCCATTTGACCAGGGGGATGAAGGTGAAGGTGGTTGCATTGGGTTCCTCGGGCTCCGCCGGATCGCAGAGTAGCGGCTCGACATATTCATCCGCCAGCAGGCCCAGGGTGTGACCGGCCTCGTGAATAATGGTTTCGGGCATCGAGGAATCGGTAGAGGTGACGGCTACCATCCCGCCGGAACCGCCGTATTCCGGGTCGTTGACAAGGACGACCACCAGGTCGTCGGCATCCGGGTGAACCAGGGTGTTGACCAATTTCACGGCGCGCACATCGTCCAGGCAGATAAGGCGGTCGATGCCCGCGCATTCATAGGTTGCATCCAGGGCCGTATCCACGAAGATGCCGTCGCTTGGATGATCCGCGCCGGATTCTTCACTGACCAGTTTGATGGTAGTGACATTGAAAAAGCCCTCGAAGGTCTCGAAGGGTTCAATTGCGAAGAAATCGCGCATGGCGTCTTCCACGTCGTCAACGAAATCGCTCATCTGTTCGGCAGTGTAGCCTTCGCTGATGAACACCAGATCCAGGCGGTCGGAGTAAGCGCCGTTGTCCATAAGCGTGGTGACCTCGACCGTTTCGGTCTTGCCCAACTTTCGTTCATGCGGCATGCGTTGCGGCAAAAAGGGCACGGATTGCAACAGGCTGAACGCCAGGGCATCGCCAAAAACAGAGGGCTCTAAAATATCCAGGCGGGCGATGGACAAGTCGGTGGGCAGGACCACTTGCAGCAGAGCCCGATCGCGGACGACCCGATGACTTTCGATGATATGCCCGTTTTGATCGAAGAACTCACCACGGAGGATGCGCGGGTCATTGACGGTTTGCCGCGCCAATAAATTGCCGAGGTGATCGTAGGCGGCGACAGTCAGTCGACCGGGACCCGGCTCCAGGTTTTCAGGCGGACGGTGGTCGACGGGCAGCGGGGTTAGGGTGAGCTGTGTATCGACGGCGCCCAGGAACAGATCGACCTGCTGAAAACGGTCGCCGGCAAGCAGGGGGAGACCAAGAACCAGGAGGGTGATAACAAGGGCTTTCATGACGGATCTCCTTGAAAATTTTTGCGGGACCCGGAGGGTCCTATATGCTTAGGGGAAGCGGGTCGATATTTGTTACCGATTAATTTGAAAAAGGGGGATTCGCAAACCGCGAAATCGGCCCGAAGGCTTTGCGAAGACAGGGAAAACTCACTTACTTAATATTTACTTATCATCGGTTGACACCCGTATAGCCCGATGATACAATCCGATCTCGTTGTCGCGGGGTAGAGCAGTCTGGTAGCTCGTCGGGCTCATAACCCGGAGGTCGAAGGTTCAAATCCTTCCCCCGCAACCAAACCTTCTTATTCTGTGAGTTGGTACCGTCAGGTACTTTTTTTTTGCCCATAATTGTCGCGGGGTAGAGCAGTCTGGTAGCTCGTCGGGCTCATAACCCGGAGGTCGGAGGTTCAAATCCTCCCCCCGCAACCAACCGCATTGTGGCTAAAACAGGTCGGGGCTGCATGCTGTCGGCGTGCCTGCACGCCGAGATTCGCGTCACGCGAAGCGAAAACCCTGGGCGCGCACACATCCTGCGTGCTCTTCCATGGGATGAGCATGAACTATAGGTTTAATAAGAAAGAACTTATTGACTCGAGGATACTATCCGCCTCGCTTCGCACGGCGCGAATCTCGGTTGGGATGCAAGCCGCCGGCGTGCGCGCCCGGGACTTTCGCCTAATGACTGCCCGTATGACCGAACCCGCCCGCGCCGCGTTGCGTATCCGGCAACTCATCCACCTTTTGCCAGGAGGCCCGCCGAACCGGGGCGATGATCAACTGCGCGATGCGCATGCCGCGCTCGATGGTCACTTCTTCAGTCGCGAAGTTAATCAAGGGCACCAGGATCTCCCCGCGATAGTCCGCATCGATAGTGCCCGGGCTGTTGACCACGCCGATGCCCAGTTTCAACGACAAGCCGGAGCGAGGCCGCACCTGGCCCTCAAAACCCACGGGGATCGCGATGCGGATACCGGTGGGCGCGGCGCGGCGTTGACCGGGTTGCAGGACCAGCGGTTCCGTCAAGGCGGCGCGCAGGTCCATGCCCACGGAACCCGAGGTTTCGTAAGCGGGCAGCGGCAAACCTTCGAAGTGAGGCAGGGTGACAATAGGGATCTGCATGGCGATCTCCTCAAACAGTGGTCAGGGACCAGGGTTTTTCCGGTGCGTCGCCCGGCAGGCGACCGACGGCGAACAGGCCCATGGTCTTGCGGGTGAACAGGTCCTCGGCTGCCCGAGTCACGCGGGGCAGGTCCACGGCTTCCAGGGCCGCTATTGCCTCGACCAGGTCGAACGGCCGATCCAAAAGCATCAAGTCTCGAGCCATGGAGGAGGCGCGTGAACCGGTGGTCTCCAAGCCCATCAGGGTATTGCCGATCAACTGTTCCCGGGCTCGCGCCAGTTCGGCTTGCGGTATGCCCTTTTCGAGCAACTCAGCCACCACCTGGAAAGCCAGCGTCAGGACCTTCTCGAAGTTCTCCGGACTGCAACCGCCGTAGATGGTGAACATGCCGCAATCGGAAAACAAGCTGGTGAAGGAACCTACGCTATAGGCCAGGCCGTTTTCCTCGCGGATGCGTTGAAAGAGCCGGGAACTCATGCTGCCGCCCAGCAGGGTATTCAGCAGATAGAGCGCGTCGCGGTCAGGATGGGTGTAGGCCTCGGCCTCGAAATTCAGGCAGAAGTTGACCTGCTCCAGGTGAGGACGCGGCAGGTAAACCTGAAAGCCTTGCGCGGCGGGTTTTTCCGCGGCCTCTGACGGGGCCGGGGCCAGGGCGTCGCGAATGGGAAAACGTTGGGTCAGTTCGTCGCAAAGTTGGTCATGATCTACCTTTCCGGCAGCGGAAACCACCAGTCCGCCGCTGTGGTAGAAGCGTCGGTGAAACGCGGCCGCGGCGTCGTGATCGAAGGCGGCAACCGTTTCCACCGTGCCCAGAATGGGGCGGCCGATGGGGTGACCCGTCCAGAGGTTCTGAAGGCTGCGCTCATAAGCCAGGTCCTCCGGGTTGTCTTCTTCCATCTTGATTTCTTCCAGGACCACCCGGCGCTCGCGCGTCAACTCTTCCGGGTCGAACAGCGGGTGCTGTAACATATCGGCCAGAATATCCAGCATCACGGGCAGGTGCTTCTCGCGAACCTTGAAGGAGTAACAGGTCTCCTCCTTGGCGGTATAGGCATCCAAAACGCCGCCCACGGAATCGACCGCCTCGGCAATATCGCGGGCGCCTCGGGTAGATGTCCCCTTGAACAAGGTGTGCTCGATAAAGTGGAACATGCCGTTGGTTACGGGATCTTCATGCCGAGAGCCGCGCGGCAACCAAAAGCCCAACGAAACGGTCTCCACCGCCGGCATCCACTCGGTGGCAACCCGCATGCCGTTAGCGAGACTACTGATACGACAGGTCATAGCACCCCCAGGCTGAGCGCACATGATACAAGGGGGGGAAGTAAGTTGCAAGTCAATAGTTGCACAGCACAACCCTGTTCCATCACCGGCATCACAGCGTCTCGCTTGAATTCCGGGGTATATTTTCTTCTCGCTTTTTTTGTCACTTTCTCTCCCACTTCAGATCACCTGATCAGCGCATCGAACCGTCCATATCCATCCCCGGGGTGTACCGTGTATTCTTCCTTCACAGCGGTTTAGCTCCTGCCTCTTGATCGAGCGCGCTCCTTTCCGGCATTCTCTTGTTATGCTGTCCGGAAAAACAGGGGAAACCACTTTGCCTACATGGTAAAATGATGGCGAAGAGAGTTAGCCGCATTGTTACCACGAGCTTGTTGTAAGCGCTCGTGGCAATCATCCTAAACGCGAATTAGGGGGCTGACATGAACGTCATTGAAAAAGACGCAAAATATCTTCCCACGGAAAGAGAGCGGGCATTTCTTGCTACGGTTGAAAGCCCGAAGTACGACCGGCAGAGCATCAACGGCCTGGCGCCCTTCATGGAAGGGCGCGTACCGGAAGAGATGCAGGGCTTCTACTCCCACGAGGAGTTGGCGGCGTTGAGCCTTTTGAAAGGGACGGATCGGGATGTCGAAAAACGCATGCCCGTCAAGATGACCCGGCACTATCACGACCTGGCGAAGCAAAGCCCGGCGATCAGCCGCCTGGTGAAGGCGGCGCCGGAGGAAACCAGGAGCCTGGCGGGCGCTGAAGACCCGGGCTACCAGATGGATTACAGCCCGGTTGAGGGCCTGCTTCACAAATACGAGATGGGGTTGATGTACGTGGTCTCCACCTGTTCGTCTCACTGCCGATTCTGTTATCGAGAGGAGTTGATCGGCCGCAAGGAGATCCAACGTCAGGACGGGACGGTCGCCAAGAAGGGCCTCGCCAAAATCAAAGAGGTCATGGACTATATCCACGCGCATAATGAGGCGGTGGCCGCCAACGGCGGGCATCATCCCGAATCGGGCAGGGAAAAACTGCGCGAGATCTTGCTCTCCGGCGGCGATCCCATGGTCCTGCCCAACAGCAAACTGGCCGCCTGGCTGGCGGCGCTGGCCGAGGCCGGCATTGAATCGATCCGCATCGGCACCAAGGAGATGGCTTTCTTCCCGGATCGCTTCGATCCAACCTTTCTTGCCATGCTGGACCAGTTCCACACGACCTACCCGGACGTGGGGCTGCGCATGATGCTCCACTTCAACCACCCCGATGAGTTGTTGGCCAAAGATCAGGACGGCAACTATATCGAAGAACCGTCCGGTATCCTGAAGTGGCGCCCCGAGACCAAACGCGCCATGGAGGGTCTGACCTCCCGTGGTTGGATCAGCATAGAAAACCAGTCACCGATTATCAAGGGCATCAACGACGACCCCGATGCACTGCGCATCCTGCAACGGGCCATGAAACGGGTGGGCGCCAACAACCACTACTTCTTCTGCGGGCGCGACATTGTGGCGCACGAAATGTTCAACGTGCCCATCGAAACCGCATGGCAGATCTTGAACGAATCACAAAAGGGCTTGTCGGGTGTGGAAACCCACGCCCGTCTCTCCATCACCCACTACAAGGGGAAAACCGAAGTGGTGGCCGTCACCAATGAACCGCTGCCCGGTTTTGCCGGCGCGGAAAACGGTGTGGTCATCTTCAAGATTCTCCGCAGCGCCGCGGATGCGCCCGATCGGGGCAAGGTCTGCATTGTCGGCCGCAACCCGGACGCGATCTGGTTTGACGGTTATGCCGACCGCGTCCTCTTCGACGAGGCCGGGCTGTACGATTATCAACGGGTCACCGACCCCAGAGTAGCGCCGCCGCTGCAATGCCAGGTGTGAGTTTGCCATGATCAACAAACAGGTAGCCGATGCCGCGGAAGCGGTTGCAGATATTTTCGATGGCGCCACGGTCATGATCGGCGGGTTCGGCGAGGCGGGCAGCCCCATCGAACTGATTCACGCGCTGATCGACCAGGGCGCGGCCGGACTGACGGTCGTCAACAACAATACCGGCAGCGGCGAGGTGGGGCTGGCCGCCCTGATCAAGGCCGGACGGGTGGCGAAGATGATCTGTTCCTATCCTCGCTCTCTCAACTCCACCGTGTTTCCGGAAATGTACCGCTCCGGACAGATCCAACTTGAGCTGGTGCCCCAGGGTACCCTGGCGGAACGGATTCGGGCCGGGGGCGCGGGCATTCCCGCGTTCTATACACCGACCTCCGTGGGCACGCCGCTCGGCGAAGGCAAGGAACTGCGCCGATTCGACGGCCGTGACTATGTACTGGAATATGGCCTGACCGCCGATTTTGCCCTCATCAAAGGACTGGCGGCGGACCCTCTGGGCAACGTCATCTATAACAAAACAGCACGTAACTTCACCCCCGTGATGGCCACGGCCGCAACAACCACGATCGTCCAGGTCACCTCCCTTGTCGCCAAGGGTGAGCTGGATCCCGAGTCAATCATTACACCCGGCATCTTCGTCCATCGGATTGTCAGGGTAGGTGAGCCGGCCTATGAGTCGGTGTTGGTGGCTAAAGGAGTGTCGTACCCATGAACACGGTAACGTCTAAGATCGGCCTGACCCGAGAACAAATGGCGCAACGCGTTGCGCTTGACATTCCGGACGGTTCCTATGTGAACCTGGGGATCGGCATCCCCGAACTCGTCACCCGCTTCGTGCCGGAGGGACGCGAGTTGATCTACCACACGGAAAACGGCTTGCTGGGTATGGGACCGTCGCCCGAAACCGGCATGGGTGACCCCGAACTGATCAATGCCGGAAAACGCCAGGTGACCGCCCTCCCCGGCGCGGCCTATTTCCATCAGGCCGACAGCTTCGCCATGATCCGGGGCGGCCACCTCGACCTTTGCGTGCTCGGCGCCTTGCAGGTTTCCGAGAAAGGCGACATCGCCAACTGGTCCACGGGCGCGCCCGACGCGATTCCGGCGGTGGGTGGCGCCATGGACCTGGTTGCCGGGGTGAAGTCGATCTATGTCATCACTCAGCACTGCACCAAGCACGGCCGGCCGAAGCTTGTCGCCGAGTGCACCTATCCGCTGACCGGACTCGCGGTCATCGACCGAATCTACACCGATCTCGCGGTCATCGACATCACGCCGCGAGGTTTCCAACTGGTGGAGCTAAGCCCGGGTGTCTCTTTCGACTACGTGCGGGAGCGTACCGGGGCAAGGCTGCTTCCCATCGAAGAAGATCAAAGGATGGCCGGCTATGAATAGTCCTACACATATTTCATCGAAAAGCGCCTCGCTTTACGAGCGTGCGCTCCACATTCTGCCGGGCGGCGTAAGCAGGAACACGGTGCTGCGGAAACCGCACCCGCTCTATGCCGACACCGCCGTGGGCTGCCGGATCACCGATATCGAGGGCGTGGAACGCATCGATTTCTCAAACAACATGGCATCCTTGATTCACGGACACGCGCACCCCGCCATTGTGGCCGCGGTGACAGAACAGCTACACAAAGGCACCGCCTATACCCTGGCTACCGAGGTCGAACTTCGCTATGCCGAACACCTGTGCGGCCGTTCCCCGAGTTTTGAAAAGCTGCGCTTTGTGAACTCCGGCACGGAAGCGGTGATGGCCGCCTTGAAGGCAGCGCGGGCGTTCACATCGCGTCCCAAAATCGCCAAGGTGGAAGGCGCCTATCACGGGGTGTACGACTACGCCGAGGTCAGTCAGACGGCGCAACCCGGGAGTTGGGGCAAGGTGGACCGGCCGGCGAGTGTGCCCGTGGCCCATGGCATGCCGGCCTCGGCGCTCGCCGATGTGGTGATCATTCCCTTCAACGATACCGAGCGTGCCCTTGCGATCCTGGATGAACACAAGGGCGATCTGGCCTGTGTACTGCTCGACCTGATGCCGCACCGGGTTGGCTTGAAACCCGCCGACCACGAGTTTGTCTCAGCGTTGCGCGATTGGACCCGCCGGGACGGTGCGCTGCTTGTTCTGGATGAAGTGATTACCTTCCGCTCGGCGTTCGGCGGCGCCCAATCCTGGTATGGCCTCACCCCGGATCTGACCGCGCTTGGCAAGGCCATCGGCGGAGGCTTCCCCGTCGGCGCCGTTGCGGGCCGCGCCGAGGTGATGGATGTCATGAACCCCCTGCGGAAACCGCTGTTGTTACCTCACTCGGGAACCTTCTCCGCCAACCCGATCACCATGACGGCGGGCCTGGTTGCCATGGAACTGTTCGATGAAGCCGCCATAACCCGGCTGAACCAATTGGCCGATCTGGCCAAAACCGGCATCGAAGACGTCATCCGGGCCACGGGGTTCAAAGCGTGCGTGACGGGCGCGGGTTCCATGTTCCGCGTCCATTTAAAACAACATCCACCCCAAAACTATCGTGAAGCCTATCAAACGCCGGAGGAGGAACAGATGCTGAAGGTACTGCTCGATCACCTGTTCGATCAGGGCTTCATGATGATCAACACCTGTTCCGCGACCATTTCGACCCCAATGGGCCCGTTGGAGATCGATGCCCTCGTCAATGCTTTCGAAAGCGGGTTCCAATTGCTGAGCGCGGCCCGGCCCGTCTCCGCGGGAGCATGTTCTTAATGCCGCGGAACGGCCGTCAGAAATGAGGGGGGTCACCACCCGTGACCCCCCAATCTCCGGGAAGTTAGGGGACATAGCAAGCTTCAAGCTTCAATTGAAGCTTGCCGCTACTTCAACAGCTTTTTGATCTGGGGGGAGAAGTGGACGAGTTGGTCCAGGAGTGACGAGGCCCGGATCCGTGTTTCTCCTTCTTCACGGAATTCCACGATCCCGAATAAATAGGACCACCGATCGCATACTCTTTCTCTGTAGACGTTTGCGAGGGTCTGCTCGCTGCCCCCCTCCAGAGCAACGGTTTGAGGGAAGGCCCGTTGGAAGAAGCTGAAGTATTCCTCAGGGTTCCGCCACTGATTTCCAAAACGCTTGTACAAGTAGAGATGGAAGGGCACGGCCTGCTGAATAATTTTGTACTCCGGATCCCATTCGTCTGCCGCCCAATTGTATTCCTCGCAATAGGTATGGAACAGGCGCGGGTAGATTTCCCGGAACCCGGATCGTTGATAGAGCGCAAAGAAATCGGGCGTCAAGCGGATGGTGGTTTTTTTGATGTCCAGGAAGCCGGCAAAGTTCATCGTCCAGCGAAATTGACTGAGTATGGGGAATTGATCCTCATCTTTCAACCATGCATCGATGTTGCTCCTCTCGTACATTTCCCGGCCCATATAAGCCTCGGTCAACTCGTGGCACAGCCGAAGCGGCAGGTTTTCCTTTTTGTTGAGACGAACACTCTTGGTACCCATATACGACATCATCCGTGAGACCAGGAGGAGAATGGCTGCCTTGGGTTCATGGTCGAGCACCTTGGGAAATGTGGCGATTTCAGGACTGTCGAAGGGCCTGTAAAGCATGAGGTGCATTTGTTCGGGGCTCAAACCAAAAAAATCGTCCAGACCGCCGCTTTGATGCTGTTGGACTTGTTGCCCGATAAAGGTCTCTGCATCCTGTATATCGGCAAATTCACGATCCGCGAGTTGGCTTTTCAACTCGCTGAGGAAATCATCGGTCACCTGGCTTCCCTTCCCGCGACAACACTTTTTGTATTTTTTGCCACTCCCGCAGGGGCATAGTTCGTTTCGTCCGGTTCTCAATTCATCACCTCATCCCATCGTGATCCCACGATTCTAAAATGAATGGGACTGTGAAACCAGGAGAAAGAGAGGGCGAGGTTTTCAAACTGCAACTTGCCGGTTGCAGCTCGAAGCTTGCAGCTTGCTAACATCAACTGGCTCCATCCTCTGTCGTTGTCCGTGGGTCGGTCCACCAGTAAAAGAGGCCGAAATGGGTACCGGTCCTCCGATTGTTCCAGGTCTGTTCACGAGTGTCAGCCCAGGATCCATGCCGCTAACGGCGGCAAATGGGGCCTTGGTGGACGGTATAAGCCTTGCGGATGCCTGCTCTTGGTCCCGCGCACGATGGATTTCGTTTTCAAATTCCCGTGATAGCTTTAAAAAAGGCTGACAAGGCCGCGCTATACTCTTTGGTATGCATGTTGTTCAAAATGTCTGTTATGATATTTTTCCTGTCGGTGTCGTAAGTGTCCATATTTTTCAAAGCGAGGCACTTGAGATGGTAATCGTTTTTAAGATCGCGAAGAGCCTTGGGGCGCTCTTCGGTTACCAATTCCTCTCGATTGAGGTATAGGTTTAATATGGTTGCTTTCCCTCTTTCTGTGACACCAAGTGCAATGCCTTTGTTATCGAAGCTTAGATGGTCCGCCAGGTCTGAGTCCCTCAAGGGGTGCAGGATGAGGGGCTGTTCCAGGGCATCCAATTCATCGGGGGAGAGCATGAAATGCTTTGGATCTGTTTCAAGTGCGACCCCCTTGTAATCGCCGTTCTTACTTTCTTCGTCACTGAATAGTGCGTGGGTGTTTTTGACGGGGAAGCTCGTGTATTTCGCGGGTTTATCATTGCATGTATTGCAAGCCGGAATTAAATTGCGCCAGTCGTAGGCAACCCAGAAATAGCCGGGATGAGTCCGTTTCACACCATCCTCGTACATCGATTTAACCGTGGTATAGGTCACATTGTGCTCGTGTTCATCTCGGCTGGGATCTTTAAGGCTTTTAATGGAAACCTCACCCTTGGGTCGGTAATGATCCGTGACGAGGTCTTTCCTTTTGACTCGAGCCTCGCAGTAGCCGCATTTCCGGTTGAATACCCTTTCGTAGAACCATTCCTTGAGTTCCTTGTAACCCTCGCTTTTAACCGCGGATGACATGGATGGCTTTTTGACTGGAGCGGAGGCTCTTCTTTTTTGGTATTCCTGAACAACCTCCGCCCGCTGGTTTATGGCGGCTTGGGTCAAACGCTCCCAAGCGTCTTTTTCATTGCCCGCGTATTGGTTTGGGTCAAAATCAATATAAATCAAGGATTACTGACCTCCTCTAACAATGCGCGCGCACGTTCTCTGAGGCGTTGCTGAATCTTGGGAGGCGCGTGCCCGGCCTGTTCTTCCAAAACGGCTTCAAAGAGTTCCTGGGCTTTTCGCTCGGGGTTGGTTTCGTCGGGGGAGGGAATCAAGGCGCCAAGTTCTTTCTGTAACGCCTCGAATCGCTTCTGCTCCTCCTTGGTTCGATTCTTATGTCCCAGGCTAGAGTATTCGTTAATTTTTTTGGCAAGCTCGGGTCGGGTGGTGCGCAGACCGAAGAGGCGACTGGTCAAGACCTGATCGGCTCGGCCTTGGGTCATATCATTCGTAACCCGGAGTTGCGCCACGCGGCCGTCCTCATCCCTGCGCAGGCGGATCACCCGCTCGGCGGGCAAATCAGCGGCCAACAGAGGGGAGTGGGTGGTAACAATGAACTGGATATTGGGGAAACAATCCGTAAGGTTTTGAACCAAAAATTGCTGCCATTCCGGATGCATA